>VFSW01014132.1_pt1 | contig 11056 bp, 16 predicted proteins | sample 5358111 | NCBI WGS metagenome assembly VFSW01 (sample SAMN11554181, study PRJNA540505) | mine drainage metagenome | isolation source: sediment from site ElyBrook_90M | place: USA: Ely Copper Mine, Vershire, VT | collected 2017
GCCAAGACCCTCGAGCGGATGTGTGGGGCGCTGGAGTTCTACTTCCACTCCTACCCGCTCGAAACCGACAGCGCGCATCCCCATGTCCTCCCCTCCGGGCGGGCCGCCATCGAGTTCTCCTTCGCGACCCCCATGCGCTTCGCCCATCCCCTCTCCGGCGACCCGATCATCTACACAGGCCGCTCCGACATGATCGTGGACTTCGCGGAGGGCCTGTACATCGAGGACGACAAGACCGCATCCCAACTCGGCGCGAGCTGGAGCAAGCAATGGGACTTGCGATCGCAATTCACCGGTTACTGCTGGGCGGCCCGCCAGTCCGGGCTCCCCGGCAACGGAGTCATCGTCCGCGGGGGCTCCATCCTCAAGACCAAGTACGACACGCTCCAGGCCATCACCTATCGCAGCGGGTGGGAAATCGCCCGGTGGGAGGAGCAGGTCCTGCACGACCTTGGCCGGATGGTGGAGTGCTGGAAGAGCGGGTACTGGGACTATAACCTCGACCACTCCTGCGACGAGTACGGGGGCTGTGTCCTGCGCTCCGTCTGCAAGTCGAACGATCCCGAGTACTGGCTCCCGATGTACTTCGAGAAGCGGATCTGGGACCCCCTAGACCGCACAGAACTCCCGCCCACGAAGGAGGCAGCATGATTTGGGCGTTGGTGATCTTCCTTGGGGGGATTTTTCTTACCCTCATCTGCGCTGCGACCTTCGGGATGCTCACGGACTATCAAGTCGACCGTCGGCGACAGAAGCGGCAGCGGCAGCAAAAATGAAACGGCACTTCTTCGTCCGGGACCAGTATCTTGGCTCGGCCGACATCATGCCGCTGACTGCGGTCAAGGGTGAACTCCAGCCCCCGTGGGCACGCGCCTGGTTCTGTCCGCTATGCGGGGAGGTCTGGGCGCGGGCCGCCATCGAGGGGCAGCCTTATGGCGTCTACTCCTTGTCCTGCGACAAGCACCCCTCCCAGTGGGAGCATAGCGTCAACGGCTCCATCTGGATCGACCACGACAGGGATTACATCGAGAGCCTTCCGCCGTATGCACTGCGGCGGGAGTTGTTGTTGCACCTCACCCACGCGGCGAGGTTTCAGTAATCTAACCTGAGGAGATATCATGAAGCACACGCTACTCGCACTTGCCCTCGCGTCGACCGTTGCTCACGCCGAAGTCATCGACCTGTACAAGACCGCTGGCAACTGTGCGCAGGATTCGTACAGCAACATCAGCAACGACGCTCTGCCGATGCCAATCGTCACGCTCTACTTCCAGATCGGCGGCTCTGTGACCCTGACCATCGACGGGCTGGCCTGCGTCAACGTAGGCGGGGCGCGGGAGCATCCGTTCACAGCAGTCGCCATGCCCATGTCCTGCGGCGACGGATCGACGGTGCTGCTGAGCTACGACCAGACCGTGGTGAAGAAGCTCGCGGGCCGCTTCTGGACATATCACTACACGCTGCAAGATGGACTAATTGAGCGATGAGCGACAAACTAGCCGCGCTGCTGGCGCTGGCAGAGAAGGCGACGCCGGATGATGACTATTGGCTGGACGATCTGTTCGCGGATCAATGGCGACCGCATTTCGAGGAATATCTGTGCGCCTGCTCGCCCGAGGTCGTCGCTGCGCTGGTCAAAGTGGCGATGGCGGCAGATTGGATGCGCGGCAAGCGTGAACATGCGTGGCAGGTGGGCGACTATGACATAGCCCGTCGTGCCCTCGATGCTGCGCTGACCGGGGGCGAGCATGACTGAACGCGCATATCACTTTGTCGGCGCTACCCTGCGCGATGGATCGCCCATTCCCGCTGATGGCGAATGGCTCACATTCGACGGCCCCGTCAAGATATGCGAGTGCGGCCTGCACGCGAGCAAGCATCCATTAGATGCGCTGCAATATGCGCCCGGTGAAACCCTGTGCCTCGTCGAGTGCGATGACATCGTCGCCGGACATGACGACAAGTTTGTCTGCCGCCGACGCCGGATCATCGCGCGAATCGATGCGACTGAATTGCTACGGGACATGGCCCGCTGGTGCGCATTGCAAGTCATTCACCTGTGGGATGCGCCGCCGGTAGTCCGCGAGTACCTGGAAACCGGCAATGAGGCATTGCGGGACGCCGCACGCGACGCCGCACGCGACGACGCACGGTCCGACGCACGGTCCGACGCAGAGGCCGCATGGGACGCCGCAGAGGCCGCCGCACGGTCCGCCGCACGGGACGCCGCATGGGCCGCAGGGGCCGACGCATGGGTCGCAGGGGCCGCACGGGCCGACGCGTGGGCCGCGCAAAAGCAGATGTTCCTCGATGCGGTCGAAAACGAGTTCATCGCAATGGGAGTGAAACTGTGACCACTAATCCCTTGACCAGCGCCGCGCCGGGAGCGGATGCAGAACTGTGCGCGCTGAAGGCCGACCTAGCGCGGGCGCGAACACTCCTGCTCGGCGCGCAAGGCACTATCGAGGTACTTCATCTTGTTGGCGCAGATCAGCACCTTCCCGGCCTTGCGTCATTCGCGGAAGAAGTCGACGCCTTCCTCGCAGAGAAGTGAACCATCAACCAAGGATACATACAATGAACCCAGGACTACTCGGCACAAGCACGAACTACTCCCAACAAATGGAGGCCCTCCGTAACCAGGCCGGGACTCCCGTGGCGAAGGATCCCCCGGTCTTATCCTCCATCAGGAGCCTGGACTCTGCCCTCACCCAACTCCAAGCAGAGATGGAAGTCCTTAACACCCGACTCGTTTCTGTCCTTTCATCCCAGGCAGCCACGGAAAGTGCAATGGAGCCCAACATTATCCTCTCCGGAGGTGGGTCCCTTTGCTGCACCCTCCACGACCTTGCACTCAGGGTCCAGCACCAAATCTTCGTAGTCCAGGCATTGGTGGCCCGCCTCGAGATCTAGCGGCCCGCCGATCTTCCTTGACTCCTGCCCACCCCCGATGTAAACTCATAATCCACCAACCACTCCCTCGGAGCCACCAATGAGTCAACTCCCAGGAGTCAATGTCCTCCTACTAGGCGCATCAGGCACGGGCAAGACATACTCCATCCGTACTCTCGTCGGTCAAGGCATCACCCCCTTCTGCATCTTCACCGAGCCGGGATTCGAAGTCCTCGGCGACATCCCGGCGGACAAGCTCCACTGGCACTACATCCCGCCGGCGGACCAAGCGTGGGCCTCCATGATCGACTCAGCGACGAAGATCAACCAGCTCTCGTTCGAGTCCCTCACGAAGCTCACTGACATCAACAAGCGGGCCTACGGCCAGTTCATCGACCTGCTGCGGACGCTGAACAACTTCAAGTGCGACCGCGATGGGAAGGAGTATGGGGATGTCTGCAAGTGGGGAACCGACAGGGCCGTGGTCCTGGACTCCCTCAGCGGCGTCAACATCATGGCGATGAACCTTGTCGTCGGCTCCAAGCCCGTGAAGCACCAGGGGGACTGGGGCGTGGCGATGGACAATCTGGAGCGGCTGATCCAGAAGCTCTGTACCAGCACCGGCTCGCATTTTATCCTCATCGCTCACGCGGAAAGGGAAACGGATGAAGTCATGGGAGGCTCGAAGATTATGGCGGCCACCCTGGGCCGCAAGCTGGCTCCACGTCTACCCCGCTTCTTCAGCGATGTCGTGCTCGCAGATAAGCAAGGTGCTAAGTTCTCATGGTCGACTGCCGCCGTGGGGGCCGATCTCAAAGCTCGAAATCTTCCGATTGCGGACGGGCTTGCTCCCGACTTTGCGCCTATAATCGAGAGCTGGAAGAAGCAGGGCGGCACAATCGCCAAGTCATCGTAACATTCCCCATTAAGGCGTTCGCCCGCCGCCGGGGAGATGCACCCGCGGGCCTTCATCAATCAGCATTGGAGCAATTCATGAGCACAGTCGGAGCAGGTCAGTTTGACCCCAACACTTTCCTGGACATGACCCTGACGGATGCCAACAGCACCGTCAGCACCCCTGTCCCGGAAGGGGAGTACATCGGCATCGTCAGCGGGGACCCGGAGGTCCGCCCGTGGCAGGGCCGCAAGGACCCGACCAAGAGCGGGCTGGCCCTGGATATCACCTGGGACATTGACGATGCCAACGTCAAGGCCCTCCTCCAGCGGGACCGCGTCACGGTGAAGCAGGGCATCATGCTCGACCTCATCGTTCGCGCCGGGCGGGATTCGGGGACGGGGCGGAATGTGAGCCTCGGTCGTCTCCGGGACGCCGTCGGTCTGAACCAGGCGGGCCAGCCCTTCAACTTCCGCATGCTGGCGGGGAAGGTAGCGAAGATCGCAATCAAGCACCGCATCGACGGTGACGCGATCTATGCTGAGGTGAAGGGAGTTGCGAGGATGTAAGACACGAACGGGTTATACGATCCGTTCCCCGCCGGGGTGCCACCCCGAGTACCCCGGCGGGCCAATCGTGCGCCACTCGTCGTTCCTCACCCCCCACCACCCCAAGACCATACGCCATTTCCATGAGAACCATCCCTTTCGTATCCATTATTGTCAGTCCTGACCGCCAACGCCGCGAGTTCAGCGAGGAGGCCCTCCTCGAGCTTCAGGACTCTATTGAGCATTTCGGCTTGATGCACCCGATCGTCGTCCGCGAGGGGAACAAGCTCGTCGCGGGCGAGAGGCGCCTTCGGGCCATGCAAGCGATCTGGGAGCTTGATGCCGGTGTCACCTGCAACAATGTGGACCTGGCCCCATTCGAAGTCCCCGTCGTCGATCTCGGTGAGCTGAGTGAGATCGAGGCGTTTGAAGCGGAACTCGACGAGAACATCCGCCGGACTGATCTGAGCTGGCAAGAGCGGGCCGCCGCGATCCTCCGCCTCCACACCCTCCGGGAGATGCAAGCGAAGTCCCGCGGGGAGACCCACACGGTGGCCGCCACTGCCATCGAGATCACCGGTTCCAGCATCGGGGACTACCAGACCAAGGTCAAGGAAGCCCTCATCGTCGCCCGCAATCTGGCGAACCCCGCCGTAGCCAAGGCGAAGGACGTCAAGGAAGCCCTCAAGATCCTCAAGCGTGACGAGGAGGCCACCCGTAACATCAAGCTGAGCCAAGCCATTGGCCGCACCTATTCCTCCAACGCCCACACGCTCCTGTGGGGCGACTGCATCCAGACCATGCACGACATGACCCCAGCCTCCTTCGACATCATCTGCACCGACCCTCCGTATGGGATGGGCGCAGATGACTTCGGGGATGCGGCTGGGAAGATGACTGGGATCACCCACGCCTACGAGGACTCCCTCGATTCATTCAAAGCGCTGATGCAATGCGCTGCTGTGTGCTTCGATCGCGTAGCGAAGCCGGCGGCCCACCTCTACCTCTGCTGCGATATTGACCAGTTCCACTTCCTCAAGACCCTGTTTAGCGAAATCGGCAAGTGGAACGTCTTCCGCACTCCCATCATCAACGTCAAGGAGGGCGGGCTGGTCCCCCTTCCCGAGCACGGCCCCCGGAGGCAGTATGAAACGATCCTTTACGCTCACCGCGGTGGAAAGCAATGCACCGCCATCTACTCCGACGTCATCACGACCAAGGGCGACGAGAATCTCGGTCACGGAGCACAAAAACCAGTGGAATTGTACGTTAACCTTCTCAAAAGAAGCGCACGACCAGGAGATCATGTCCTCGATCCTTTCGCAGGTACAGGCACTATTTTTCCAGCCGCCCACGCATTGATGCTCTTTGCGACGGGGATCGAGATGGAGGCTGCCTACTACGGGATCGGGGTGAAGCGGATCGAGGGCCTGGATACGGCCCTCACGGAAGGGCCCGCCGGGTTCATCCCGACGACTCGCCACGGAGCAGGGAGCGGCGGCGATGGCAGTCCCTCCTAGTGGGCCAGTGCCGGCGAAGATCATGCTCGTCGGCGAGGCTCCAGGCGAGCAGGAGGTCCTCCGTCGCGAGCCCTTCGTCGGGGCTAGCGGCCAGGAACTCAACCGTATGCTCCACGAGGCAGGGATCATGCGCAGCGAGTGCTTCATCACCAACGTCGCCCGCGAGCGCCCCTCCGGCAACGACATCACGCTGTGGTACTCCCGCAACAAGCGCCAACCCCACCCGGACTGGAAACTGGAGCAGAACCTATGGATAGCCCCACAAATCGTATTTGGGCTTTCGATGCTCGCGACGGAGCTTACCATGGTCCAGCCGAACGTCGTCGTCGCCTTTGGAAATGTAGCATTATGGGCCCTGACGGGAAAGTTTGGAATCAAGTCCTGGCGGGGATCACTGCTGGAGACATTACCTTCTTTGAGGTCTTCGAAGGTGGTACCCTGCTATCATCCCGCGTATATTCTCCGGGACTGGAGCACCAGGCAGATCACAGTCCAGGACCTCCGGCGGGTGAGGGCGGAGGCGCAGACAGCGGAAGCGCCTCGTTCGAATAATTCGTTCATTATTCGCCCGAGTATCCAATCCACCCTTGACTACCTCCATGCCCTCCAAACCGACCTCTCCTCCCGAGCCGATCCCCGAGTTCTCTCTGTTGACATTGAAACTCGCGCAGGACACATTGCCTGTCTTGGCATCGCCACTTCCACAACCGAAGCCTTCTGCATCCCGTTCATGTGTACGGAGTCCGAAGATGGATACTGGTCCCTCGATGAAGAATCCGCGGTCGTCGCGGCCCTCCAAAAAGTTCTATGCCACCCACGCGCAAGGGTTGTTGGACAGAATTTTATCTATGATTCACAGTACATCTATCGACACTGGGGGTTCGTCCCAAACTTTGAGCGTGACACCATGCTCGGCCACCATTCACAGTTCGTTGGACTACCCAAGGGTCTGGACTATCTCAGTTCAATGTATTGTAAGCAGCACACCTACTGGAAAGACGAAGGGAAAACCTGGGACAAAAACACGGGTGAGTAGCAGCTCTGGACGTACAATTGCAAGGACTGTGTAATCACCTACGAGGTCGACGAGGCAGTCCAGGCGAGCGTTGACAAGCTCAACCTGCGCAAACAGCATGACTTCCAGCAAGAGATGTTCTGGCCGGTTCTGGAGGCTATGATCCGGGGCGTGAGGGTTGATGTTGACAAGCGCTCCCTGTTCGCATTAGAATTATCAGATGAGATCGCGGCCCGCGAGCAATACTTCATCGACGTCCTCGGCCACCCTCTCAACCCCCGCTCCCCTTTGCAGATGAAGCACCTCTTCTATGAAGACCTCGGCCAGAAGGAAATCTTTAATCGTAAAACAGGCACGATTACTCTCAATGACGAGGCCCTCCAAAAGATCGCTCTCCGCGAGCCTCTACTACGGCCCCTGGTTCGCCGCATATCGGAGCATCGCTCGCTGGGGGTTTTTCTATCGACTTTCGTCGGCGCAAGGCTCGACTCCGACTCGCGTCTTCGTTGCTCGTACAACATTGCGGGAACGGAGACTCTCCGTCTCTCAAGTTCTCAAAATGCTTTCGGTTCAGGGCTCAATCTCCAGAACATCCCCAAGGGCGGCGGGGAGGAAGGGGAGCTAGTCCTCCCCAACGTCCGCAAGCTCTTCATCCCCGATCCCGGTTACACCTTCTTCGATTGTGACCTCGATCGGGCCGATCTCCAGGTCGTCGTCTGGGAGGCAGATGATGCAGAACTCAAGGCAATGTTGCTGGAAGGGGTTGATGTACATGCGGAAAACGCCAAACTCCTTAATATATCTCGACAGCTTGCAAAAACTTGGGTTCATGGTACTAATTACGGAGGTTCCGCCAGGACTATGGCGATTCATGCTGGTATTAGCGTCCACCAGGCAGAATCCATGCGGGCGAGATGGTTTGCGGCGCACCCTGGAATCAAGCGTTGGCATGACCGCACTGAACAACAACTACGGACCAAGAGATTCGTGGAAAATTCGTTCGGCTATCGGAGATAATATTTAGACCGCGTGGAATGGCTCCTGCCCGAGGCACTCGCCTGGATTCAGCAGTCCACTGTCGCGCGCGTGATAAATGGGATCTGGCTTGAAATCTACCGAACCGCCCGCGACGTCCAAGTCCTCCTCCAAGTCCACGATTCCCTGGCTGGACAGTTTCCTACTCACCTGCATGATTTTTGTGTTCGCAGTATCAGCACCATTGCTCGCGGTATCTCTGTACCTTATCCTAATCCACTGGTAATCCCACTCGGGGTCAAGACCTCGACGGAGAGCTGGGGCGACTGTAAGTAATATAAAATGAAAGTAAAGGATGGCCCGCAACTATGGAGACTGGCTTGAATCCTTCTGCGACTACGCCCGCTTCGGGGAGGCCCCCCGAAAGATGTACTTCTGGGTCGGCGTGTCTGCGATTGCCGGAGCGCTGCGACGGAAAGTGTGGATTGACCAAGCATACTTCCGTTGGTATCCCAACTTCTACATTGTCCTCGTCGCTCCCCCCGGAATCGTCAGCAAGTCCACGACGGCTTCCGTGGCGATGCGACTACTGCGACGGGTGCCTGGAATTAAGTTCGGGCCAGACGTAGTCACCTGGCAGGCCCTCGTTGGCGCGTTCGCAGAAGCGACGGAAATGTTCGACCTCAATGGCGACTACCATGTGATGAGTGCCATAACCATTGAGTCGAGCGAGTTTGGTAACCTCCTCAACCCCGCCGACAAGGACATGGTTGACTTGCTCGTCAGTCTCTGGGACGGCAAGCAGGGCCTCTTCGAGAAGCGTACTAAGATGTCGGGGAACGACAAAGTTGAGAACCCATGGATTAACCTCGTCGCCTGTACCACGCCAGCGTGGATAGCTGGTAATTTCCCTGAATATATGATTGGCGGCGGCTTTACTTCCCGCTGCGTTTTTGTATACGCGGAAGAGAAGCACCAGTACGTCGCCTACCCTGGTCTTCACGTTCCCAAGAACCTCGGGGACGTGGAGGACCGGCTGGTGCAGGATCTGGAACACATCTCCCTTTCCCTCGCGGGTGAATACAAACTGGATAAAGGAGCTGTAGAGTGGGGGGAGGCGTGGTACCATCAGCACTACACCAATCGGCCCGCCCACCTGTCCGACGACCGCTTCGGCGGGTACATCGCCCGGAAGCAGACTCATATCCACAAGCTAGGCATGATCCTTGCCGCGGCGTGCCACGACAAGCGAGTCATAACAGCGGAGAACCTCGCTGTCGCAAACGCAATGGTGACTGATCTTGAGTCTGACATGCCAATGGTGTTTGGCAAGATCGGCCGCACTGACATGAGCCTTCAAACGGACCGCTTCCTCACATATGTCCGTAAGAGAGGGCGGGTGAGCTACGTTGAGGCGTATCGCTTTATCCACTCCTACTTCCCCTCCTCCCGCGAGTTTGAGGACATGCTCGCGGGGTGCATCAGGTCGGGGCAGATAGCGATGGTTCAGGAGGGGCAGACGATGTGGCTCAGGGCGCTTACTTCCCCTGCGATTTGTTCAACGCAGCCCACCACGCCGGAGTCCCTGGGGCAGGAGCAGTCGGAGCAGGGGTTGTCTGCACAACCTTCGTCGGCACTGGCGGGGTCGGGACTGTCGAATGCCCAGGAGCCGGCGTCGTTGTTGAACCAGGCATTGCATAGTACTGGCCAGGGTAAAGGGCATTGAGGCGATCCCTCTCGGCAGCCGCATCCCGAATCGCGGCTTGCGGGTCGACAGTCCCAGAGGGGTAGTACATCTGCATCAGCCCCTGCCACCAGCCTGAGCTTCCTACCACGTTCTGATTATTCGAGCCTCCAGAGCCAGAGCCAGACCCCCCTACCTGCGGTGGTGGTGGTGCTGTGTTGACCACTGGCGGGGGCGTCACCGACTGACCCGAGTCTGGCGGGACGACAGTGTTGGAGTAGTTCGTTTGGGGCGGAGGAGTCGTGATGACTGGGGGCGTCGGGATGTGGCTCGTATTGTTGACTGGAGCAGTACTCACCGGCGGGGGCGCCGTAGGATCTGTCGTCGGGACAGTGGGATTATTCACCACTCCATGTCCTCCATAGACAATCCCTCCGTCAGCCCCAACCTGCGTCCGTTGCAGCCCGCGAGCAAGGGCGGTGATCCCGCTGTTATTCGTCTGCTGCCGAACCATGTTCTGCGTACCCCATGCCATCATACTCTCCTTAACGGTTTCTTGAGCGTCACGGGCGGGCCCGTCCTCCGAGCCCGCATTTCCTGCGCCTCTGCCAGTATCCGCTCAAAGACATTCCCGTGGGCGGGGTTGAAGTCTACGGCTTCGGGGTGCGGGTCACCAGTGATCGCAACTTCGCGCCGATGCGCTCCGCCAGCCCGCGGGCCTCGTCTGGGTGCTTCGTAATCCACGCACCCACAATCAGGCCCACAGCGAGCGCGCCAATAACCCACAGCACCCCACTCATGCGACCGGGCCGAGGTTTGCCAGGATCTGCGGCATATCCTCGACGATGATTTGGAGCGTCGCCGGCTTGAACCCCGGCGCGGAGAAGGTGATGTTGGCCACCCCCGGCGAAGCCCCCGTCGCCTTCACCACTCCATCACTCACCTGCGCCAGCGTTACCGCTCCACCATCGAGGCTCGACGCCAGCGTACCCGGCGGAATCGTTGCCTGGCTTCCGTCCGGATTCACTGCCGTGACGGTGATATCCCCACTCTGTCCAACTTTCATCTCAATTCTCCTGAACGATTTCCAGCCCTTCTTCGTGAGCACCCAGACCTCGAGGTACCCTCTCGGCACAACCTTGTGCCACCAGCTCATTCTACCGCCGCCTGCTCATCCCAGAAGCGGTTCCAGCCAATCACCTGCACCCGGCACTGTTCATAGAGCCAGATCATCTTGTCCCCCCACTGGCGGATGGCTGCTTCGCTGGAGGTATATCCTTCTCGATCTCCGGGACTGGCGGCGGGATCTTGCGCAGGTCCGGCGGCGGCTCCTTTGGCAGAGGATGCGTTGGCCGCACGGATGGAGTCTCGCAGGCTGTCAACAAGCTGCTGATCAGCACGCAGCTTAGCAAGGCGAGCATCGAGATCCTTGATGCGGGCAGCGATAGCCATTCTCTGATCATCCAGAGCCTTGAATTCAGCAGCGATGCGTTCGGACTCGCGGACCTTGACGGCCTCGCGGGCCGC
>VFSW01014133.1_pt1 | contig 11055 bp, 12 predicted proteins | sample 5358111 | NCBI WGS metagenome assembly VFSW01 (sample SAMN11554181, study PRJNA540505) | mine drainage metagenome | isolation source: sediment from site ElyBrook_90M | place: USA: Ely Copper Mine, Vershire, VT | collected 2017
TGAGTTAGTAGGAATTACAGCAGAGTCTGTCTTCGCACTTATCGACAGCATAGTATCGGGCTGCTTCGGCGACATGACGTTATTTCGACTGCAAGACAAAGTCATGTCCGCACTCGGTAGTGTGCGGTAATCAAGACTAAGAATCGCAGGTGCTTTATCGCTCGCCACTGGAGTTGAAGTAAGAGTGGAGACAGCAACAGTGGGTTTTACTGGTACTGGTACGATCTTCTGGCTTGCTACGCCTATCGTCGACCCATGTAACGCTTCAAGTCGTGAGGCGAACGTCACCGGTGTTTGACCGACGACCCTGATCATCTTCGGCGACTGACCCAGGCCTACCCCGTGCGGGCTCTCACCTGGACCAATCGATATCTCATTCAGTCCAACGCTCATACCCTGTGCAGTTGCACCTGCGTGGCCATAGTTGAATGGATAAGGATTAGGAACACTTCATACAGCAACCTGTGTCAGTGCCGCTGGAGGGATAACCAGTGTTTGCGGCCGAGAAAGCGATCATCCGATCTCGCCTGCTCAAAGCGAGCCTCAGCCGTAACGGCCTGCAGTCGCATCTCATCCACAATCCGCTTCAGTTGTTCGCTGCGTTGTTTGCCTTGAATGTACTCGGCATTGGCGATATCAAACTGGTCAAATTCAACTAGTCGACGCTCTGCCAAGGCAGCAATATCTCGGTGCGCAACGAGTGTCGTTACTTCAGCTACCCGCCAATCAAGGGTGTTCTCCACTTTAAGTGCCAGGCGCCCGTCATTAAATGCCTCAGCAAGGAAAGACTCTCGCCGCTCGATCTCCATCTCAGTCGCACGCAGACGCATTGTCGCAACTTCCAGATCGTACGCACGCGCTTCGACCATCACCGCATATAACGCCGCTACTCGTTGCATTGATCGCAGCTTCGACAACATGTCAAATATCCAGACCGATGAATCGCGCAATAGACTCCTGCATGGACGGCGTCTCCCGACTCCGCTGCTGCAGATAGCTTCGCAGCCGCGGCATCGCTTCGATAGCACGATCCAGTGCGACATCCATTCCTGCTTTGTACGCTCCTATACGAACCAGATCTTCCGAGCGTGCATGCGTTGCCAGCAACTGTCGCGCCAGCATGGCCTTGTTCAAATGTTCATCCGTCGTTACTGCTGGCATCAGTCGACTCAGTGAATCCAGAATATCCACCGGAGGATAGTGACCTGCCGATGCCAGCGCACGCGACAACACCACATGTCCATCCAGCAACGAGCGCACCGCATCAACGATCGGGTCTTGCTGGTCATCACCCTCCATCAACACCGTGTAGAAAGCAGTGATGCTACCTGTCGTAAAGTTCCCCGCTCGCTCCACCAGCTTCGCCAGCTTGGTAAATACCGACGGCGTATATCCCTTACTGGCCGGTGGCTCCCCTGCGGCCAGGCCGACTTCACGAGCCGCCATTGCATAGCGTGTCAACGAGTCCAGCACCAACAACACATGTTTACCCTGTGCTGCATAGAACTCGGCAACTGCCGTAGCCGCCATCGCCGCGCGCATTCGCAGCAACGGACTCTGATCCGAGGTCGACACCAGTACAACCGCTCGCTTCAACCCATCTTCACCCAGTGAGTCCTCCACAAACTCCCGCACCTCGCGGCCTCGTTCTCCCACCAATCCAACCACCGTAATGTCTGCTGCGGTATTGCGCGTCATCATACCGATCAGTGTGCTCTTACCCACGCCTGACCCACCAAAGATCCCCACTCGTTGTCCACGCCCAACCGTCAGCATTCCATCCAGTACTCTTAACCCTGTCTGCAGCGGCTGACGGATTGGCACTCGCTCCATCGCTCGCGGAACAGCACCATCCAGAGGCCAGTTCCATTGCACCTTGGGCGCCTCAAGATTATCCAGCGGCTCACCCAATGCACTCAGAATCCGTCCCTGCATCTGCGTTCCTACTGCAAGGCTAGGCATCACCCCCAATGCAAGCACGGAGTCCCCGTACTGGATTCCCTGCGTAGTCTCCAAGGGCATCGCAAGTACACTGCGCCCGCGAAAACCAATCACCTCCGCGCGATGCCGTTCTCCATTGGCACGTACAATCTCGCAACCCTCGCCGACCGAACACAGTGGCCCTTCCGCCTCGACCGTCTGCCCATTTGCTTCTACCACTCGGCCGCTCCAACGCCATGCAGGACGAGCGTTGAGCAACCTAAAATACGCGGCCAGGTTACAGGAATGCTCCAAGACATCGCCTTCCGCAGTCATCATTAAGAAGGCCTCTGCTGTAGCAGATCGAAGAACCCCTGTTCGATCTCTGCCAACTGCGCAGCCACACCCAACTCCACCTTCCCCAACCGCGTCGACAACACACACTCCCCTGTCGTCAGTTTGCTGTCACCCACAACCGATACGCTCTCATCCACATCCAGTCTTAGTGCCTCGATCCACTGCTGCTGGGTGCCCTCCGGCACACAGAGCACCGTACCACTCTCCTCCGCGACCTTACCCAAGGCAACTCGCACCGTAGCTTGTAAAAGCAAAGGATCAAGGCAGCTCTCGCGATGCAACACACGTGCTGCAATCGCCAACGAAAGCTTTACCACCTCAGCCTCAACCTGCGCAAAGTATCGCTCTCGGTCCGCGCGAAATCGCTGACATGCCTCTCGCACCATCCCCTGAGCACGCAACTTCTCATGTTCAAGATTCCGCTCGTACTCCGCACTCACAGAAGCTAACTCGCTTGCATGAGCCGCGTTCAACTCCTCCACCAATTGCGGTCGCAATCGCACCAATTCCGAGTCCAATCGAGCCACTTTGGCCTCCAGCATTGCTCTGGCCTGTGTTTCCAATCCTGCTGTCACTCGTCTCGCACCGGCATCTACCTGCTCAAAGTGCAGTCGCATCACCTGTCCTTGCCCGCTACCAACCAGCAACTGCGGGGCAGTGCTTGTTCCTCGCTCACCAGTCTCACCCCTCGCCTCAGACAGAGAGTTCATCATCGCCCTCCAGCTTTAGAATGATCTTGCCTTCATCTTCCATCTTCTGTGCCAGCGTCAACAGCTCTTGCTTCGCAGCCGCCACATCACGGCTACGTACCGGGCCCATCGCTTCCATGTCTTCCTTCAGCATCTCCACCGCACGAGAACTCATCGCCTGAAACAGGTGCGCCTTGATGTTGTCCTGCGCCCCTTTCAGAGCCAGCGTCAGTACGCGCTTATCTGCCGCACCCACCAAATCGCGAATGCTCTGTGCCGGCACCGTCAACAAGTCGTCAAAGGTAAACATCAAATTGCGAATACCGATCGCAACATCCGGTTGCTTCTGCTCAATCTTTTCCAGAATCCCCTTACTCGCACTCTGCTCCATCCCATTCAGAATGTCTGCCACCGCCTTGTAACCCGAGTAGGTCTTGCGGCCACTCGATCCCAGACCCTCCATCCGCTTGTGCAGCACCAGGGCCACCTTCTGTGCCATCTCCGGAGAAAACTGGCGCATCTCAGCCAGTTTCTTCACCACCGCGACCCGCATCTCATCTTCCAGATGCATCAGCACAGTCGACCCTCGCTTCGACTCCAGATGGGCCAGCACCAACGCCACCGTCTGCGGATGTTCCTTCTCCAGAAATTTGCTCAGTTGTTGCGGTTCAATCTTCTGCAGAATCGCCAGATCACCTGTGGAGCGCTCCCGCATCTTCTTCACCTGCTTCAGCAACTCCTGCGCCTTCACCGAACCAAACGCCTCCGTCAAAAGCTTCAACGCATACTCCGGACCACCTCGCACAATATACTGCTGCGTCTCCAGCAGTCCGTAGAACTCCGTCATTACCTGCGTCAACTGAGCAGCCGGAATCGAACCCAACATGGTTATCTCATGCGTCACGCGCTGCACATCCGCTGGGCTTAGACTCTGAAACATCGCCTTGGCCAACTCGTCGCCCAATGCCACCATCAAGATCGCTGCCTTCCGCAGGCCGCTAACATCCGCAGGGATAAATCCTGCCACTGCCGGTAATAGAAATGTGGTCTGCGGTTCTTGACTGCTACCACTGTCATACGTCTCCAGTGCCATCACTCACTCTCCTCGCCCGGGCCTATCCAGGCTTCCAGCAACCGCGTGCTCTGCACGGGATCTCTGCGGATATGTTCCGTCACATGCTCGTAAATTCCGCGTTGCTCCGCCTTTACTCGTGATGCCTCGATGCTCATCGCCGATCGATCCTGCAGCCCAGCGGGTACAGACAATGGGATCTGTTGCGGTTCAATACTTTTTCTTACTCCTATCTCCCGGCTTGGCTCCATTAGCAACAACGGCTCCTTCATCGTTGCGCTAACCTGCTGCACCAGCGGCCTCAGGACGAACAGCACCAGCAGCACCCCACACAGCCCGATCATCATGGTTCGCATCAATCCCGGCTGCGCATTGGCTGCCCCTCGCAAGGCATCCACTGCCTGGTCCATCGCAGGGAGCTTTGCCGGGGGAGCATTCGTGCTGAAGCTGACATTCTCCACCACCACCTCGTCACCACGTTTACCATCAAACCCAACCGATGCCTGGGCCAACTGTTCCAACCGATGCATCTCATCTGCACTGCGAGGCTTCCACACCGCATGTTCCAGCTTGCCCACGCCCTCCATGCCAGAGCGATCATTCACCAGCACCGCTGCCGTCACCCGTCGCACTCGTCCCGGGTTTTCTTCGCTATGGATAATATGTTTGCTCACAGCAAAAGTTCCGTTCTCCTGTCGCACGCTCTGCCCCACACCACCACTCTGCGGATACACCGGTAACGCCTCCTTCTGCAGCAATGGTGGCGTTCCTGGTGCCGCTGCTGCCTGCGATCCAGCCACCGCTCCGGCCGCCGCAGCTCCAGGCGAGTTGCTCGCTGTTCCCGGCACTCCACTCGCACGCCCCTGCTGCGCCGAATTCTGCTCGCTCTTCTGCATCGTCACCGCGGCTACCTGACTCGGGTCGTACACCTCATCGGTGCGGTCCACCGTGTCCTCGTCATAGCTGATATTCACCGTTGCACGCACGTTGTCACGCCCAGCCAAAGGCTCCAGCATCGCCACCAGCTTGGTCTCCATCGCCTGCTCCTGGTCACTCATCGCACTATCCTTGCCTCGCGGCTTCAGGCTCACTCGTCCATCCGCATCCACCAGCGTTACCTGATCCACGCTCAGGTTCTCTACCGATCCCGCCACCAGACTGCGGATCGCCTCCACCTGTTCCGCATCCATAGCAGCGCGCTTCAGCTTCAACACTACCGAGGCCTTCGCCAGCTTCGTCTCTGCCGCAAACAAGCTCTGTTGCGGCAGCACCAGATGGACTCGCGCCGACCGCACCGCGCTCAGCGTCTCGATCGTATGTTCAAGCTCGCCCTCCAACGCACGCTGGTAGTTCACCCGCTCATCAAACTCACTCCCCACCCAGTTCGGCTTATCGAACAGCTCAAATCCCAACCGCCCCGTCTGTGGCATCCCCTTCGCCGCAACCTCCATCCGAGCCTTGTCCAGCATCTCTGCCGGCACATCCACACTCGAGCCATCCATCGACATCTCATACGGAATCCCAGCCGCAGCCAACTCCTGCGACACCTGCTGCAGGTCCTTACCATCCAGGCCCGAAAACAACACTCGCCAATCCGGACGCTGCGCGTACCACGCCATTCCGGCACTCACCGCGACAATCAAAACCACCGATGCTATCAACCAGGTACGCTTGCCCTCCGGCATCGCAGCCAAACGTAGCCGCATCGCACGCAACATCGCTGACGCCTGCTCCACAGGACTGCCGCCGCTTCCGCCCGTAGCCGCCACCCGTTGCAACCCCGTCTGTTCTATCTCTGCCATCGACTCCACTCACCCCTTGGTTGCCTACACCGCCGCATCTCACCATCAAGCAATACGCGCAGCTCAGAACTGCATATTCATCATTTGTAGATAAGCTCCTACGGCCTTGTTCCTCACCTGCAGCGCCAGCTCAAACGCCATGTCCGCCTTCTGTGTCGCGATCATCGCATCATGGATCTCCACGCCCTGACCGCTGATCAATCCCGTCACCGCCTGTGCCGCCTGTTGGTCCAGCGCACTCGTCTGCTGCATCATCGCCTGCATCATCCCTCCAAACGGACTACTCGCCCCGCTCGATCCACTCACCACAGTTGCCGCACTTGGCAAGGTACTCGCTGTTCCTGCCAATACACCTAAGCTCGTCATCGCACTCTCTCTACCTTCCTTGCAGCTCTCTCAACCACTACTTCAGCAAATCCAGTGACGAAGTAACCATGCCCTTCTCCGCCTGCACTGCCGATGCATTCATCCCGTACGCGCGAGTTGCACCCATCAGATCCACCATCTCTGTCAGCGGATTGATGTCCGGATACGCAACGTAGCCATCCGGTCCAGCATCCGGATGATCCGGCTCGTATCTCCGCAAAGGCTCGCTCGCATCGCTGATCACGCTCGTCACAGCTACGCCGCCCGGTGCCACGGTCGCATCCGTCATACCGCCCGCCAGTACGTTTGGCATAGCCAACCCCGCGCCGCCAGTAGCGGCAAAACCAGCCATGCTTCTCTGCCCTAACATCTGCCCTGCCATCGTCTGACCAAAGCTTCCGCCGCCCGCTGCCTGAAACACCACATGATGCCGCTGGTACGGCCCGCCCTCGGGCGTCTGTGTCGTCTCCGAGTTCGCCATATTCGACGCCACCACCTCGGCCCGCACCCGCTCCGCCTTCAGCGCCGACGCACTCACATCCATCACGCCAAATAAGTTCATCCTCTACTTTGCCTCCGCGTGGATGGCGCTCATCACATTCGCAAACTGATGTTTCATCAACTCCACCCCTAGCCGAAACTGCAACTGACTCTTCGCCAACTGCATCCCCTCACGGTCCATGGACACATTGTTCCCATCCGGCCGAGCCACCAGGCCATCCACCTCCTGCACAGTAGGCGAGGTCGTATCTCCTGTGCTCCCGCTCATCTGCTTCGTCAACTCCTGCTCAAAGTCGAACCCCTGCGTCCGGTACCCCGGCGTATCCACGTTCGCCATATTTGCCGCTGTCAACTTCATCTGATCGCTGGTCAAATCCAGATATCGATTGAGAGTCTCACTCGTTCCTGACATCACCTGCATCGCGCTACCTCCACGCACTCCAACCATGCAGTCCAACGGCCAAACAAAAGCGCCCTCAGGTGAGAGCGCTCTTAGAAGTCAACCATGCATGCCTGCATCCATATCAGCCGTACGCAACCTCAGCACAGCCGACCTTATTCAGCTCTGCGTCACCCTCCGAAACCGTATATGGTTCACACCAATCTCTGGCTGCTCTCCACACAAAATCGCACCGCGCTCCAGCACATGCATCAACTCGCGAACATTCCCCGGCCACGGATACTCCTGCAACAGCGGCATCGCCTCCGCCGCCAACTGCTTACGCGGCATCTCCTGTCCCATCTGTTCCAAAAAGTGCTCCGCCAGCAGCGCGATATCTTCCGTTCGCATCCGCAGCGCCGGCACCTCCACCGGAAACACCGCTAACCGGTGATACAGATCCAAACGAAACGTCCGCTCCTCTGCGCGTTGCTCCAGTGGTTGATGCGTCGCAGCAATCACCCGCACATCCACGCGCACCGTCTCGTTGTCACCCACGCGCTGCAACTCGCCACTCTCCAAAAACCGCAGCATCTTCGCCTGCAGCGCCAGCGGCATCTCACCAATCTCATCCAGAAACAGTGTGCCGCCGTGCGCCGCTTCAATCCTGCCTGTCCGCGACTGCACCGCTCCGGTAAATGCACCGCGCGTATGCCCAAACAACTCCGCCTCCAGCAGCGTCTCCGGAATTGCCGCGCAGTTCAACACCGCAAACGCCTTTGCCGAGCGGTTGCTAAGGCGATGCAGCGCACGCGCCACCACCTCTTTGCCCGTTCCCGTCTCACCCTCAATCAGCACCGTCGTTGAGCGCGGTGCCACCAGCCGAATCATCCTCCCCAACTCCAGCATTCGGCTGCTCGTCCCCACCATCTCCGGCAGCGCCGCGCTCAACTGGGCCCCAGCACCTCCGGCTCTCGACACGGCACTCTCTCGCAACCCAATCTGCTCCACCCGCGAATCCCCCACGCCCCACACCGCGGCGTTCACACCGCCTGACGGCACCACCGCCGGAGCCGCCGCCCATACCGCCGTATCATTCATCGCCGACGTCGAGCCCATCGGCACATCTTGGGCCTCTCGCAGCGCATGCAACAACTCATTTCGCCGCGGACTCCTCGCCCCGCCTGTCTCCATCACGCCGTCCACCCGCAGCAACTCCATCCCCGGATACAACAACCGCATCTGTCCCGCAAACTCGCCCACCTCCAGGTCCGGCAGCCAGCTATCCACCAGCAACGCCTCCGCTCGACGATCTTCCAGAAACGCCATGGCCTCGGCCCCACCTACCGCCTCCCGTACCTGCCAACGCAGTCCCAGCAACACTCGCCGCAGCCGCTCTCGCAGTCCAGCATCCGCACTCGCCAGCACCACCGTCCGTGCCGCAACCATATCCAACACACCCGCACTCGCCATTCCACTCATCCTCAACTCACTCTCTCCCGTCCATCTGGTTGCACCGCATCCTGCACCAACATCGCCTGCCGAACCACATCCCGCATCGACTCCACCGCACCATTCAGGCGAAGACACTCATGCAGTCCCGCCTGCACTGCCTCGCGCATCGCCTCCGGTTCGTCGCGCAGCATCCCCAACTCCAGACGACAGCGCAGCACCGTGAGCGGCTGGCACATCTCATGCAGCACATGGTCCATCTTGGCCACTACATCATTTGACCCGCTCGCACTATCCATCACTCAGGCCTGCACCAGCGCAGCATCGGAGTATCCGTCCAGCGCCCTGTACCCATAGCTGTTATTGCTCAGCATCTTTACCCCACCCATCTGGTAGCCTTCACCCCGCACGGTCTCAATCACCTGGTAGCTCACCTCGCCCTTCGGCAACGCTGCGCCCAGCTTCCGCCGCAGGTAGTTGATGTACACGTCCACCACATTCGTCCCCGCATCCGGAGACATCTGCCAAACCTCCCGCAGCAACTCGCTCCTGCTGCAGCACCGACCCCGCCGCTGCATCAGAAACTCCAGCAGGCTAAACTCCTTCACCGTCAACTCCACCATCTGCCCACTCCGCCGAACCGTACGCTCCATCCGGTTCATCTCCACCACTCCATGCCGCAACACTGGATCGGCATACATCTCCCTCCGTCGCAGCAGCGCACGGCAGCGCGCCGTCAACTCATGAAAGCTGAACGGCTTCAGCAGGCAATCATCCGCGCCCAGGTTCAGACACCGCACCCGCTCCTCCACCTTGCTCCGCCCCGTCAGCACCAGCACCGCCGTGCCATCCAGGCGACCGCGCATCTCCTCCAGCACCTCTATTCCATCTTTCCGCGGAAGACTCAGATCCAGCACAATCAAATCCGGCTGATTCGCCTGCGCCTGCCGCAGCCCAGCCTCGCCATCCCCCACCCAACTCACATCGTGGCCCTCCAGCGTCAGGCCCTTTTGCAGAAACAATCCCAACGCAGCATCATCTTCAATAATCAAAACCTGCATGTGTCATCCTCGTCTCTCTTCGCCAGTCTCTCTTCACTACAGTTCAGTCCCCGGGAACCATCCGGAAGTTACCGCTGCGGTGTCGTGGTATTACCTTGGGTCATCCATTAGGAGCAAGCAAGCGAAAAGGTGAGAGTGTTCCAACACCAATTCCAAATCGGGAATTCCTCGCCGCCCCCCACCCGTACCCAGCTCATAACCTTGAGGTCCAAAAAAGAACTTCCCCAGTTCGCCTTTTATTCGCTACAATCCGACCATGGCTATCACACGACGGCAAAAAGAGGTCATCGACTTCCTCTCCGGCTTTACGCAGAAGAACGGCTACTCCCCTTCCTACGAGGAGATCGCCGCCGGCCTCGGCCTCAGCTCTCTCGCCACCGTCCATAAGCACATCACCAACCTGCAAAATAAAGGTCTGCTGCAGCGCGCCCACAATCGCAGTCGCTCGATCGACGTCCTGCCAGCCCGCTCCAGCAAAAAAGGTGCTGACCGCCTGCCGCTGCTGGGACGCATCGCCGCCGGACAGCCCGTCGAGGCCATCGAGACCGCCGAGAGCATCTCGCTGTCCGATATCATCGGCAACCGCGAAGTCTTCGCACTCGAAGTCCGTGGCGACTCCATGCGCGACGAGCACATCGTCTCCGGAGACTACGTCCTCGTCGAACGCACTCACACCGCCCGCGAGGGAGAGATTATCGTCGCCCTTATCGACGGCGCCGACGCCACCCTCAAGCGCTTCTATCGCGAGGGCTCCATGATCCGCCTCCAGCCCTCCAATACCGAGATGGCTCCCATCTACGCGCCCGCCGCCAATGTCAGCATCCAGGGCAAGGTCCTCGGCGTCCTGCGTAAATACGCCTGAACTCCCGGCCACTTCGCTCCCCACGCAACCCAACATCCGTCCAACAGTTAGCTGCGCTGTGCTGCATTTCGTACCCCTCCTCAACTTTCCTCACCAATTCACGGAACCGCACTGACACTTTCTGCGTAACCAGACTTCGGGACAGTGCAGCACACACAACAGCACTCCCGGGAGTCACACTTTGGCTACAACACGTAAGAGCAAACGCAAACTCTGGATCTGGGGCGGCGTCATCGTTCTGGTCATTGCCGTCATCCTCGGCATCGCCGTCACCGCCAGCGGCAGCAGTGCCAAACTCGAACCCTCCCAACTCGCGAAAGCAGAGCGTGGAGACATCGCGCGCTCCGTCGTCGCCACCGGCAAGGTCCAGCCCATCACCAAGGTCGAAGTCAAATCCAAGGCCTCCGGAATCGTCACCAATCTCTACACCGATATCAACGACCACGTAAAAACCGGTCAACTCCTCGCCCAGCTCGACCAGGTGGAGATCCTCGCCCAGGTCGCCGCACAGAAAGCCCAACTCACCGCAGCAGAGTCCAACGCCCACGCCGCCGCAGCCGCCATCCAGTACGACAAGGTCAACGCAGAAGCCCC
>VFSW01014134.1_pt1 | contig 11055 bp, 22 predicted proteins | sample 5358111 | NCBI WGS metagenome assembly VFSW01 (sample SAMN11554181, study PRJNA540505) | mine drainage metagenome | isolation source: sediment from site ElyBrook_90M | place: USA: Ely Copper Mine, Vershire, VT | collected 2017
AAGATGGTACTCATATCTATAACCTACTTGCTAACAGTAGAGAGAATTGTATCATTGATGCTAATGGACTTAGGACTCTGGACATATTAGAGTTTGTAATTAAGAACAGTAGTGATAGAGACATTAATGTAATATATGGTGGCTCTTATGATGTGAACATGATACTTAAAGATATGCCCAAAGATAAGTTGCAGGAACTATGGGACACAGGTAAGACTTATTGGATGACTTATCGTATCATGTACGCTCCACGTAAGAAGTTCACAGTACAGAAGTTGAATGGTACTAAGGTTGCTAAGACATTTGTATTGTGGGATGTTATTGGATACTTTCAGAGTACATTCGTACTAGCGTGCAAGCGTTGGCTCGGAGACTTAGATGTTTTAGTAGACATTCAAGATATGAAAGAGAAGCGTTCGGTATTTAAGAGTGAAGATATTGCAGAGATTGTAGAGTATAATAAGAAAGAGTGCCTCTTACTTGTCTTACTTATGGAACGCTTATTCGCATCACTGGATGAGGCTAACGTACAGTTAAAGCGATACGATGGCGCTGGAAGTATAGCCGCCGCTTTACTACAGATGAATAACATTGCTCAATATAAGGGGGAGATACCTAGTGGAATTAACCGGCAAGCACAGTACGCGTATAGCGGTGGTAGAATTGAGGCTGTTAAGTGCGGTACTACTACAAAGCCTACACGAATATTTAGATACGATATTAACTCAGCCTACCCCTCAGCCTGTCTTAGTCTGCCATCTTATGTAGATGCTAAGTGGTCCAAGGAGTTAGAGTGGGATGGTACTAATAACTCTCTCGTTTGTGTTCGGTATCACTTTAGTAAAGAAGCCCCTTTCTATCCTTTATGGTACAGAGACAACCACGGTAGTATCTCTTATCCCCGTAATGGTTATGGCATTTACTGGGGTGCCGAAGTAGCCAACCTCTACAAATACTATCAGGAAGGAGTAGACTTTGAGATAGAGTGGGCAGTTAATTGTACGTTAGCGAATGATGATAAGCCATTCACTTTCATCACTGAACTGTTCCAACTAAGAAAGAAGTTCAAGGCCGAGGGTAGTATGGCTAGTGAATCTCTCAAGTTAGGATTGAATAGTATCTATGGAAAACTTGTTCAACAGGCTGGGTATAGAGATGGTAGAATACCGACCTATCATCAACTACTATGGGGAGGTCAGATTACTGCTTTCACTAGGGCTAAACTATTCGACGCCGCAATGCAGAGTCCAAAGGATGTTATTAGTTTCGCTACTGATGCTGTCTTTACCACCAAGGAACTTAACCTTATATGTAGCGGCGAGTTAGGAGACTGGACATTCGATGAGTTCCAAGGCATTACTATCGTACAGGCAGGAGTTTACTTCTTAGACGAAGGGACGCAATGGTATGAGAAGTTTAGGGGATTCGATAAAGGTTCTCTCCAGAGAGATGAGATTATACAATGCTGGAAGGATGGCACTAACTATGAGGCTCATCTTACGAGGTTTGTGGGGCTTGGTAGTGCTCTCATGGCTAACGACTTTAGTATTTGGAGAACATGGCACTCGGATAAGAGAAAACTTGATATTCGTCCTACTGGCAAGCGGATTGCTGGTAGCAGAATGGATTATCACCTTGGCTTACGTCTTACTAAAGCGTGCCCGAACATCACGCCGGATACGATGAGTCAACCTTACGCTATCGAATGGATTGATGGAGTAAGAGGAAGTGCTAAAGAATCATTAGAAGGAATACCACTGGAAGTCCTAGTGGATGAGTTAGAAGATGGAGGATTATGAGTGACAGTAGATATGAACTACAAGTAAGTATTCGTATCAATGATAATGTTATGCCTGGAACGCTATTTCTTAATGAACATGTAAAACTAGAGGCTAATGATTTTATAGAAATTGGCTCTGTCCTACAACGAATCCATGATGTAGTAGAACAATTGAATAAGGAGAACAATAATGGGTGAAGAGAATGAATCGACTACTGAACCACAAGAGGATACAGTAGTAGAAGAAGTTAAGCAAGAACTTAAAGAACCTACTCTAAGTCTTAAAGACTTGAAGGAAATGGAAGAGCGACTAGAGGCTCGACTCCAGATGGTTGCTAAGGATAAGACTAAGGACTCCGAGGATAAGGCTGTACTTGAGGCTAAGATTGAAACACTACAAGAGCGTATCGAACATCTTATATCGGCGCAGGAAGAGCGCGACCGTAAGCATAATGATAGTAGTACAATCGTAGTCCCACCTAAGGAACTAGACCAACCTACACATCTTAATCCTACTGTACCAGAGGCGCAACCAGAGAATCCTACTAAGGCTGAAATGCAAAAGGAGCGTAAGGGATGGCGGAGAATCTATTAGATGAGTTTGCTAGAGACTATCTAGCAAGCATTGGTAATACGGACCCAAGCTTACAATCAGTAGCAGAGATTGTAGATATACTAGAATCAGAAGAAGATTTATACAGGCCCTTTAAGACGGTCTACGAACACTGGCTAAATGAAAGGGTAATCAATGACTGATATGCCGCCAGAAGCATTATCAAGTATGCCACCACCTAGTACTATTGTACCTAAGGAAGAAGTGCAGTTTTCGTTTACTGCTCCTACTCCTAAGCCTACGATTAATCCTACTACAGGACAGCCGGTTACTAGAGGTCGTGGCAGGCCGCCAGGTGCTAGGAACAAAGTTAAGGAAGCGCCTGGTGGTACTAACCCCCCGATGCGTATTAACAATAAGGATAGCGCTCCTAGACAACCACGCCCTACTGACCCTGTAGATAAGCCAGAGGCTATTAAGGAAGAGAAGAAGGCTAGAGCCGCACAGTATTCATCGTTCATAGTTGATGAACTTAATGATAAGTTATTCATGCTTATCATTGGTGCTACTGCTATTCCTGCCGAGGCTATTTTTAAGGAAGGTAGAGTACCACCTAAGGCGCAGACTAATCCACACCTTACAGAGTTTGGTAATGCTATTGCTATCCCTGCCGACGTTGCTGATAGTTGGGGTAAGTTAATTGCCGAGATTACTTACACTCCTATGGGTAAGGGCTTAGTCAAGGCTGGTACGAATCCTAACACTGGTATTGCTATTGCGGCCATTGCGGCTATCTTTAGTACATATCGTTACGTGCAACAGTTGAAGCCAGTATTAGATTTGCTAAAGCAGACAGCCGCTAAATCACAGGAGACTAACAATGAAGGAACTGCTACCTAAGGATTGGCCTCCTTACTGTATGATGGCTACTGGAATGCACCTAGATAGATTAGAAGAAATTATTAAAATGGCTATGAGTCTTAGTACCGCTGAGCAACGCTACGAGGTTAGGAAGAATCCTATAAAGGTTGTATGCAAGATAGATACTAATACAGATTTAGACTTAGTTATTACAGGTATGAAGATTGAAGGTAACAACATAGTGTTGCTACTTAATAGAGAGTTTTAAGGAGAAGGTAATGGCAGAAGAGTATACTCCTGATGTAAGTAATGAGGACTGGCGTAAGTCTCCTGGCGATTGGGATGCCGCTAGTGATGACCTAGAGTGGGAACGTAGTATCGAACTTAAGTTGTCTACACAAGGGAAGATGATTATTGGACTAGGCGCTGGTGTTCTAGTAACACTGGCACTTACAGGTCTACAAGGGAAGGTGGTAGTACGTCTTGTCAAAGAGAACGCAATGGTCATTGACGCAATCAATACTATTAATGTTGCTCTTGGTGGTAGTCAACACAGTACACCAGATAGTAGTGTACCGTATAACCAACCTGAAAAAACGGTGGAACAGCCTCAACCTAATCAAGAGGAACTAGAAGAGTTAAGGCGTAACATAGAAGCATCAAGTAGAGTAGAGCCCCCTATGTTTAATGAAGGAGAGTTTTAATGACGTGGATAAATGAACATCTAGACTATGTTCATGCAGTAGAGCGTAAACTAGAACGACGCTTAGATATGCACGAATTAAACAGTTTAGTAGACTTGGCTATGAACAATGGTATGGACCGAATCGAAGAACTTAATAGAGAACAGCATGAAATGGCGGCTCTACTTGGTGAACTTACTGAAGGGTTTGTAACTACACTTAAGAGTTTCACTAAGTTAGTAAATACTATGTGTCAGTGTGGGTACGACCTAGAACAATGTATGTCTCGTCAAAAGTATGATGAATTATCATGTTGTGAATACTGCGAACATGCTAGTAACGTGGAGTAGTATATGCCCAAAGTTACCCTAGACCTTACGGTAGAAGAAATGGATACACTCCAACGATACTCAGGTATGATTAACGCTATGAAGCATTTAGTCCCTGCCGCATTACATTCAGTACTAGTTAAAGTAGAGACGGCGATTAAGGAGGTTGGCAATGGCAATAGCGAACCTATCTCCTAATGAACGTTACGCCTTTGTCGGTAAGACCCGTAGTGGTAAGACACAGATGGCTATTGTGTTGGCTAGTATGTTTGCTCAGACTCTTCATAGTCCGTGGGAAGTCTGGTGGATTGATACTAAGAATGACCCTAAAGACATTAGACAGTTGCGTCGATGGGGAGCCTGTAATGGTGCGGAGCCTAAGGATATAGCACGTCCTACTGGCTTGCGCAACTTCCTGTACTTTAAGATTGATGGTAGTAATGGGTACAGTGTAGTAGACCAAGCTCAGGCTAAAATTCAAGAGGCTTACGAACGTGGGCACGTCGTTCTAGTTATTGACGAGTACACCCAGGTAGTAGTAAGTGATAGGACTCCTGGCTATGGACTTAAGAATGTCTTTGCTAGGGGCGGTGGCAAGCAGGTTGGTCTAATTGGTCTTACGCAGGAACCTGTGTACGTACCGCGTCAACTTATATCACAGGCTAGCCACTTGGCTTTCTTCTCTGTTACTTATCAAGCAGACATTAAGTATCTTAGAAATCTATGTAAGATTTACGTACCACCGTTGGAGCAGGGCGACCCTTATGGTTTCTACTGGTCCCATACAGACGGTAGTGCTACGTGGGCTTACTACGAAAGCCAGAAGGCTTGGTATGATGGATTGAAGATTGCTCAACCTAAGGAACCGAAGTAACTACAATCTCTAGAAAGTGGATTGCTATAATGGGCAAAATGTTTTATGGATATTTGCGGTGCGCAGTAGACATTAGAGATGACATTATTAACCAAGCACATAAGGAACAGCGTAATATAATTACTGTTACTAATCGCATACTACGCGAAGGCTTGGATAGAATCAAAGCGGAACAATCTAGGACAGATGGAGACAATTTAACACTTGACAACTAAGTCTTAACTGTGGGATAATGATAGGGCTAGGACCATCCTAGTGTTTTAATCAGGAGAATAATATATGGATATTATTACACCTGCAAGCATTAGACACATTCCTATCAACTTGGGTAACGTTCTTACTATTGGGGTGCTTAGCCTCCTGTGGTGGGGCGCGGCTACCTGGGGTAGTAATGCTATTGCAAATCAGGATTGGCCCATCATTAGTCCACTGGCTGTAGGAGCCCAAAACTTCCTACACGCCGCTTAAGGAAAGTAATATATGACTCAAACTACACAAACTAATCCTGGGGCGGCGGCGGCTGGTCCTGGGGTATTCCTCCAGAACGCACCTAAGAAATTCACTACTATTCAGGGTACTGTTCCTGCTGGTAGTGGAGCGGCGGCTACGAATGTTACTTGGGTAAGTCCTATTCCCGTCGTTCCTGCTTTCTGTGTTAATCTTCACCTTAACATTCAGCAGACGTTCGTGGTTACTTTCGCGGCTAATGGTGACAAGTGTTTCATCTCACCTTATGCTCCGTACAGTGGTTGGAATAACCAGATTACTCTAGGTGGTGCGCCTCCGTGGAGTCCTACGGAACTTACGCCTTGGTACTTGGATAGTCTTGCTAGTCGAGTTGACTACGACCCTTCGTCTCCTGGCCTTGCTGGTGTTAATAGTGGATACCCCACTACTAACTTCTTCAGTAACATCTTGGACTTGGGCCAGTCTGGTTGGGTTAACACTATTGGTAGTGCGGCTCCTGCTAGTTCACTTACAGCGGCGGCTACTACCGACAACATTAACCCTGGACTCCTGGTTACTAATACTTCTGGTGGTGTTAACGCTACTCTGACTCTTCACGCGACATTTAGTTTGCAGATGAAACTTCAGCGTAAGCGTCACATGCTATGGGGTGCTATTCCTTTTGGCGACCCTGAGAACCGACCTAACAACCTCATGCAGTTGCTCCCGTTGGTTGGTAGTAACCCTGAACAGTGTACGTTTGTTAATGTTCCTGGTAACTCAGCATCTATTACTGCTGTGACTAGTGGTGTGACTACGGTCAATGCTACTTATGAACTTCAGTACATTGACTTGCTACCCCAGGGTGTACAGGTTCCCCAGCCTCAGGTAGGATTCGGTTTGCAGTTGACGGCTAGTACAGCCTCTGGCTTTACGGCTGGCAGTTACATTCCGATTACGCACCGTACTGCCCAGGCGTACACTAGTATCTATCTGCTGTTGATTAATGGTGGGACTGGTGCTACTCCGGCTTATCCGACTCCTATTCAGGCCGACTACTTTGGCCTTTGGGATGACCAGGATAGCCAGTCTGCTAGGTGGCAGTTCGATAAGGTCAATAACACATTCCAACAGTACTTCGACCAGTACCACCGAGTTAGTCGGCGGTACCCGTTGAAGGGAGTGTATAAGGCTGACTTCGAGAATGGTGTCTACCCTGAGATTCCTAGCGTTGACCCTTACGATGCCATTATGTCCCCCGACGCTACGTATGCGGCGGCTTTTGGTATTCCCGTTACTCCGGCTATGACTACTTCATTGCGCGTGCCTAGTGGTACTACGCTTGCTAGTCCCTACGTCCGCGTGTACTCTTTTGGACTCGTTAAGGTTCCTTACTAAAGGAGGACATTATGGCTCAAGTATCTCCGGAACATGTACAGCCGTTGACTACTGGATTCGTTACCTTGTTGGTAGTGTCTATCGGTATCATCGCTCTACTCAATCACTATTCTAACAAACTTTAAGAAAGGTATTAACATGAAACTCAATTCAGGTACTCTTATTGGTGGCGGTATGATTCTTGGTGGACTCGTACTTGCTTACATGGGCTACAAGCGGGTATTCTAACTAATGTCAATGATTGCACCAGAGGTAGCCGACAGTGGCGCTAGTTCTTTAGGCATTTCTAAAGGATCTAGTAAACTAGGATTGTTAGGCGCGGCTCAACCTGCTAAGACTAACCATCCTTACATTGTTGGGCTATCTCTGGTTGTAATCGGAGGTCTTAGTTTGGTCGGGAGTATTACTGGTACGCTACCTTCTATGATTGCAGCGCTATTTGTGCCTAACGCTCTAGTCGATGCGTCTAGTAATACTCCTGCAGCCCCTAATGAATTATCTTATCTAGCCAAAGCTAGCGAAGGTATAGCAACTGCTGGACTCATTGGTGGCAATCCAATAAGTAATATAGGTAAGTTCCTCAAAGGTTTGATACCATGACAGTAAGCCCTAACTATGTATTTTTTGTATCCTTCGCTCTATTCGGGGTATGGATGCAACGTAATAAGCGATGGTCATTAATGATTCACACTATGGATGGCACTTACAAGATTAGGCAATCGTAATGGCATATAATGGTGGTAGTACAAACAATCCTACTCCTGCTACTCCGGTAACTAGTGGTAGTCAACAGGGCCAACCTGCTGAACTTAGTACGTTCCATCCTACCGATGGTTTCTACGTAATGATTGCTTGTGTTACTGGTGTAATGGTAGCGAACACTAGAGTAGGACCTATAGCATTTGGCATCTTAACAGTTGCATTAATTTATCAGACAAACCTGCTCTTGCAGGGAAAGTAAAAGGAATAATATGTCAGACAGTATTGGGATGCTTACATCTATTGCATTGGGTGTAATCGTTATTGCTGGTATCTACCAGTTGAATAAGAAGGGTACTCCGTTGGTCCCTGCTGGGCAGGCGGTCGCAACCACTACTCTTACCTCTATCTTTAAGTAAGGAACAACATGGGCAAGTTTTTTAATGCTCTCACTAATAAGCAGACTCAACAGCCTGCCCAAGTAATGCCTATGTCTGTACCCCCTGCTCAGCCAGTACCAGTGGCTACTATCATCACGCCTCCTAGTAAGTTAACTAGTGATGCGGCTCTTAATCAAGCGGCAGTAGGCGCTTGGCCTAGCATGCTAGATGGTGGTGCTAAGTTCTGGAATGGTGGATGGCGCCCCTCGTTTCTTAGAGAGGTTAGTAACCACAATATTCCTGGTAACTATGGCTCAGTTACTAGTATGGCTAGGTATGGATTCCGTTGGAGTAAGTACGTAGGTGTAGGTAACTACCCTGGTCCAGTTCCTAACGCTTATAGACCTACTTGGCAAGACCTTATTCCTATCCAATGGGGATTGCGAGTTAGTAACCCCAATGTTACACCTACTTATACTAACCAGACTGGTCCTATTGTAGTTCAGCACAAGCCTACTACTTGGCAGGGAACTGGAACGGCATCGGTTAATAATACGGGAGAGGTACTACTGTAATGGAAGATAAGAAAGACGCTCCCGTAGATACTAAAGGCGCAGACCCTAAGAAAAAGAAGGTTATGATTGGTCTAGTAGCGGTAGCCATATTAGTTCTAGGGTATGAATACTTTAAGAATAAGAACTCGGCGGCCAGTACTGCTAGTACCCTAGTCAGTGGTGGTGCTATTGACCCTCTTACTGGTCAACCATATCAGGCTGGGGTAGGGTCATTGGCTCAGAGTACCGGCGCAGGGATACAGGGTATGGGTGTACCTCTTATTATTAAGAACATCATTCATACTAGTGGTGGTACTGGTAGCAAGTCTACAACGACAAGTACCTTGCCCACTACTAGTACTAGTCAGTATCCTACTGCTATTGTGAATAATAATACTTACAATCCTGTTGCTAGTGTATTTACCCCACCTAGTCAGCCTGCTGTTAGCCACTATACTGCACCTAGTCAGCCTACTATTAAGGTACAGCCTATCAATACTACGCCAGGTACAGTAACACCAGTAGGTGTTATTGGACAGCAAGTATCTGCTAGTCAGGCCAAGGCTAATGCCCAAACCCTAAGTCAAGTTCAACAGATGCGTAACTTCGGATTGTAATGACTACACCTACCACCTACAATATCAAGAATCCTAATGACTTTGCTAATGCTCTGTTAGCAGAGTTAGGACTTCCTGACACTAAACAGAATGTTACAAACATTGTAGGATGGGAATCAGTAGAGGGTGGTAACTGGAACAATACGGCCAAGTTTAATCCACTTAATACTAGCCAACCAGAACCAGGTAGTCAGAACTATAATGGTGGTAATCAGCCAGGAGTGCAATCATATGGTAGTTGGCAAGAAGGATTAAACGCTACTGTATCTACACTACAGGCTGGTAACAATGGCTACCCTGCTATCTTGTCAGCATTGAATACTAATCAGTCATGGTTAAACTTTGCTGGTGCTGTACAGAATAGTAGTTGGGATGCTAACCACTATGGTTATCAACTGACTACTGACCAACCTAATAGTACTGCTGGTGCTACTAATCCTAGCGCTTATAACCAAGGGCTAACCGACGCGTCTCAAACAGATGCGGCGGCTAATAGTCCTAGTAGTAACAGTAAGCCTAGTCACATGACTGGTCTAGCTGGTATTCTACAGCAACTAGATACTTGGTATAATCCAAATGTTACTGCTAGTATTGGTTGGAATCCTATAGCAGATATTAATGCTATAGGTAGCAGTACAAGTAATGCACTTATTATGGTATTCGTTCGTGGTACGAGCGCGATACTATCTATTGGTCTAGTTGTTATCGGTATTGTCACTCTCACTAAGGGAAGTAGTTCTGGTAGTAGTAGCACTAGTAATGTACTTGAGTTTGTTAATAATGCTAAGGTACAAGAACAGCGTGCTAACCTTACAGAAGCGCGTATTAAGTCTCGTCATGAATACAATGCTGGTGTTAGCGAACGTAGTGCAGAACGTAATAGGGCTAGTGCAGAACGTCAACGTATGGCTGATGAGAGTAAGCGAGCGCGTGAAGCAGAACGTATCGCTCATAGTAAGGCTAAAGAAGAATCACGTAATGCTCGTAGTAATAGATGGGCGGATATTCAAGAAGAATATGCTACACGTCCTGGAAAGAAATAAGGAGAATAATAATGTTGGACCTACGCGCTCACCTGTTGGCATTGGAGAACCTTGCTAACGATGTTCGTAATGAGATTACTGCTCAGGAGACTGCCGCTAAGGTAGCGTCCGAACCAGTGGTAGCACCTAAGACTACACCCGATACTTTGGAAGATAGGATTGCGGCTCTAGCAGAAGCGGAAGCGGCTAGTGCTACTCCTGTTACTACAGAGGCCCCAGTAGAGACTCCAGTAGAGACTCCGGTTACTACTAGTAGCGCTCCGGTATTTGTAGAGTCTAACCCTGCTAACCAATGGGCAGTAGACTTCTGGAATGATGCTGTAGCCAAGGGCCTAGCAACGCGCGACATGGCCGACACACAGATTGCTAACCTTAAGTAAGGATATATATAATGAGTAATGAAACTATTAGTTATGCACCAGTAGTTACAGTCTTTAAGAGCCTGTTCGGTAACTACGGTAAGTCATTGGAGAAGTTGGATATCTATGTAGTCGGTATCCTCAGCGCTACCAATGTTATTCCTACTGATATCCTAAACAAGACTTGGACCCTGCCTAGTCTCGCAGTAGTATTGGCTGGACTTCACATTAGTACCCCCACTCCTAAGAGTGGACCTGGTCAGTTGTAAGTAATGAGTAAGCCCCAGGTTATAGTCGTACCAGCATTAGCAGGAGTGGATTCTAATCCACCTACTCAGATTCCTATTACTAATGGGTCTGTAGTAACGCTAGTTAATCTTGACCGTAACCTGGGGGTTATTCTATGTAACGATACTAACTTTCAACCTGCTAGTGTATGGCCACTAGGTCCTAGTAACGTTATACCTCAGCCTGGTAT
>VFSW01014135.1_pt1 | contig 11055 bp, 10 predicted proteins | sample 5358111 | NCBI WGS metagenome assembly VFSW01 (sample SAMN11554181, study PRJNA540505) | mine drainage metagenome | isolation source: sediment from site ElyBrook_90M | place: USA: Ely Copper Mine, Vershire, VT | collected 2017
CGCCCGAACGCCGGATCACCTCCGACAGCCCCTTCACGGTCTGCGTGTAGATCGAGTTGGCGATGCTCGGCACGATCAGCCCGATCGTGGTCGAGCGGTTGGACGACAGGCTGCGCGCGAGGTGGTTCGGCAGATAGCCGATTTCCTTGACCGCGCGGATCACCCGCTCGCGCATTTCCTCCGACACCTTGTCGGGTTCGTTCAGCACGCGGGAGACGGTCATCGTTGAGACGCCGGCGCGTTTGGCGACATCGCGCATCCGCGCGCTGTGACCGCCGACCCGTTTCTTCGACGAACCCGATTGTTCCGGCATGCGCATTCCGCTCAAATGGCCTGGACCGTCAAGCAAAGACCGATCGCGACGCGAGGACAAGCGCCATCCGAGGCGCGCCGCCGCGGAGGCTTGTTACCGGTATCACACGGCGCTATCATCGCGCACGAGGAAACGGCGCGGGATATCCGGCCTTGAAGTCAGCTTCCATGACGTACGAACCGCGTTCGGAGCTCACCCACCGGACGCTCGCCTATGTTGTCGAGAGCCGGCCCCTGCATGATCGGCTCAACCTGATCCTGACCCAGGCCGCGGGATATTCGTTGCTGGCGATGACCGCTGGCCGTGAGCCGCCAATGCTCGACGCGCCGGTGGCGCTGGCACGCGCGGAATTGCGCCTGGCGCGCGACGGGCTGGCGGCGCTCCGCGTGCCCGGCGCCGCGGCGCATCATTTCCACCACGTCGCGGCGGCGGCCGGCGCGATCGAACGCTCGCTGGCGCTGCTGACGGCGTGCCCGCGGACACGCGACGACGAATTGGGGCGCGCCGCGTTGGCGCGCTGCCTGCGCGTCGCGACCGAGCATCTGCGCGCCGCCACCCGCCTGCTGCCCGGCTTCGAGATGGTGGACGCGCGCCAAGCCTGCTGCGCCGCCCACGCCAACGCCGCGCCCATGATGCGCGGCTGAACGAGACTGCCAACACGGGGAAGAACGCCGATGGGAAATTACTCGATCTGGGTCCTCGAACATGCCGCGGTCGAGAAATTCCCGCTGAGCGGGATGCTGTACGGCCCGCAATACCAGGGCACGCGGAAGCTGCCGTACGCCTACGTGCTGCTCAAGGGCATGGGCGAGGTGGTGCTGATCGACACCGGCTACGACCATGTGAACCACGGCAAGATGCTCGCCGAGCTATACGGCGTGACCAATTTTCACGGCCCCGCCGAGGTGCTGGCGGAGTGCGGCGTCAGGCCTGAGGATGTCACAAGCATCTTCATCACCCACGCGCATTTCGACCACATGGGGGCGATCGACCATTTCCCGAACGCGAAGCTGTATATCCAGCGGCGCGAGATCGACAAATGGGTTTGGGCCTTGACGCTGGGCCGTGAGTATCGATTCCTGGTCGGCGCGGCCGACCCCGGCGACATCGTCAAGGCGGTCGAACTCACGCGCCAGGGCCGCATGGTGGCGATCGACGGCGACCGCGACGACGTGCTGCCGGGAATCGACGTGCGCCTGGCGGCGGACACGCACACCTACGGATCGATGTATATCACGGTCCGCAACGACGGTGCCCGGAACAGCCAGGACGCCTGGGTGTTTGCCGGCGACCTGCTGTACACCTACGATAACCTGACGGGGCTGGACAAGGAGGACCCGCAACTCGTGCCAATCGGCCTCGCGGTGGGCAGCCAGTCGAACCTGATATTCGCGAGCGCGGCCATGCTGCAAGCCGTCGGCGGCGAGCACAAGCGGGTGATCCCGGTCCACGAGTACCGGCTGAAGGACACGTTCCCGTCTCGGTTGACGCGGGCCGGGCTACAGGTGGTCGAAATCGCGCTGCGAACCGACGAGGCCAGCAAGGTTGGCTGACATGCGCCCATGCTGAGGATCATCCCGGGCGTTGCGCGGCGGCGCGCCGTCGATCCCAGGCTGCTCGGCTGGCTCGACGGGCGGCGCGCCGCGACGCGGCCCAATTTCCCGGCCAATCACGACTACGTCGATCTTCGCGGCTTCACGGCGGCGCATGTGGACACCGTGCTGGAGGAGGAGCGCGCCGGCTACGAGGTGCTCGCGGCCGCTGACGATGACGCGCGGGCCATCGCGTCGGTCGATCGCGCGCGGCTTGCCTCGGCGCTGGCGCCGATGCTCGATTTCGGGATCGCCTCGACGGTGCTCGCGCTGTCGGCGCTGGGCTGCGTGCCGGTGATGAGCTGCCGGGGCCGCGCGCTTGGCGCGCATCCGCACCAATACCCGGCGCCGATGGCCACCTTCTATGCGCGAAAGGCGCATGTCGCCGCCTTGCTGGAAGCCGCCGAGGCCGCGGACATCAGCATTGTCAACTCGGGTGGCAAGCTGGAGGTTTACAGCGAGGATCTCCGCAAGATGCACGCCTTCGCGGCGGCGTTGCGCCGCCACGTCGGCTAGCGCTACTGGCCGGCACCCGCCACGAACCCGCCGCCGTCGATGACCACGGCCTGGCCGGTGATGAACGACGCCGCGTCGGACGACAGGAACAGCACGAGCTGGGCGATCTCGGACGGGTCGCTGATCCGGCCCATCGGGATCATCGGCAGCACGGTGTCCTTCGCGCCCTGCTCGCTGCCGAACATGTTCGTCAGCAGCGGCGTCATCACCGAACCGGGGGCGATCGCGTTGATCCGGATATTCTTGCGGGCAACCTCCAGCGCGACCGAATTGGTGAGGCCGATGACACCCCATTTCGTCGCGCAATAGACCGCTGTCGTCGCGAAGCCCATGACCCCGAACAGCGACGACGTATTGACGATCGCGCCACCGCCCCGCGCGATCATGTGCGGCACCTGGTATTTGAGGCCGAGGAAGATGCCCTTCAGGTTCACGTCAACGAGTTGGTAAAAATCCGCCTCGTCCAGTTCCTGCACCGGCGCGGTCTTGCCCGGGATGCCGGCATTGTTGAAGGCGATGTCGATGCGCCCGAACCGCTCGAACGCGCGAAGGTGCAGCGCTTCCATCGCGTCGGCCTCGCGGACGTCCACCTCGGCGAATTCGATATCCACCTTGGTCGCCGCGCGGACCTCCCGTCGCAGGCTCGCCCCCTCGGCCGCGCCGAGGCCGGCCACGAACAGGTTGGCGCCGGCCTTGGCGAAGGCGAGCGCCGTGGCGCGGCCAATGCCGGTGGTGCCGCCGATCAGCAACACGTTCTTGCCGGAGAAATCGTAGGTGACCTGCATTGATGTGCTCCCCTTGGCCCGCTCGTTGACGGTTCCCGCGTCCCGGCCGCGCCGAACCCTATTTCACCACGTTGCCGCGCAGCCGGTCCTGCGCGACCAGCACGGCGCCGATGACCACGGCGCCCTTGATCACCATCTGCCAGTATGGCCCGACGCCGAGCAGGTTCAGCCCATTGTTGAGCAGCGCGATGATCGCGACACCGACGAAGGTGCGATGCACCCCGCCGATGCCGCCAGCCAGCGACGTGCCGCCAACGACGATCGCGGCGATGGTGTTGAGCAGAAGGTCCTGCCCCAACGTCGGCCCCACCGCGCCCAGCCGGGCCATCGCGAAGATGCCGGCCAGCCCCGCCATCATGCCCGAGAACGCAAAGCCGTAGATCTTGTAACGACCGACGGGCAGGCCAGCGGTTCGCGCCACCGTCTCGCCGCCGCCGATCAGCAGGGCGAAGCGGCCGAACTTCGTCCATGCGCCAATGCCGACCGCGATCAGCCACATCACCAGCGCGCACAGCGCGATGTTGGGCAGGCGCGGGACGACATGGCCGATCGAGAGATTTTCGAGCGTCGGTGAGTCCAGCGTCACCGCGCGCCCGGCCAGGATGCTCAGCGCCATGCCGGTGAAGATCGACAGGCTGCCGAGCGTGACGACAAAGCTCGGGACGCGGCCGAACACCAGGAACGCGCCATTGGCGGCGCCCAGAACGCCGCCGAGCAAGGCGGCGAGCGGAAGGATCAGCAGCCCGTAATCGTTGCCGGTCATCAGGGTGACGCACACCGCGCCGACGACAAGCCCCACCGCCCCCCCGGCCAGGGCCCGCCCGCCCACCCCTACCCCGCCGCGGGCGCCGAGCGAGGCGATCAGCAGCGGCGCCGCCTCGCCGGTGATGGCGGAGAAATTCCGCCAGCTCAGGAACGGCGGCGAGGCGACGGCGAACGCCACGATGAGGGCGAGGACGACGAGCAGCGGCAGCCATTGGCCGCTGACGATGCGGCCAAGGCCGGGCGCGGCGCGCGACGGCTTGGAGGGCCGCGCCTTGAGGGATACGGACATCGACGGCTTCCTATGCGGCGCTTGGCAGCATATGCGGAATCAGGTCGTGCTCGGTGGGCTTTGCATCCACCGGCGCCGGCAGGTCCGCCACGACGCCGCCGCGTTGCATGATCAGGATGCGGTTCGACAGGCCGATCAACTCCGCCAACTCGTCGGTGATGAGCACGACGCCAACTCCGGTTTCGCACAGCGCGCGGATGTGCTGGTAGATCTCCTCCTTGGCGCCCGCGTCAACGCCGCGCGTCGGGTTGTCCAGCACCAGGATTTTCAGGCTCCGTTGCAGCCACCGCGCCAGCACGACTTTTTGCTGGTTGCCGCCGGACAGGTTGCGCATCGGAATGGACGGGCTGCCCGAGCGGATTCCCATCTCGCGGATGGCGCGGTCGGCGGCGTCGCGCTCGCGCCGGCGTAGCCACACGCCCCACCGGGAGAACATGTCGGCGCTGGGAAGCGTCAGGTTCACCGCCAGCGACAGGCCCGAAATGATCCCGTCGATCAACCGCTCGGCCGGCACGTATCCGAGGCCGCGGCGGATCATCCGGTCGATCCGCGGAATTTCCGTCGCCCCGCCGTCCAGCGACACGCCGCCGGCGCGGGGCCGCTCGGCGCCGGCGAGAACCTTGCCGAAGGCGCTCTTGCCCGAATCGAGAAGGCCGCCAATGCCAACCACCTCGCCCATGCGAACGTCGAGCGACACGTCCGAGAATCCCGTGCCGCTCAGGCCCTTCGCGGCGAACAGCGTGGGCCGCCCCTCAACGTTCCGCTGCCGGCCGAGATGATAATAATCGTCGGCCCGGCCGCGCCCGACCATCAGGCTGTGGATCGTCTTCTCGTCGGCCTGCTCGGGCGTCAGCCGCTCGGACAGCCGGCCGTCGCGCATCACATAGACAAGGTCGCTGAGTTCACGGATTTCGCTGAGCCGGTGCGAGACGAATATGAACGACGCGTTGGCCTTTAGCCGGCGCAGCAGGTCGAAGAACGCCCCCTCGTCCTCGCGGTCGAGCGCCGAGGTGGGCTCGTCCAGCAGGACGAGCGGATCCTCGATCCCCATCACATGGCGGGGCGCGAGGCAGGCCCGCGCGATCTCGATCGCCTGGCGCTTGGAAAAATCGTACGAACCGGTCAACCGGCGAACATCCACGTCGAGCCCCGCGTCATCGACGATCGCCTGGGCGACCGCGATCATCGCGCGCTTGTCGAGCCATTGGCCGAAGCGGGTGAACCGGTCCTCCTGCGACAGCAGCAGGTTGGCATAGACCGGAACATTGGCGATCAGCGCCTGTTCCTGAAAGACGCGGCCGACCCCGGCGGCGAACGCCCGCGCGTAGCTCGCCGGGCGGAACGGCCGGCCCTTCAGCCACATCGTCCCGGCATCGGGGCGCACGACGCCGGTGACGATGTTGAACAGCGTGGATTTTCCGGCGCCGTTCTCGCCCACCAGACCGACGATGGATTTCGGCGGAATGGCGAGCGAGATGTCGTGCAGCACCGCGATGGGTCCGAAGCCTTTCGACACGCTCTCGACGCGAAGCAGATCGGTCATCGCGGTATCCAAGGCGGCGTGCCTCACCCCTTCTTGTTCGGTGACGGGCCGAACATGTCGATTTTGTAGTGTTCCTTGTATTCGGCCGTCACCGCCTCGCGCTCGCCGTTCGTCTTGGTGTCGAGGTACGCCTTGGGGTACTCGTAGCCGGGCGGCTTGGGAATGCCGGCCCATTCGATGTCGATGTCGATCGGCGTCATCAGGTTCTGCGGGTCCCAATCGGTCGGGTGCAGCACCTTGGACATCTTCTTGTAGTCGAACGGCAGAACGTCGCCATTGTCCACGTAGCGGGCCAGATACGGATCGACATTCTCGCTCGTCATCATCTTCGAGCCCCAATGCATCATCTTCTCGGCCGCGCGCGGCTTCCAGCCATTCATCACGTCGTACAGGCGGGTCGTCATCATCGCGCCCATGAACTGCGGCACGTTGGCCGCCGTCGCCAGCAACTCGCCGCGCTTGATCATCTGGGCGGCTTCCGGATTGCCGTCGCCCGACGAGACGATCAGCATGTCCTGCCCGGCCCGCATGCCGGCCGTCTTCATCGCCGCCGCGGCGCCCGCCGCTTCCTCGTCGTTGGCGGCGTAGATGCCGATGGCGTCGGGATGCCGGGTCAGCAGATCCTGCGCGGCCTTGTTGCCGTCTTCCATGTTGAAGTTGCCGGGCAGGTCGTCCACGAGCTGGAACTCGGGAAACGCCTTCAGCGCCTCGTTGCGGCCGCGCGTGCGGATGCCGTCCGTGGTGTGGCCGGGGATGCCGGTCAGGCCGATGATCTTGCCGCCCTTGGGGTTCTTCTTCTTGAGTTCGGTCAGCAGCTTGGTGGTGATTTCCTTGGCCGCGTTGAAATCGTCCGGGTCCGCGTAGTACGTGTAATACTCCGAGGCGTCGAACGGCGTGTACCAGGGCAGCGTCGCCCACACGTTGGCGAGCCATATCTTCTGCTGCCCCGCAAGCTCGGAGATGCGCTTGAGGTTGCTGCCGTCCGGCGCGTTCAGGATCACCGCGTTGAGACCGCCCGCGGCGGAAAGCTGCTCGTACTGGTCAAGCTCGTGCTGGCTGTTCAGCTCGGCGTCGAGCGAGACGCTGTTCCAGCCGAGCGCCGCCGTCGTGTGCTCGACGGCCTTGCTCACCGTGAGGCAATATTGCAGGCGCGACGAGAAGTACATGTAGGCGAGCTTGCCGTTCGGCGCCGCCACCGCGGCGTTGGGCCAGCCGAGCGCCCGCGCCATCGCGCCGGCCGCCACTCCCGCCGACATCAACTGGACGAATTCGCGGCGGGACACGCCGCGCGTGTCCAGCCGATCCAGATGACGATCGACGGTTTTCTTGTTCGTGAAATCTGGAAACCGCATGACGGCCCCTCCCCTTTGCGGGGCGACGAGGCCCCGGTGCTGGAAACTTTGTTTCCGTTTTCCTCGGACGTATCGGCATAGGCGACCCAGACCCGGCCACGTCCGCTTCCCGCGACGCGGCGTTCTGGTAGCGGTAACAAGCCTCCCCACTGTTTAGGTGAAGACCGGCTTCCGATCAAGCGGGAGATGCACGCATGCCCGGCTGGCGGCGGTTGATACCGCTATCAGCGTTGTTGTCAATCGCCGGCGGCCGGGGCACTATCGCGATTGGCGCATGAGCCAACGCGCCTGCCGTGACGGACGCCCACGTCGGCGGGCCGCGCGGCGATCGATAGGGAGGAAAACGATGTCCGCTGCCCCTGGGCCCGCCCACTCCGGCGAGGCGCGCTGGACTGTCCATGTTGTCGAATACGCCCGCTGCCACAAGCAGCCGATGGCGAGCCTCGTCTGGGGCACATTCAACGATCCGCCGATCGACACACCGTTTTCCTTCGTGCTGGCGCAAGGCGCGGGCCGCGTCGCGCTGATCGACTGCGGCTTCATGAAGGAAGGCAACGGCCTGAACTTCGCGGAAAAATTCGGCGTGCCGATCTGGGTTTCGCCGGTGCGCATGTTGCAGGAAATGGGGATCGCCGCCGGGGACGTGACCGACATCGTGCTGTCGCACGCGCATTTCGACCATGCCGGGTCGATCGAACAGTTTCCCAACGCGCATGTCTATCTGCAAAAATCCGAGTTGCTGAGTTGGGTCGAGGCGTTCGCGCTGCCGCCGCGCTTCTCCATCCTGACCGACGTGGTCGATCCGGACGACATCCGCGCCGCCATGGACGCCAGTTTCGAGCACCGCCTCACGCTCGTCGATGGCGACCGAGACAACCTGCTGCCCGGGCTGCACGTGCGCCTCGCCAAGGGCCACACCATGGGCCAGCAGTTCATCACGCTGGAGACGGCGAACGGGCGGTATTCGGTCGCGGGCGACTGCATCTACAGCTCCCGCAATCTGACCGGCGCCGGCTGCGGCCATCTGCACCGCTACATCCCGCTCGGCGCCGGCGTCGGCAGCGTGTGGGATCAGTTGATGTCGTTCGACCGCCTGGAACAGTCGGTGGCCGGCGATCGGTCCCGCATCATCATTCTGCACGACGAAACGCGCTGGTCCGCGTTCGAGCGGGTGCGCGAGGTCGAAGGGCTCGGCATCTACAAGGTCGCCTGATGGCGGCTTCGGTCAGCGAGGCGCTCGGCGCGTTCGCGCACGCCTCGCGCTGGGCGGATCTGCCGGCGCCGGTTCGCCACGAGGCCAAGCGCTCGCTGCTGAATTTTTTCGGCTGCGCCCTCGGCGTGGCCCAGACCGCGCCGATCGAGGCGGCGGTGCGGGTGCTGAAGCCCCTTGCCGGCCCGGCGCGGGCAAGCCTGATCGGGCGTTCCGAACGGCTCGACATGCTGGGCGCGAGCTTCGTCAACGCCGTGGGCGCCAATCTTCTCGACTACGACGACACGCATCTCAACACCGTGATCCATCCGTCGGCGCCCGTGGCGCCCGCGGCGCTGGCCCTGGCGGAGCAGCGGGGCGGCGCGGGGGAAGCGGTGCTGCACGCCTTCGCCCTGGGCGCCGAAGTGGAATGCCGGCTCGGCAACGGCGTCTCGCCCGGCCACTACGCGCGCGGCTGGCACATCACCTCCACCTGCGGGGTGTTCGGCGCCGCCGCGGCGTCGGCGAAGCTGCTCGGCCTGTCCGCGGCCGAGACCGCGCACGCGCTGGGGATCGCGGCCAGTCAATCCGCGGGCAATGTCGAAAATCTGCCGAGTGCCGCGAAGAACGTCAGCGTCGGCAACGCGGCGCGCAACGGCCTGTTCGCCGCCCTGATGGCGCAAGCGGGATACGAGGCCGCGCCGGCGGCGATCGAGGGGCCGCTGGGCTGGGCGCGAGCGTCGGGCGATGTCCCGGACATCGCCGCCATGACCGGCGAACTCGGCACCCGTTGGGAACTGCTCAAGAACACGTACAAGCCCTATCCCAGCGGCATTGTCTTTCACGCGGTCGTCGATGCCTGCCTGGCCCTGCGCAACGGGCATGGGATCGATCCCGACGGGATCGTGTCCGTCACGGTCGGCGGCGACGCGCTGCTGCTGGCGCGCGGCGACCGGGTGGTGCGCAACGAACGCGACGGACGTGTCTCAATCCATCACAGCGCCGCCGTCGCCTTCCTGTTCGGCGCGGCGGGACTACAGGAATACTCGGCGGAGGCGGTCGCCGACAGCCGTGTGGCGGCGTTTCGCGCGAAGGTGCGCGCCGAACTCGCGCCGGACCTGCCGAGGGGGGCGGCGCGCGTCGAAATCGTCCTCAAGGACGGGCGTCGGCTCGGCCAGACCGTGCGGAACGCGCGGGGCAGCACGGAGCACCCGCTGTCCGACCGGGAGATCGAGGAGAAGGTGCGCGACCTGGCGCGGCGTGGCGCGCCAGGCTGCGATGTCGGCAAGGTCATCGACGCGATCTGGCACCTCGACGAGGCGGCCGACGCGCGGAGCCTCATGGCGCTCGCGCGCCCCGCGGCCGGGTAGCGGCCGTAAGGGCGCGGGCCGCCGTCACGGCGGGTTGCTCTCGATGTCGCGCCGGAGACGCCCGATGATCTCGGCCCGCGTCCGATCATCCGGCGCGGCGTCCAGCCGCCTCGAAATTTCCAGCAGCAACCGGGAGCGGTCGTTGTGCCAGTCCATGCGGCCAACAAGGTCCGGAGCAAGTCGCTTGGGTGGCTGTGGCGTGCGTGCCCGCGCGCCCGTGGGCAACAGGTCGTAAACATCGTCAAGTAGCGGGCGAATGACCGCCGTGGTTTGACCGACACTGGTCTTGACCCGATCCGCCAGCGACGCGATCGCGGGCTCTTCGCCATGCGTCAGAAAGAGCCCGTGCGCGATCGGATGCCGCGCTCCGATCCACGTGACCAGTTCGCCGCAATCCGCGTGGCCGGAATAGTCTTCGGTCAAGGCGATCCGGGCCCGCACGGTCACTTCGTCACCCTGGATTAGAACGGATTTGGCGCCGTCCGAGAGAATGCGCCCGAGTGTCCCGGGGGCTTGATAGCCGGTCAGCAGAACCGTCGTCTCCGCCTGCCACAGCCAACGCTTCAGATGATGGCGGATCCGCCCGGCGTCGCACATGCCGCTCCCGGCCAGCACGATCTTGAAGCCGGCCGCTTCGCCGATCGCGCGGCTCTCCTCCTCGGTCTCGGTGAACCGCAGCTCCGGCGATTGCAGAAAATCCGAGACATCCACATCCGGATCGAGGTCGCGCGCGTCGCGGATGAAGATTTGCGTCGCGCGAATGGCGAGCGGCGAATCGACATAGATCGGCGCGGTGGGAATGTCGCCCTTGCGCATCAGGAACACGAGATCCACCAACAGTTCCTGGGTGCGCTCCACCGCGAACGCGGGCATGAGCAGCGGCGCCACATCGTTCGCCGCGTCGCGGATCGCGGCCGCCAGGCGGGCGCGACGATCGGAGGCGGTGAGTTGCGGCCGGTCCACATCGCCGTACGTGGATTCGCAGAATACGTAGTCCAGATCGCTCGGCGCCTCCGGCGGCTCCTGTAGCGCCTTTTCCCGAGGGCCGAGATCGCCCGACACCAGCAACCGAAGCGGGCGGTCGCCGGCGCCCTGCCGCTCGAACTCAATCTCCACCGAGGCGGAACCGAGGATATGGCCGGCGTTCCAGAACCGCGCGCGCACGCCCGGAACCGGGCGGCACCATTGCCGGTACTCCACCGCGTGGAAGGCATGCAGCGCCGCCACTCCGTCGGCCTTGGTATAGATCGGCGTCACGGCGGGCTTGCCGTGACGCCGGTTGCGCCGGGTCAACCGCTCGACCTCGAACTACTGAATCTGTACGGCATCCGGCAGCCTGTC
>VFSW01014136.1_pt1 | contig 11054 bp, 10 predicted proteins | sample 5358111 | NCBI WGS metagenome assembly VFSW01 (sample SAMN11554181, study PRJNA540505) | mine drainage metagenome | isolation source: sediment from site ElyBrook_90M | place: USA: Ely Copper Mine, Vershire, VT | collected 2017
TGTCGGGATAAATGTTTTTTGTATTTTCAGAATATGAAGCAGTTAAAGAATAACTGGCCGTTGTTACGGTTATAGGAGCCAACGAACCAGAAAGAGCATAACGGGCATCCGAAGCTTGGGCATTATACCCAAATTGAGCCTGATTTGACGGAACAATGACCGGACTAACATTTACCGTAGTAACTATACACTGGTTGGCATTACAGTTAATAGTTGGAAAAATGTTGTAAGTCGTGCCCTTGGTATTACCTTTGAGATATACAGTGTAAGGTTGTGGTAACAAAGACGCAACAAACGAACCACTGCCACTCACGTTATACATCAGAGCATCGTGTAATACAAAACTTTGACTGTAAAAGACATTCTTGTAAATTGGTTGAATGGTTACTATATTATAATCAGGGTTTCCATTACTATCCGTTAAGTTGAACGTTACCGAAACAGTTGGATTTAGTATCACATAACCATTGGTATTCTGAAAGTTTCCATTGGTATCAATACTGAAATACCAGTCATTGTTACTTTGGAGATTACACTGGACATCATACGTATTTGTAAATAAAGACAGAGTAACTGGGTTTATACTTGATGTAATAATGTCCCCGGTGACTGTGTATTGACCATTAACCGATGGATAGGTTATAGGTTTTAAAGAGAAAGATTGCGTTACAACGGATAAATCCGTTTTATAGAAATTAAATGTTTGATTTGTCATAATTTTAACCCATCGGTTTTATGCGACCATCGTCGCAAATTGATTATTTATATAAGTATTAGAGTAAATTGAGTAAATTAGTAGTATCTGAAACAAATGCTGCTGCGATTGGATAACTGTTAGGTATTGTATAACCACTACTGACACCAATTCCACCGCCCGGCCCTGCGGCAATTGCGGTGGCCTGAATATCCACTCTTTCGGAACAGTTATAGACAAGGCAATCACTTGTGAATACTGGCCACAATACATTATATGTCTGTCCTGTTGAATACATTCCAAAAGATGTAAATGAACCATTCCTTATACAACCAAGGGTAGCAGAAACTTGACCACCAATCAAACTACCAGATATATCAAATTGTCTATTTACTTTTGTCAAAGAAACCGAATATATCCACCAACCAGTAGCATAATTATCCTGACTCCATCCTACATCATATCCACCGGGATAAAGGTTTCTGGCCCATTGATTACCATTACCTAACGTTGTCATAGAATGAGATAACATCCCTATTGGTGGCATAAACCTGTAATTAGATTCGGAAGACCAATAATGTGGGTATTTAGGGACACAAACGTCTCTATGTTGCTTTTGTGTAATAGGGTTGCGACAAAGCCAAGTAACCGTTCCATCTGTTGTTTTCGCATCCACGGCAGTTGACCAAGTTGGCTCTGTCATACCTGTAACTCCTGCAACACTACAAACCTGACAGTTATTATTACTATCATTTATTCCATTATATTTTACAATTGATGTATTGGCTGACCAAAAGAGTGAACTACTTAACATCCTTGTCATTTTCCAAGTAGTGCCGCCATCACTTACCGTGCCATTTTCCACTGTTGGCCAAGGGATACTGACAGAACTACTGGAAACACCATCTGTAACCGCTTGATATAAATTACCATCATCTCCCATTATGTTAAATCCTTGTGAAAAGAATCTACTGACAATTCGTAAAGGTGGCTCCATTTGACTTTCAACCGGCAACGTAACGTCATAACCGTTGGCTATTTGTGGTATTCCGCCAATGGCAGGTGCGTTATCTTGAAGTAATATCGGATTTATTTGAATTGTATTACCTGAAAAGTATTTGGTTCTGACAAAGTTCCAAGGCATTGAAGTCAATGCAGGAGTGTTTAGGTTATTGACAGCCGAACATTTTGCAGTCCAGTAACCGTTTGGTGGAACTAAACCGAAGGTTAAATTTGCAGGGACATAAAAGTCAGGACTGAAGGTGGGTTGTGGCCAAGGTGGATTTAACCAATCATTTATAGTATTACATTGGATGGCTCCAAACTCCGGCCCATTTCCAAATGCGTCACCAGGTATTTGGATTCTATAAACATTATTGTTGCCACATATTCCATTTACAGGTTCGCCTCCGGAATACTTGACTGTAGCTTGTAATCTTCCAGTTGGAGCAAAAGGGTTTGTTGTATAAGTTAAACAATTATCCGCCCAACCACCCGGTGAAGCATTAACGGAATCGGTTGGCCATTTCCACGCAACTCTGTTAAATGTTGTTTGTATTTCTGTGGAATAACCTCTTGTCAGGTCATTACTTGGAACGCCTGAAGAAGGGTCTATTATACCATACTGTTCTTCTTCAAAGTAATAACCATCAGGGCCACGATTATCCGTCTCTATTGTTATATCATATCTTCCGGGTGAAAAAGTATGATTCATATCAACCACTATGACGGATTGCGTTCCCATAGAACCAATGTTTGTATATTTGGAGATGGTTCCGGGCATATTACCACCAATCGTGACCAATGAAGTCCAAGGCACCATATCAAGCGTATGTGTATAAGTCCAAGTGGAAGAACTATAATCGTAGTGACTTGTAAAGGTTTCTCCGTTAGTTACTGTGCCTAAAATATACAAATAACCTGAGAGTTGAAGTGAAGCGCTTCCACCAATGTAAATTGATGCGGTCAATGTTTTACAATATAAACCGGGGTCTGTCATTGTTCCGACACCAGAATTGTAATCAGTTGGACGTGCATCGTAGTAATGATAGCCTGCGTCATCGGTGGCATCTTTTAAAATATCAAATGTATATCCGCCCCAGGTTATAGTGCTTGGAACTGCATAATTCGGGTCTCCGTTTGGTGGTGGTGGCGGTGGTCCATAATAGAAATTACCGGCCCAACCCCAGTATCCATCCCCATATAACACCCAGTTTGATGCGGTTACTGGAACATATTCAGTTGTAAATTGACCCAGTGCAACAATGGATGTGCTACTTGTTATACTTACCGAACCCGTTGGAGTTGAAGACGCATAATAATAATAGGTTTCATCGTAGTTATTTGTCGGTCCATTTACCGGCCAAGGCCCACTTATTCCGTCCATATCCTTTGGAGAAATAACCTGCGCGATACTTTGTGAAGTGTTGACTTGAAGAATGTTGGAGTAATTAGACCGCATTCGGTTCAGTTCTGTCAGCCATTTAGGTTTTGCATTTAATGTATAATATCCGCCAAAGACCGCATTCGCACCAGATAAAGAACTTGATGCTGGTAAATTACCTATGTTATTCGGTATATTACCAACAGTGGGAAGTGATACAACAGTGTAGCTTGTGATACTTCCACTTGAACCAGTATTATTTACTTTTAACTGTGCCCCAGCCAATGTTGCGAATGTAATACTTTCACTTATTTGATAATTGATTCCGGAATTGACCAAATAGAAATCTGTAACATAACCTGACGTGGGATTGTAATCACCAAAGGAATAATTTTGATTCGGCCCTACTTGTGCCGTGGTTGCATAACCGTATTGTGCGCCTGTGCCAGAACCACCATAAGTGAAACCTATTGGTTGTATTACAGTGGGAACTGTGCTCGCACTTGGAGCATTTTGACCAGCCGAAAGTATCCTAATTCCTACAATGTTTCCATTGTTAGCAGTTTCTTCAACTTCTACGACGACACCATAAGTAGAATCAGTTAGCACGTCTCCTGTCTTGTAGCCTGTTGATGTTTTGTTGATTGATATTCCACCAAATTGCCAGTATCCCCACGGTTGGCTACTATCATCGTAGTAAAGAGGATTTACCTGAAAGAATGTAGATAAATCCCACGCCATAGAAGTAAGAGAATTAGCTAAACCGGCTAACGTTGTTAAGTCACTTAACTTGATTGTATCTCCACTTACTGGCATATAGTAAACATTGGCAAGGTTAAAGAAATGTTCCAGCAGACGTTGAGATTTGAACCCATCCTATACCCGAATCCGGCGCATAAACATTGTTCGGTATCATACAAAGAAACATTCCGGCTGCTGTCCCCGTGCCCATTGAAACAACATCATTGACGTTATATGTAAATGATGGATTGAATAATCCTCTATAATTCCAACCTCCGCCTGTTACTGGTTGACTAAATCCTCCTATTGATTGCCAGAAAGATTGACTTGCCTGTATTGTATAGGCACCATAGGTCGTGGATGTTTGTGAAAAAGAATTAGTAACAGGCGTATAATTGTTAAACTGATACCAACGAAAATTATTGGCCATATCATCAGATATTGGCTGTCCATATGCACCTATTACTGCAACAAAAGCATTATAATCATTCCAAGCAGTAGGAATATGATTTGTGCATATATATGTTCCGGGAGTTAACGTTAAAGTTGAACCGGAGTTTGCTGGGTCATTGTAAACAGATGCACTATTTACAAAAATCATATCATACGGAAAATACTCAAATGTAGGGTCATATTCTCCCTTCCATAATGCAGCATCATTTTTTGGTAAAATGTTACTTGATATTTTTTTCCCCTGGGATGTATTTGTTATTTTGATGCCGTATCCAGTAGTAATATTATGCGAGTTTATAATATTACCAATTTTATTTATATGGTATGTTGCACCTTCATCCAATGGATATTGACGAATATAGCTCATATATTATTTATTGACTTGGCTGAAATACTGGTGGAGTATTTGTAGAATTAACATTTACAAATGGGAAATAGGCATTCACATCAGCTGTCCAAATATAGTATAAATGGTCAACCCACTCATTCCAAATGAATTCCTGCTGTATATTGACTTTGAAGCGTGAAATAAAATTATAAATTGGTGGTTTAACAAGCCATCCAGCAAATATTTGATATTTAACTGGAGTGTCTAAATTGGAATTAACACTTATTATTTTTCTATAACTTGGAAGCATTAAACTATTTACAACAGGAGTTATGGGGAAATTATTTTTTATGTCATTCGTTGACATTACGAAATTGATAGTTCCCGTTGTTGCTCTGAATGAACTCTGCTGTAAATCAATAACCGTCTGAAATGCCTTGTTTATATTTCTTACATCTACCACAGCACTTCTTCTTAAAGTTTGTGTATAACTTGGCACAGAATCAATTCCAAATCTTTTATAATCCAAAATCATTTGTGCATATGGTATGAAACTTGCACTTGGAACTGATGAACCACTTTGTAATGTTACAAAGTTTGCTTTATTATCATATGCTCTCTGAACTGCAACTTTTAATACATCAGGGAGAATAACATTATTATTTTCAAATGTGGGATTATATAATGAATTGGCAAGAACTCCAGTTAATAAAATATCTCTACTATCATTATTTGGAACTAACTCCCATTGCTCTGAAGCAAAATCTGAAATCCACCAATCTTCATTTGTAATTGTTGACCAGGGAACTTGCACGGTCATTGTATGAGTTGAACCTTCTTGTATTTCATATGTGCAACTCCAATCACTAAAATACCTTGCTAAATCAATCATATCCTCATAATAAGGAGATGTATAAATGTGAGCCGTAGAACCAAGCATTGTGGCCGAGAAACTTTCTTTTCTTGGCTGTAATTTTATGTTTATTCCATTAGGAAAAGACAAATTAAGATTTGGTGAAAGCAATGTCCTAAATGGGTCTGATTGTGCATATTCACTGCTATTAGATGAAATATTTACAGGATTATAATCTTGACCAGATTGAATATATTTTATTTGACTCATATTTTAATTTCCTGGTGGTAAATTTGGATTTGTATTTGTTCCTTGGACTGGAGAGGCAAGGAATGACATATATTTGGTTATATCAGCCAAATATTTTACAGACGCTTCATTTAATTGAATTAATCTTGATTGAAATCCAGTACCAAATACTCCACCCATTTTTAACATTTGTCCGCCAGCACCACCCAAAGATTGTGCAAACATTTTATTTGGAACGATTGGTGGAAATTCTCCTGGAGTTGTTCCTTGAGAGGTATTTTTTGAAGCAGCAAGTCCACCATATATTGAAGTATATAAACCTGAGAATCTATTTCCCGTACTACCCACCAAGTTAACATCTTTCATTATTCTCTGGAAATTTTGTTCCATAAATTTCTTATCACGGTTTCCCGTCTGCGTAAATAAATCTGTAAAATTATCTGGTGGTTTTGGTGCTGGCAAGATAGGAGGAACTCCTAATCCTGGTTTACTTGCCAATTCTTTATCAATTTGTGCATTTATAAGTTCTGACCTTTTTTCGATTGCCCATTTCGCCTGATTTTGGAATTGATGAGCAATCATATCCATCTGGTCCATTTCACTTATGGTACCTGGACGTTGGGCTTCTATATTTGCTACAATTTTATCATATTCGTCTTTTGCATATTTCAAGGCTTCTTTATTTATCCTCAATGCAGTATCTTCGGTTCCGTGAATTAACTCTGATGTTCTTCTTGTTCTATAAGCATCAGTATTTTCTACTCGTTGAAATGGACCTATAAAACCTGGTTGTACTGGTTCTCCTGGAAATGTAATTGTTTTTCCTTCAGATAATACAGGTTCTTTTTTAGTTATATCTTTTATTGCATTCTTTATCAATTCTTGTGGATTTGAAAGATTTTTAGCAACTGAAACTGCTCCTTTTGCTATAGAACCGACTTTTCCGGCTATTGCTTCTGCTCCTCCAGGACCAATCATTACAGCTACATTTCCAAGAGCCTCTCCTCTTTCCACAGAAGTTTGATTTGCATTCTCATATATGAAATCTGTAGCTTTTTTGGCTGCACCAGAAACAGTTGTCGTTTCTGGATTTAGATTTAATTCATTCAAATCAGCTTTTGCAATCTCTGCTGCAGTTTTATAAGTCTCCCCACCCAATACTTTTGGTAAATGAGATAGAAGTGTATTGATATGATAACCAGCTCCATAGATGGATTTTGCCAATAAATCCAATGCAGAGGTAAATGATTTTACAATTCCCCATCCAACACTTCCTAATATTACAACAAAATCATTAAAACCAGCTTTAAGTTTGTCTGTATCTCCCATAAAAAATCCGGAAATCATTTTCCAGATATCTGATAGTGTTTGGGTAACTCCTGCCAATGCCTTCCCAAATACATTCAAAATAGATACAATGGCTGTAGCTGCTGGTTTTATTTCATTTGCTGCAGTATTCAAATTTTGAATAAATTCGCTCCAAGTGGCAGCCATTTCACTTATATCTTTTTCATTAACAATAGCTCCACTTTCAAGTTGTTTTTGTCTATATGCTTCAAAACCACCGGCAGGATTTAATTGTTGTGTAACAGCATTTATGAAGTTTTCAGGTGTATTTCCTGTCACTGCAGCAATACTTTGTCTTTTAAACATTCCTGTTGTTTTTGTTATTTCAGGAATATTCGCTGTTATTTTTCCAAATAATTCGCTCTTGGTAAGTGTCTGTAAATCCAACAATGTTACACCCAAATTCTGATAAGATACTCGTAAATCGTTGTTTCCTTTTAATGCCTCATCCCTTGATTTGGCAATATTTTCAAACATTGAGGTAATAGCATCCGATGGAAGTCCTGTTTTTGAAGCAATAACATTTAATGTCTGCAATGCTTCAGCACTTATACCTATTTGTTTTGCTGTCTGTGAGATTTGAAGTTCCCATTCTGCAGTTCTTCGTATTGCTTCCTCGATGGCAGTTACTTCAAATACAGTTTTAAGTTTTTGGGATAGTTCTGAACGAGCTGTATTACCAACGTCCTTCATTTTTGATTGGATGGATGTTAGGGCACTCATTCCTTGAGTGGCATCTATACCAAGTCGATAATCTATTGATAATGGCATAATTTATTTCCTTCCAAACTTTTTGAGAGTTTTTATTTGATTGGCTTCATAACTATTCATTACTTTTATTGCTCCTTCACTCTCAGCGAATGTTGCCCATTCGAGAAATAATTTACGTAATGGCATATTTAGAATTTCACTTTCTGTATATCCCATTTTTTTGAATATTACAAAAATTGAAGATTTCCAATCAGTCCCACTTGGACTTTCAGTATTGGTTGTCTTTTCATCGTAATATGGCATTTCCAAATGTTTTTTCATATATTCGTTGAATGCCGTTAATTTATATGGAATATTCCAATCTGGCTCAATTTTCATATTTTCAACCAAATTATCACAAAATCTTTTTATTTCTTCTGAAAATATTTTTTCATCTGTAAGTAATATGACTGCATCTTCATATGTCATTCCACATATCAGTAAAGCAATAAAAAAATGACCGATACTTTCCTCAAATGTCATTTCAATTTTTTCTGAATGAATTAATGGATTGCTTAAAGTTTCCAATAATATCAAATGACCAAGAGAAAATGGGCGGAGGCGCACTCCACAGATGGTAAATACATTGGTGAAGAGCGCCTCTCCATAACGAACCTGGGTGGTATCATTATTTCCCATAACAATAATAAACAAATAATTGATATTATATGTTATTAGGATGTAATACCAGAGTAGCTTGTTGCCTTTAACGTTATCTTCGTTGCATCAGTGTTTGTTTCACGGATAGTATAATCTGTGACAATCCAATTCGTGTCAACAAATGGATTTTCACTTTCACCAGACGTTACTGCAAACATAGTTCCTCTTTCAGGATAAGAACCTGAAATTTGGGCATTTCCTGATGCAGTATTGGAATCTGTGACATAATATTCAAAGTTGGCTGTTTTGACATTGTTATAACCAGAGAACGCCACTTCTGCGCCTCGTTGGTCACGACCTGTCCAAATATCCATCTTGAAATCACCATCCAAATTTTGTGGGATTCCTGTTACGCCTGCGAATGAGGCAGAAATGCCCCAATGGATGTTGAGGCCATGAAATACGGGATTACTCATAATTTATTTTCCTTTTATTTTTATTGTTTATATTGTCGTTTCAATGATATTTTTATACCAAGGTTTATATAAATATCAAGAATTATGTCTTTCGACGTATTCTATCATCTTTAACATTAAATTTTTATTAAACTAATGCCCCAATTATTCTAACTTCCAAAATATTGTCCAATGCATCTCCCGTCATAGATGGAGATATGCCCATTATTTGCACTTGCCAAGTAGAAATATTATAGTTTCCATTGGTAAAGTTTCTACTAGCAGAATTTGTATCTATAAATTCATTGAATATATTTTGTGGTAATACTCCAACTTGATTGGTATCCGAAGCCATTTCTTTCACTCTTATTTTGGTATAAAACTCATAGCATCTACTAAACGGAATAACTTCCCTATATTCAGATGCATCCACTATTATTGCTGGAGCAGTATCAACATCAACATTGCCTATGCCTGTATAGCATTCATATATACTTCCAGATAATAATGACCCACTTACAAAACTCTGGGAAGTAAGGTAATTACAAATACTCGATTCAAGAGCATAATTTGGAGCCAATATTGTTGACATATTTTTAATTCATTGAAACCATTTTATAGGATAATTGCACAGGAGAATTGGCACCTATTGCATAAGCATATACATTAGCTGAGCCTGAGTAACTTAATATGCACATTGAGCTAACATTTGGTGTCAATATACTTGCAGTATTTGATGTATTACCGAGTGCTATATACACACTTGATGTAACATCTTGATTTATAAAAATACCAATCAAGAAATCCGCATTGGAACCTGTTGGTAATGTTGTCCAAGAACCTGTAGGCACATTCATCAGCAAACTGATATAATTGGAACCAGAAATTGGAATTGTCTCTGCCACCGAATCAGTATCATTTTTATCATTGCCGATAATTGAAATACTGCCTCTTGCATTTACTTGTAAATTGCTCATATTCTTATATATAATGTTAAATTCTACCTGTCCGTTTAAATCTATCAAATGCTAATTTATATTTATCCTCAATATATTTTCTCATTGACCTGGTTTCTTCTTGTATTCCTCGAATAAGTCCAGCCAATATCAATGGATGCACTGTTTCAGTTGCTTGGTTTCCTTGTCCAACAGCATTGGATATTATACCATATGTTCTTTCTCTATCCATTTTGGCATATATGGCAGAACCTTTGTCTTTTCCGTATTGTTTAATACCTTCCGGCTTTTTTGGTGATTTTCTTCTAACAAATGTTATATCACCACGTTTATTCCAGAAATCCAAAAGTTTTACTGCTGGCAACCAACCACTTCTTAAAAATTGAATATGAGTTTGTTTTCTTCTTATATAACGTGTTATGGCATTAGCCATTTTCGGTCCCGATAATCCTTTTTGTCCTTTTTTCTTTAATTCAGAGTTTATCAAAACTGCTACCAATGGAACCTTTGGATACTTTCTTGATGGTTCTTCAAGATTATTTTTTACTTCATCTTTTGTTGCAGCTTTTGTATTTCTCATAGCTTGTAAAGCAATAAAATATAATTTAGCATTTATAATTTCTGCTGGTTGTTTCTTTTGCCATTTAAGATATTCATTAAAAGTTTTATTAAACTCTTTCTGATTATCACTAATGCTAAAATCAAGAAATCCAGACATAATTACATCATCTTTGTTGTGCTATGGGCCACGATTCTCATATAAGAGTTCGTCGGGTCGTGTTTTATACTTTCAATCCTATAAGTTGTATTATCCAATGAATATGTTATAATATTTTGTGCCGTTGGATATGTTATAAATAATTGAGGAAATGAATCAGGTTCTTCTGAATACCAATCATATTTTCTTATTGTAGCTGTTAATAATTTTACTATTTGAAATCCGCCTGTATCTAAATCTCTCTGGAATTCAGAAATAGACGGAATGAAATTGTATGTTGAACCGCTCCATTGAAATGTTGGTTGCCCCAAATCATTTTCAATGCTCATCAAATCAGATATTATCTCGGTTCGTAATGACATAATTTTAAGCTTGTGATACTAATGCAACCGCTGCAAGTGATGCAGTCATAATATTATTTTCTTTGTTGTAAAGTGAATTACCCCGACCCTAAAGGGTAGGGGCTTCTATCGGGTAATTCCTACCCATTTTGTATTCCATTTTAGGGAATGCGAAATCTACAATAT
>VFSW01014137.1_pt1 | contig 11054 bp, 10 predicted proteins | sample 5358111 | NCBI WGS metagenome assembly VFSW01 (sample SAMN11554181, study PRJNA540505) | mine drainage metagenome | isolation source: sediment from site ElyBrook_90M | place: USA: Ely Copper Mine, Vershire, VT | collected 2017
ACCAGGCCGCCGCCCAGCGCGCCCACATCAGAAAACGGCAACTGTAATGCTAGGCCGCTTCGGCCGCCTTCCAGCGCGGGTCCTGATGGCTTCCGGCGCCGCGCCCGCGCCAGCGCCGTAGCGTAGCGTCCTCAAGGAAGAGATGTTGATCCAGGATCCTGGGTGCCGGTGATACCGGACGTCCAGTTTTCCCTGCCAAGCCGATCTGGTCGATGTGTACCAAGACGAGGATGCCGGTGGGAATCGGCGTCAAGGCAGCTAAGAGCTCGGCGCCGCATTCTCAATTAGAATGCAACGCCAATACGGATTCCACGTCGCCTGACAATGCGGCACTTCTTTCTAACGCTGCCATAGAAAAGTTCAAAACGATCCGGCAACGTCACCATTGGGAACAGCTGAAGACAGCCCCGCCTGCGGAATAATCGACAAGCGTACAGGCAATAGGTGCTGATTTCGGCGCCACGATGATCTTGGCCTCGCTGGACATCTGACCAGCTGGTCGAACTCTCTCGTATAAGCGCGGCCGTGACATAGAAATCTACTTCTTGATTTTATTGTGGAGTTACCAAAAGCGCGCGGTGCGCTCGGCGGTTGGCTATGCAATAAGGCATTAAGCAATGGACCGGCCTTCTAGCCGCTTCTCAGTGACAACACGATTTCGTCCGGTTCGCTTTGCCAAATAGAGCGCGCCGTCGCACCGTTCAATCAATTGCGACATGGATTCTCCCGGCCGAAACTGGGCGACACCGATTGATATGGTGATCGGAGGGAGAACCTCGCCAGTGGATCGGCGGGTGACCCGGCACTCCGCAACCGACCGGCGGATTCGCTCGGCCACGGTCTCGCATTCGGCGAGCTTCGCACCCGGCAGCGCCGCGATCAATTCCTCTCCACCGTACCGCGCAGGCATATCCTTTTCGCGTAGACGGTCCCGTAGCACGTTCGCCATTAACCTCAGTACCTGGTCCCCTATGCCGTGGCCAAAATTGTCGTTGAATTGCTTGAAACGATCGATATCGACCATCAACAGGCTGAGAGGCTCTCCGCTTTCCATCGCGGAGATTTGGGAGTTGCACAGAAATTCATCGAAAGCCCGGCGATTTGGCAGTCCGGTGAGTGTATCGGTATTGGCCCGTTGTTCCGCCTTACTGAGCGATTCGCGGATGAAATCGAGCTCCCTCGAGGTCTCGCTGAGATTCATCTCGAGTTTGGTGGCGCGCGTCGCCGCCTTTGCGAGTTCATCCATCAGAGAACCTACCAGCACTCTCGGATCAATGCCGTCCTCAGCCTTCTCCGCGACTTCTCCGATCGCCTGAATCTGGGTACGGTTATCGGCGATCGCGTCCGCGACGAAACGTTTCGCCTCGGTCATGATGGATTTCAGCTGATCGGGAATTTCGCCGACAGCCGCATCGGTGGCTTCGGGCGCCAGATAGGTAGAAAATAATTCCCGGTTGGTACTCGAATCAAATCGTTTATTGCCGGCAATCAGGATATCCATGACCCGCTTCAACTCGGGTAAGTTGCCGCGCGAGTAGTTAAACCAGACCGCGAAATTGTTCGGTGTTGGAGCAACCCCGTGCTGCGCCATATGACGATTGGCTCGATCCGCTAACGCAACCGCATCATCGAGGTCGATGTCTTCCACGGCGTCGCTCCTAATTTTGGCGCCTCAGGCTCTCTCGCTTATGCCGCAAAGAATTGGGTTTCCTCACCAACCTCGTATCTTGATCCAGCGAGCACTCGCAACGGCCACCTAATAACGCGCCGGCCACGCTGCTATGAATGAGCTTCCCTCGGTGATGATCCGCGATCGGTGAAAGTCTCGAGAAGCTTGGCGATCTCGTCAGCCGGCACCGGCTTGCTGTACAGATATCCTTGAACCTCGATGCAGCCTTCAAGATTCAAGCACCGCACTTGCTCCTCGGTCTCCACACCTTCTGCAGTAGTGGTCATGCCGAAACTGATCCCGAGACTTGCGATGGCGCGGACAATTGCAAGGCTTCCTTCGTCCACCAGCAGGTCCCGAACAAACGATTGGTCGATCTTGATCTTGTCGAATGGAAAACTGCGGAGGTAGCCGATGCTGGAATAGCCGGTGCCAAAATCGTCCATCGATATTCGAACGCCAAGTTCGCGAAGCTGATTTAGGACCGCAATGTTGCGTTCCGACTTTTCCAGCAATACCGATTCCGTGATTTCGAGCTCAAGACGAGACGCCGATAGTCCCGACGACGCCAGCGCGCTCATGACGGTGGAAACAAGATTGCCCTTGGCGAACTGCAAAGGCGACAGATTGACGGAAACACAGATGCCACCAGGCCACCCGACAGCCTCGGCACACGCCTGCCGCAGGGCCCATTCGCCGAGCTGAACAATCAGACCCATCTCTTCCGCAACCGGAATAAACTCCGAAGGAGACACCCAGCCACGTTCGGGGTGCTGCCACCTCATCAGCGCCTCAAAAGTGGTCACCTTCTTCGTCTGCAAATTAATAAGGGGCTGGTAGAAGAGCCTAAACCCGTCCTGCGCCAGCGCGGTGCGCATATCTCGTTCAAGCAACCGCCGGGCCTGAACGACCGCATCCATTTCCGGGTCGAACATCCGATAGGTACCGCGGCCGTCCGATTTCGCACTGTACATGGCGAGATCGGCACTCTTCAGGAAGCTTTCCGTATTCATCTCGCCGGGGTGTGCCACTGCGATCCCAACGCTGGCACCTACTGCTACGTCGTGACCGTCGATGCTGCACGGGTGACCAACAATCTCGATGATTTTTTCTGCCAACGCGATGGCCGAAGCCGGCTGGGCGGCCGAGATCTGCAAAATCGCGAATTCATCGCCGCCAAGTCGTGCGATACGGTCCGTTCGCGGCAGAAGATCGCGGAGCTTGGTTGCGACCGATTTCAGAAGCAGATCGCCGATGGAATGACCTAAGGTGTCGTTGACAGCCTTGAAGCCATCAAGATCCAAGAACAGAACCGCCAGCGGGTGCGGCGTTACTGAAACTTCCTTGAGGGCTTCATCAAGCTGCTCCTTGAACATCAGGCGATTGCCGAGTCCGGTCAGCGAGTCATGATACGCAAGATATTGCGAACGTGCCTGCGATTCCTGGCGGTCCGCGATTTCAACCTTGAGGCGCTGGTTGGCGTCGATAAGACGGCTGGTCCGCTCCTCTACGCGGCGCTCCAGATCTTCGTTAGCCTTGCGCAACTCCTCGTTCGCCAACACAACCTGCCGCTCCGCACGCTTGCGGCTTATCTGAGTATTAACGCGGGCAAACGCGACGGCAAAATCGACCGGCTTAGTAACATAGTCGTTTGCACCAAGTTCGAGTGCATCTACGATATCATTGCTCCCCGTTTTTGCCGTCACCATAATTACGGGCAACGCAGAAGCTGACTTCCGACTACGAATTCGCTTGAGGGTTTCGATCCCGTCGATCCCCGGCATCATGACGTCAAGAAGTACCAGGTCGAATGGTTCGTTGTCGATCAATTCGATAGCGGCCAACCCACTGTCTGCCTCGACCACTTCGAAGCCACGGCGCTCAAAGCGCCGCGTCAGGAGCAATCGGTTATCGCTGACGTCGTCTACTATAAGCAACCGGTGACGAACGTTGGCGTTGCCGTCGGTCGTATCGAGTTGGAAAACTTCGGGCCGCGTCACTGTATCGCGTGGCGTCGGTGCTTTCGATACAGTCATTGGGATAATCCTTCAGACCCCTAATGCAATTGCGATTTGAGGTACTTTTCCAGAACAGCCTTCGTCGGCGCTGCGCTGTTTGCTGATCCATGCGGGCACCCGGATCGTAAAGCAGGATCCGTGGCCAAGCTCACTTTTTGCGGAAATTTCACCGCCCATAAGCGCACACAATTTTTGGCTCAACGCGAGACCAAGACCGGTTCCACCGTATTTGCTGGACGTAGCCCGAGTTGCTTGGCCGAAATTCTGAAACAGACGCCCGATGTCGGACTGCGAGATACCGATTCCCGAATCTTGTACTCGTATTTCGATCCAGTCCCCGACTTGGCTCTTCCGGCGCTCTATGGAAAGTGTTATTGCTCCACCTTGAGTAAACTTCGCAGCGTTGCTCATCAGATTCAGAGCAACCTGCCGCAGCTTGGTTTGATCGGTCGAAACGATCCCGAGATTGTTGGAGGATTTGACCACGAGCTTGTTACCATTTTCAACGACCATTGGCTCGACGTTGGCAATCACCTCACAGACCATTTCATTGAGATCGAATTTTTCGACCTTCAATTCGATGAAATCGGACTCGATCTTCGAGAGATCAAGCACGTCAGTCACCAGCGATAGCAGGTGTTTTCCAGCCGAATTAATGCGCTCAAGGTCAGCCTTCTTGCCGCTATTCCGGCCATTCAAGTCGGCGTCCTCGAGGAGAATTTCACTGAAACCGATCACAGCATTTAACGGCGTTCGCAATTCGTGGCTCATTTTGGCAAGGAAGATCGACTTTGCGCGATTGGCTGCATCGGCCAGATCTTTGGCCTCATGTAGACGGATAGCAGTTTCGCGGTGCCGTTCCGCTTCGCGTTCGAGGTCGGAGCGCATTGCAATCATATTGGCGTAATAGATCGCCATCCATGACATATAGATTGTCGCCGACAGGATGGATATCCACCCGACCGTCGCAAGCTGCTGCTGCGGCACGAGTTCGGGGAATCCCCACATCAGATAGGCGGCGCAGAAGCCGAGAATATTGAACGTAAATAATCCGACAACGAGGATCGGGCGCTCGGACAGGTAGAAGAAACCGAGCAGGAGGCTGATAATCAGCCAGGGCAGAAACGGCGAGCTCACGCCTCCATAAAAATAAGCGCCGAACAACGAAGTAAAGGCGAGCAACTCGACGGAGATGAGCGCCGATAGCTGCAAATCGCTCGTCCACTTGTAAACAAATGGCAGCGTCCAAAACAACCAAATGCAAATTATCATCGTCCAACAGGCAAAGCCGGGATGCGGATCGCTTAGATAGAGAAAAAGAGCGATCGATTGCGAGAGCGCGGGACCGAAAAGATGCGTGAAGACAAAATTTTGTGCTAGGCCGCGCTCTGAACGTTCGGCCTTTGCAGCGAGCGGGATAAACCAATCGATCAATTCGACAATCTTGTTCCAGATCAGCATTTTCCGCTGTCCCAATGACTTCTGTCAAAATTGGAACTTAGCGTAAGCGGCTTTAAGATTTGGTTTAAGTGCCGTTTCCCTCGATTAACGTGACCTTAAACGGGATCTGAAAATCTACGCAGCGATAATCTGTTCAATTGTTGTCTGTATGGTGCTGCAAAACGGACCGCGACGGCGGATTTGTCAAACCTTGCGGAAGGCGGCGTAAATTTCATGAAAGCCAAACTTGCAAAATTACTCGCGGCCCTTGATCATTTGGTGAACTACTTCATTCCACCCGAGATCGCTGCCGACCGCGACGCGCGAAATCGCGCCCACGTCTTTCTGGTAAGCCATATTCTTGGACCATTCATCGGAAACGTCGTTCCAATAGCGCTCTACGTGCTTGATCCGGCACCAGGATACGAAGTCGCGGTTCTGGCAATTTCGATCACGGCGTTCTGGATATTTCCGTTCGTGCTGCGGGCTGGTGCACCTTATAATCCTCTCGCGCTGGTTTCGATCCAGAACCTGATATTTTGCATTCTTTGGAGTTGCTATTTCTACGGTGGCGTAACGTCACCGACGTTGCCGTGGGTGCTTGTCATTCCACTGCTCGCATTCTTCTACTTGGGTTCGTCCAAGTCGCTCCGCTTAATCGTGATGATTATGTTTGCCGCCAACGTGGCGATCTTCAGCACCTTTTATTTGTATAGTTACCATCTCAAGAACGACCTACCGGTCGCGGCAATGCAAGGTCTGGGGCTTGTCTCGACCATCGCTGCGTCGGTGTACGTCGCGATGATGGCGCTCTATTACGCCAAGATACAGGCTTCGCAGACCGAACTTGAAAGCGAAATGCGCCAGCACATGGTGACCGCAGTGGCGCTGCGCCAGGCGACGGAGGAAGCCGAGCGAGCGGGCGCCGCCAAGGCCGAATTCCTCGCCAAGATGAGCCACGAGCTGCGAACACCGCTGCATGCGGTGATAGGCTACAGCGAGGTCTTGCTTGAGGACGCTGAGCAAGAAGGCGACAGCGAAAGCGTCGCGGATCTGAACAAGATTCACAGCGCCGGCCAGCATCTCCTCAAGCTTGTTAACGAGATACTCGACCTGTCGAAGATCGAGGCAGGCAAGATGGACCTGGACCTGGAGGAGACGAGCCTGACCGATTTATTCGGCGAGATTGTTGACGTAGTAAGGCCGGCGGCCCGGAAAAATGGGAACGAGATTCGCTGCACTATCGCTGCTAATCTTGGAACGGCGCTCTGTGACGCCAGCAAGGTACGCAATATGGCCGGTCAGTTGCTTGATAACGCGGTAAAGTTCACTCACAACGGCAAGGTCGAGTTTATCGCCGAGCGTCAGCTCGCTGGACCAAGTGATGATCTTGTGATCCACATCATCGACACGGGTATCGGCATTGCTTCAGATCAAGTCACTAGGCTTTTCGAAAAATTCACCGTCGTCGACGATTCCAGCACCAGCAAATACGGCGGCACCGGGCTGGGATTGGCACTCAGCCAAAAGCTCTGCAAGCTGATGGGCGGGGAGATTTTCGTCGAGAGCGAGCTCGGAAAAGGAAGCCGCTTCACAATCCGGATGCCGCTACTAACTGGCCGGCGCAAGGGGGATGCATTCGCCTCCGCGACGCTTGTGCCTGCAGCTTCAGACCTTGTCCCTCGATCGACAGCGGAAACTAGCAATGCATAAAATCCTGCTGGTTGAAGACAATGAGATCAACCGCGACTTGCTGACGCGACGCCTGCAGCGCAACGGTTTTGCGGTCTGTTGTGCTCACGATGGCGCGGCCGGCGTTGCGATGGCCGCGAGCGAAATGCCGGATCTGATCCTGATGGATGTCGCGTTGGGTGAAATGGACGGCTGGGAGGCGACCTTGCTTATCAAGGCCAATCCCGCGACGTCGGCAATTCCAATCGTTGCGTTGACGGCCCACGCGCTGGCCAGCGACCGCGCCAAGAGCGTCGAGGTTGGATGTTCCGATTTCGATACCAAGCCGATCGACATGCAGCGGTTGCTGGGCAAGATACGAGCCTGTCTGCCGCCCGTTGAAAGCGACGAAGCCGGAGAAGCCGTCGCCTGACTTCCGCCTGGGCGGAAAACCTCGGATTATTTGCGGGTCGCAATCAGAACTTCGCGACAACCGGATTGCCGAAGGTTAAAGTTGCTGTTCACGCCTACAAGCGCGGTCCATGAGCTGATATCCGCTCACGCCAGACAGGCCGATGGTGCCTTCAACCCGTTAAAACAGCCTAAGCGGCCTTTGCCAGTCGCTCCGCCGGCGCCGGCTCCAACAGGTAGAACGCCGAGCGGAAACCTACCTGCATATAAAGCAGGCTCAGCAGAAAGAGCGCGGGGGATTTTAGCGGCAAACGACGGACCTCGACCAATTTCAGACCTCGAGCCGACGCCATTCTTTCAATGTGGCCGCGAAACCAGATCGGAAATTGAATCAGGAGCCGGCCGTCTTCCGCGAGGTAATTGCCGACCTGCGCGAACAATGTGGGAAGGTAGCGCACCGAGGTTGCGAATTGCTCTGCCTCGTTTTCGAATTCGGCCTCGATATAGGGCGGGTTCGCCATGATGAGATCGAACTTCCCCTCGACACCGGAAAACATGTCGCTCTGCCTGACGGCGACGTTGTTCAGTCCATGGAGACGGCAATTCTCTTTGGTGTTCCTGACCGCCGACGGGTTGATATCGACGGCTACCAGTTCGGGCACCTTGGGTGCGCAGAATACGGCGCTGACGCCGCTCCCGCAACCGAGGTCTAGCACCCTGTCACCCTCTCGGCAGTAATCCGCACAGGCAAACTCGTTCTCCAGCGGCTTGTAGACGTCTGGGAATATCACAAGACGCTTGCCCTGGATCGATATCGACGACCAAATTGAATTCAGGGTCCTTGCTTGTGCGAGGCCGTCCTAGCAAAAACAGGTTAAGAAAAGTGCTGCGATACCTCTTCGGTCTCCCAGACCTCGTAAACCGGAAGCGCACTAATCTGGCCACATTTTATGCTGCATCATTAATCGGCTTTGAACCATTTCCATCGGCAATTGAATAACCAAAAAAACAGCTCGATCCGCGAATACGCGATTGAGTCGTCTGGACCGCGTCAAGTGCAATCTGATTTTAATCAAGCTCAACCACGATCTCCCGATACGACAAAAAATCTATTCAATAAACGGCGTCGAACAGGGGATATCTATGTCAGACATTGCCAGCGCGCACGTTCCGCCTGCCGCATTAACCGGCAGCATGAGAGATTTCCGGGTCCCCGGCGGGGCTGACCTCCTCGGACGCACTGAGGGCTTTTTCAAGTGGCAGGACCTGCGCCGCCAGAACGGTCTCTGGCCGTTCTCCCGTGCGACCGAAGACGGACCTAACACCGTTTGCTGGGCGCAGGACGACAGCGGCAAAAAGATGCGCGGCGTCAATTTTGCCTCGCAGGACTATCTGAGCCTGTCGTCGCATTCCGGGATCAAGGAGACCGCCAAGCAAACGATCGAGCGCTGTGGCGTACATAGCGCGGGCTCCCCTGCCCTGGTCGGCAACACATCCTATTCCGTCGCGCTCGAACGCAAGATCGCCGATTTCCTGGAAATGGAGGAAGTCGTACTGTATCCGACGGGCTGGGCAGCCGGTTTCGGCGTGATCGGGGCCTTGTCCGCTCGGCGGACCATGTGGTGATGGACATGCTCGCACATTCCTGTCTTCAGGAGGGTGCAAACGCCGCCACCAACAACATTCACCTGTTCCGCCACCTCGATAGTGAATACTGCCGGAACATCCTGACCAAGATCAGGGCAAAGGACAAGGAGAACGGCATTCTAGTCGTGACCGAGGGCCTGTTCTCGATGGATTCGGATACGCCTGACCTCGCAGCGCTTCAGGCGCTTTGCCATGAGTTCAACGCGACCCTGGTTGTCGACGTGGCACATGATCTCGGCAACCTCGGCCCGCACGGCCGCGGCCATATCGGCCAGCAGAACTTGCTCGGCAAGATCGATGTCGTGATGGGCAGCTTCTCCAAAACCTTCGCCTCGAACGGCGGCTTCGTCGCCTGCAGGAGCCGCGCCGTCAAAGAATATCTCCGCTTCTATAGCGCGCCCGCAACCTTCTCGAATGCGCTGTCGCCCGTGCAGGCCGCGACCATTCTTAAGGCGTTTGAGATCGTGGAATCGATTGAAGGACGGATGCTGCGTCTGGCGCTGATGGCAAACATCCTGACTCTTCGACATCACCTGCAAGAGGCCGGCCTCGATTATTACGGCAATCCATCCGCGATCGTTTGCGTCAAGATGGGAACGGAAGGCCTCGCCCGTCTCGCGAGCAGACGCTTGCCTGAACTCGGGCTGGTCGCCAATCTCGTCGAATTCCCGGCGGTCCCCAAGGGCGCTGCGCGGATCCGGATGCAAGTCATGGCCAATCACTCGGAGAAAAATATCGCGGATGCCGTCCGAATCCGCAAGACCGCCAAGGAGCAGGCGGAGCAGGAATTCGAGAACATGAACCGGCCAGCCGAACCGCCACAGCGGGCCGTGGCCTAAAGCCAAGCCGGTCGGCTCAAACAGTCGGCTTGGGCGGCCCGACATTTTGAAATTGCACACCAGCAGGCAGAGGGGACGTCTCTTGTCGTCTTGTGACGGGTTGGCTCAGGTGGACATCATGGAAGATAAACGAGCCAGCCCACGGCATCGGGTCATGAAACCAGGAACGATTGGTTTCAATGGCTCGGGCATCAGTTGTCTTGTTTGCAACGTGTCGAATTCTGGTGCGGCAATTGAGGTAAAGAGCAATATCAGCGTGCCCGGGTCGTTCAATCTGACAATCGAGTCAGAGCGGCTCAGCAAGAACTGCCGCGTCATTTGGCGGAAGTATCGGCGAGTCGGCGTGGCCTTCTTTTAGGCCTGCCGGACCACAATCCGAGGCGAGCGGCACGTTTGTTGCATCTTATATTCCGTGTCTATGCTCATTGGAAATGATTCGTGATCCCGTTGGTCGTCTTAGCCGTCATTAATAATTTCTGCTTGTCGGACCTGCACTGAGAGAATGATCGATGGCAGGCTGCGGGATTTCCGATGACCAACCTTTCGTGTTGCTCGGGGCAACGGTCCGATGCCGATCGGCGCGCTAAACCATTGACCTATCTCGCGGAGGAGGGGTCATCCTTTAGCGCTGATTCACATCGTGGCTTCGAGCGGTGTTCGCAGATCGTGCCGAAGTGGCGCGCCATCGCATCAGTGACTTAGTCAAAGCGTCGCGATGTGAGTGAAAGTAAAAGGAACCAAAACCCACCAAGAATGCTGGAAGTTTAGGCCCGGTATCGGCGGCGATCTCGCGGCTCGAACGAGCCGCTTGTCCGTGGTGGCTTCGGCGGCGGATTCGACAAAAAATTTGTCTCGAATATCCTTCCGGTTAGAGCGGCGAGCATTCGGCCTTCAATTACTTCAGGGCCAGCATCCCGACGAACATCAAGTTGCGCCAGATCGGGTTGATCTCGCGGAAACCTGCCTGAACGAGCGCCGCTTTGAGCTCGCCCTCTGTCCAGAGCTGTTCGGGGTCTTGGAAGAAAGCACGGCAATTTCCGCGGTGCCAGTCTCCCCAGCGTGAAAGCTCATAGACCATGCGGCCCGCCGGACCGCTAAATTCGTCTCTCCACAACGTGATGGCGACGATGCGGCCGTCCGCCGACCGGGCTGACAAGCTGCGATAGACGTTCCTGGGAAGGGTACTAAAAAAGCGGTAAGCATCAGCGCGTGTCATTGTTCGTGTCCATCATGCTCGCAAGCCAAATCCATTGATTCGAGCGACAGCAGTTTTTACCGAGTAAAATTCAGATCCGCGGGTGGGCTTGTTCGTCGGCGTCAACAGCGATCTCGCGCCACGTCGAAGCTCACTTCAGGGCC
>VFSW01014138.1_pt1 | contig 11053 bp, 8 predicted proteins | sample 5358111 | NCBI WGS metagenome assembly VFSW01 (sample SAMN11554181, study PRJNA540505) | mine drainage metagenome | isolation source: sediment from site ElyBrook_90M | place: USA: Ely Copper Mine, Vershire, VT | collected 2017
CGCGCCGGGCCGCGCGGCTGTTGGCCGCGGGTGTCACCACGAGCCATATCAAATCCGGTTCGGGGCTCGCCGGCGCGACCGAGCGCCGACTGCTCGAGGTCGCGCGTTCGCTCGGGCGCGAACTGCCGGTGTCGATCCGCACGACCTATCTGGGATTGCACGCGCTGCCCGAGGAATTCGGCGCCGACCGGCGCGCCTATGTCGAGGCCGCGAGCGGTCCGTGGCTCGACGCGATCGTCGGTGCCGGGCTCGCGGATGCGGCCGATGCGTTCTGCGACTCCATCGGCTTCACGGTCGGGGAAACCGAAGGGTATTTAGGCGCAGCGCGTCGCGCCGGACTCGCCGTGCGAGTACACGCCGGGCAGCTGTGCGACATCGGCGCGGCCGAGCTTGCGGCGCGTTGCGGCGCCTTGTCGGCGGATCATCTGGAATATTTGAGCGTGGCCGGGGTGAGCGCGCTTGCCGAGGCGGGTACCGTCGCCGTGCTGCTGCCTTGCGCCTATTTTATGTTGCACCAGCAGGATCCGCCGCCGGTGGCGGCGCTGCGGCAGGCCGGAGTGCCGATCGCGGTTGCGACCGATTGCAACCCGGGTACCGCGCCGTGCACGTCCATACTGATCGCGCTCGCGATGGCCTGTACGCTGTTCGGCCTGAGGCCGGAGGAAGCCCTGCAGGGCGCGACCGTCAACGCGGCCCGCGCACTGGGACTTGCCGGGGATCGCGGTACGCTCGAAGTCGGCAAGCGTGCCGACTTCGCCCTTTGGGAAATCGACCGGCCCGCGGAACTGTGCTACGGCCTGGGGGCGAATCCCTGCGTCGGCGTCGTGTACGGCGGACGGGAACGCGCAGCGGTGTGACGGCGCTGCGGCATGCGATGCCGCGCGGCCTTCATGCGCCTTCGCCGTGCAGGCGAAGGCTGCGCCCGTCGATCCAGCTGTCGACGACCTGCAGGTGCGTGTCGAGGAGGACCAGGTTGGCCCGGTATCCGGCCGCGATGCGCCCGAGCGAGGTGCCGAGTCCGAGGAATTCGGCCGGCTGCAGGCTCGCCATGTTCACCGCCTGATCGAGTTCGAGCCCGAGGAATTCGATCGAATTGCGGACCGCGCGCGCCATGTCGAGCGCCGAGCCGGCAAGCACGCCATCCTCGTCGAGACAGACGCCGTCACGCACTTCGATGCGCCGGCCTTGCAAACAGAACGTGCGTTGTTCCGTGCCGACGCAGGCCATCGCGTCGGTGACGAGCATGAATCGCTCGGGGCGCTTCGCGCGCAGCGCGACCCGCAGCGTCGCCGGATCGACGTGCCGCCCGTCCACGATGATGCCGCACCAGCTGTGCGGATCCTCAAGCGCCGCGCCGACCACGCCGGGCTCGCGGGCCGTCATCTGCGACATCGCGTTGAACAGATGCGTAAATCCGCGCAGGCCTTCGCCGAGCGCCACGCCGATCCGGGCATGGCCTGCGTCGCTGTGGCCGGCCGAGACCAGCACGCCGGCTTTCGTCAGGCGCGCGATCATCCCCGGCTCGGTCACTTCAGGAGCGAGTGTGACGAGCGTCAAGCCGGCGCGCATCGAACACAGAAGCGTGAGCGCCTCCTCGTCGAGCGGCCGGAATTTCGCCGCGTCATGCACACCCTTGCGCGTCTCGTTGAGGAACGGGCCCTCGATGTGAATGCCGAGCAATCCGGGCACCCCGGCGGCGATCCCCGCCTCGACCGCGGCGATTGCGCGCGCCATCACGTCCGCATCGTCGCTGATCAGCGTCGGCAGGAATCCGGTCGTGCCGAAGCGACGGTGAGCCCGCCCGATCGCACGGATCGACTCGACGCTCGGGTTTTCGTTGAATTGCACGCCGCCGCCGCCGTTCACCTGCGTATCGATGAACCCCGGCAGCAGCCAGCGGCCGGCCAGATCGACCGGTATCGCCCCGCTCACCCGCGCATCGTCCTCGGCGACGACGCCCTCGATATGCGTCCCGTCGAGCAGCACGACGTGACGTTCGAGGAACCCCTCCCCGCTGAGCACCCGGCCATTGCGTAGTGCCTGTCGCATCAGCGTGTGCGCGTGACCTTGCTCAGTCGCGGCGGTCGGTCCGGGTCGAGCCCGCGCATCAGTGCGAGCGAATTGGCGAGCCGGTAGAAGCTCGTCACGAGCGCCATGGGCGCAAGCTCCGGGGCGCAGGCGAGACTCGGCAGATTCAGTGCACCTTCGATCGTGCCGCCGGCGGCGATGACCGGCACATCCGCCTCGAGCAGGTCGCGACAAAGGCTCTCGAGGCCATCTCGAGTCGCGTCCTCCTGCAGGAACACGAGTACCGGCACGGTCGGGCCGACTAGAGCCATGGGCCCGTGTCGCAGTTCCGCACCGCTGAAAGCCTCGGCGTGTAGCGCGCAGGTTTCCTTAAGTTTGAGCGCCGCCTCCTGCGCCAGGCCGAGCCCGATGCCGCGACCGATGACCAGCAGATGCTCGGCAGGCGCGAGCAGCGCGAGTGCCGCATTCCAGTCGAGCGACCAGGCATGCTCGAGGAGCGACGGGGCGCCGCACAGCGCTTCGGCGAGAGCACTGTCGGCACGCCACTCGGCGAGCAATTGCAGGGTCGCGGCGAGCATCGCGACATAGGATTTGGTTGCGGCGACGCTCAGCTCCGGATAGGCGTACAGCGGCAGCACTTCGTGCGCCGCCTGGGCGAGCGGCGAGTCCGGATCGTTGAGTATCGCAATCACCGTCGCGCCCGCGTCAGCCGCCGATTTCGCGGCGGCGATCAAGTCGGGGCTGCGCCCCGATTGCGAGTAGGCGAGGAACAGGCAACCCTCGAGGTTCTGGCGCACCCCGTAAACTGAACTCACCGATGGCGAGACCGACGAGGTCAGCAGCCCGATGCGGGTCTCGGCCAAATAGCGTGCGAACGTCGCGGCGTGATCGGAGCTGCCGCGCGCGCAGGTCACGAGCGCCCGCGGCAGCTTCGCGCGCAGTGCCGCACCGAGGCGTTTTTGCGCCGGCGCATTGCGCTCGAGTTGTGTACGCACGCATCGTGCTGCTTCCGCGGCCTCGGAGAACATGCGTGTCGACTCGGGGCGGCGCGGCGCATCGCCGGCCGGCGTGTCGGGTCCTGCCGAACTCATGTGGCCGAACTCAGTTCGGCGATGAAATCGTAGGTATCGCCGCAGTAGTACGATTGCGAGTATTCGACCGCGCTGCCGTCCTGCAGGAAGCCGACACGTTCCACCGACAGGCCCGCCGCATGCGCCTTCGCCTTCAGCAACTCGGCCTGCTCCGGGCTCAATAGCACCGCCCGCAGGCGTTGCAGCGCCCGTACCGGGCGGCGGCCGGCCCGCTCGAGCGCCTCGTAAAGCGCGCTGTCGACGGCGTCGATCGACGACAGTGCCGAGGCGAGCACCGTTGCGTATTCAAGCGCCATCGGCGCCTCGTCGGCATAGCGAATCCGATGGAATCGAAAAACCGGAGTACCCGGACTCAGACCGAGCGTCATCGCTTCCTCCGGCGTCACGGTGCCGGTGGCGCGATTGATCCAGACGCTGCGGGGTGTGCGGCCGCGCGCGCGCATGTCTTCGGAGAACGAGGTTAATTTCGCGAAATTCTTCTCGACCCGCGTCGAGATGAAATTGCCCGAGCCTTGGCGGCGTACGAGCAGGCCTTCCTGCACGAGTCCGTCGAGCGCCTTGCGCACCGTCATCCGCGACACGGCAAGATCGGTTGCCAGTTCCCGTTCGGCGGGCAGCGCATCTTCCGGTCCGATCAAGCGCTTGTCGATAGCCTCGCGCAGCGCTCGCTGCAGTTGTAGATACAACGGCTGATTGCCTTGCGGATCGAGCGGACGCAGGTTCTTGGCCAGCGAGGTCATGGTGTTTGCGCGACTCCCCATACAGTACAACTACGATACCACCTGATATCGGCGAGCGCCATTCTAATAATTTAATTTATTGTTTTTGTTAGATCTTTTCAGGGTTATGTCACTGGTCTGCAATAATCTGGATTTTTCATCGCAATTGGTATTAAACTGGGCTCAATCGGTCTGAGGCACTCGGACTTGGGCGGGCGACATAATACAGAAGGGGATCAGCATGCACGCGATCAGAAAGCAACAAGGCGGGGTGAGAGGGATTGGGTTGGTGCTTGGCGGGGTTTCGCTGGTGCTGGCCGGTGCGGGTGTTGCGGGCGCGGCGAGTGCGACGGGCGCTACGGGCAGCAACGGATTACAGGAGATTGTGGTCACGGGGCTGCGGTATTCGATTTTAAAGTCGCTGCAGGCCAAGCACGATGCGGTGGGCACGGTGGAGGTGGTGACGGCCGAGGACGTGGGCAAGATGCCGGACAAGAACGTGGCCGATGCGCTGCAGCGTCTGCCCGGGGTGAACACGGAGTCGGCGGCGAGCGGGGAAGGCGGGTTTGACGAGAATGACCGGGTGAGCATTCGCGGTACGAGCCCGAGCCTGACGCAAACGACCATCAACGGGCACTCGGTGGCGACGGGGGACTGGTTTTTGCTCGATCAGTTCCAGACCGTCGGGCGCAGTGTGAGTTTTACGCTGCTGCCCTCGGAGTTGGTCTCGCGGGTGGTGGTGCACAAGAGCCAGTCGGCGGACATGACCGAGGGCGGGGTGGCCGGGGATGTGGACATTCAGACGCGCAAGCCGCTCGATTTTCGCAAGTCCTTCGGCCTCGAGGTCTCGGCCGGCGGGGTGTACACGGATCTGCCCGGCAAGCTCGACCCGCAGTTCAACGGCATGCTGCACTGGAAGGGCCGGCACATGGGGTTATTGCTGCAGGGTTTTGACGAGCAGCGTCACGTGCAGCGCAATGGTCAGGAGTTTCTCGGCTACAGCACGGTGCCGGCGGCGACCGCGGCGGCCTGGCAGCAGGCGAACCCGGCGCTGCCGAACGCGGCCGGCGCGGCATATCCGACGCTGATCGGTTCGGCGCTGTTCACCCAGACGCGCAAGCGCGTCGGCGGGAACTTCGACTTCGAGTTCCGGCCGAGCCATGTGCTCACGCTCGATTTGAACGGTTTTTACTCGCACATGGCGGCGGACAACTACAACCGCAACTTCATGGCCTGGGTCAGTCACGTCGTCAGTCCGACCTACGTGCCGAGCGCGGCGACGGTGGCCAACGGCACGTTGACCTCGGCGACCTGGCCGAGCGGGACCGGGGCGCCGGCCTCGGCGGTGTACGACGAGATCTATCGCCCGGGTGCGGCGGCGGAGACCTATTACATCGACTTTGACAGCAAGTACCGGCCGGCGAGCAACTGGACGGTGACTTCGCAGTTCGGTTACACGCACGGGGTGGGCACGACGCCGAGCGAGCCGGCCTACGAGTCGGCCGGGGGCAATGGGCTGAGCTACACGATGTACGGTCTGTCGGGCCCTGCGAGCGTCGCCTTCCCGGGGCTGAACACCGCATCGCCCGCGCAGTTCTCGACCAGTTGGGCGTGGAACGACATCGAGAAGTCGGTCGACAAGGAGACTTACGGGCAGATCGATGCGTTGCTCGCGCTCGATCAGGCGCCGTTCAAGTCGGTCAAGTTCGGCGTGCGCGCCGCGCAGCACGAGCGCCAGGTGAGTTTCCCGGTCGACGGGGGCTGCACCTCGTACTGCTGGTCGAACGCGCCGGTCTGGGGCGGGGCGACCTATCCGTCGAACTACTCCTCGGGGCTCGGCGGCGGGGGTAGTTTCCCGACCAACATCTACCAGTACTCGGGCCCGGCGATCGCCGCGTACGATGCGCTCGGGGTCTCGAGCGGACCTTCGCGCCTGTACTGGCCGGGTGAGTTCGACGTCAAGGAGGATGATCTGGCCGCCTACGCGATGGCCAACGTCGGCGGCACGAACTGGGCGGGCAACTTCGGCGTACGCGTGGTCAACACCTACGAGAAGAGTCTGGTGAACGTCTCCGGCGGCACCAATCCGATCACCACCTCGGCGTTCGGCAACTTCACCCCGACGATGATCGATCACGGTTACCTCGACATCCTGCCGAGTGCGAGCTTGAAGTTCGATTTGAGCAAAGAACTGGTGCTGCGCACCTCGGCGGCCGAGACGATGGCGCGGCCCGATTACAGTGCGCTCGGCGGCGCGGTGAGCCTGACGGACCTGATCCTGGTCGGCAACGGCGGCAATCCGAACCTCAAGCCGATCCGCTCGGCCAACTACGACGCCTCGCTCGAGTGGTACTACGGGCCGGAGTCCTTGCTCGCCGTCGGGGTGTTCTACATGGACATGTCCTCCTACGTCGACTTCGGCAACTCGACCCAGACCTACTACGACATGCTGCTCGGCAGCAATCAGCAGTACACGATCACCGCGCCGATCAACACCAGCGCCCAGGACAAGGGGGTGGAGCTGACCTGGGACCAGCCGATTTGGGGTGGCTTCGGGGTCGAGTCGAACATGACCTACGCGACCGGCGAGACGGCCGATCACACGCCGCTGGTGGGTGCCTCGACGCTGACCTACAACGTCTCCGGCTACTTCCAGCGCGGCCACTTCAGCACGCACCTGGCCTACACCTATCGCTCGCACTACCTGGTGGGCCTGGATCGCAGCTCACTTGAGAACGCCGCGGGTATCGGCAACCTCGATGCGGCGCTGAACTACCAGATCACCCGGCGCTGGGGCCTGAGCTTCGATGCGTTGAACATCACCAACGCCACCATCAAGTACTACGCGGCCAACACCTCGCAGCCGCGCGCCTTCTACTCAAACGGCCGACAGTACTACTTCGGAGTGCGCTTCAAACTCTGAGGAGCGGGATGCAAGCGGGGCGGGCCGTCGGTTTACGCCGGCGGCCCGCCGGGCTAGGCACCCTGGTCCAAGAACCAGGCGGCGGCGCCGATCACGCCCAGTTGGCCATGTTCGATGACGCGCACGGGCACCCGCTCGAGGATGCTGCGCATCGCGCCCTTGGCGAGAAATCGCACGGCAAAATCGCTTTGTTCGAGAAATGCACGGATCCGCGGCAAGATTCCCCCGGCGAGATACACCCCGCCCTGCGCGCCGTAAATCAGCACGAGATCGCCGATCACGCTGCCCATCAGCCCGCAGAAGGTTTGCAGTGCGTCGCGGGCCAACTCGTCCTTGCCCAAAAGTGCGGCGCCCGTGACCTCTGCGGGTTGCGTGAACGGCGCCTCCACTGCGTCCAACGCGCCGAGCGTGCGGTACAGTGTGAGCAGGCCCGGGCCCGAGAGCAGGCGCTCGATCGACACCGATTCGGCATTGCGCAACAGATGACCGAGCACCGCGAGTTCCCGCGGTGTCGAGGGGGCGAAGCCCGCCTGGCCCGCTTCGGTCGACAGGATCATGGTCGCGCCGCGTCCGTCCTGAACGCGCAGTGCCGCCCCGAGCCCCGTGCCTGGGCCAACCACCAACACCGGACCGCGTGCATCGGCGGCGCCTCGCACGAGCACGCTGGTGTGCGCCGGATCAATGTAAGGCGTTGCGTAGGCGAGCGCCTCGAAATCATTCAGCCGACGCACCTCGCGCAGGCCCAGGGAGGAGCGCAGTCGCGCCATAGACACCGGCCAGGGGAGGTTCTTATTGAGGATGGAGTCGCCATCGGGGTATCCGGCGCAGGCGATGGCCGCCTGCTGTACGTCGTCCGCCGCACCGCTGCCGAGGAACTCGCGCAGGATCTCTTCCAGGCCTTGATAGCGGGCGCACTCGTAGCTCGAGTAGCGCAAGACTTTCACCGGTGTCTCCGGTTGCTCCGAGGGACCGACGAGGCCGATGCGTGCGTGGGTGCCGCCGACATCGGCCGCCAGGAAGGGCGTGAAGCGTCTTCGGTCCGCCTCGGTGGCGCATGGAACTGGGCTGTGCACGATATTCTCCTCTCCGCCGCCATTTTCAGGCAAAGTGTGGGTCGCAAATGACAACGTTGTCAATTAATTTGATGTCGCAGGTATCATTGCTTTAATTGAATATTCTAGTGTGAATGCATTGACTGTCAGGCCTTTCAAAATTGCGTTAAATCAAAAATGACCACGAGTGGACAATGCGCGCCCGCACGCCGGGCCGACGCCGCGCCACCGTGCGAGGGAACCGCCATGACCACCGTCGTTGTAACCAAGAGCCATGCACCTGCCGGTTATACCGCTTCGATCGCCATCATCGGCGGTCTGTTCTTCGTGTTCGGCTTCGTCACCTGGCTCAACGGCCCGCTGATCACCTTCGTGAAGCTCGCGTTCAACCTCGACGACGTGAGCGCCTATCTGGTGCCACTGGCCTTCTATCTGTCCTATTTCGTTCTCGCCCTGCCGTCGGCCTTGATCCTGCGGCGTACCGGGATGAAACGCGGCATGGGCCTCGGCCTGATGTTGATGGCCATTGGCGCGGCGGGCTTCGGCGAGTTCGCGACCGCACGCATCTACCCGGGAGCGCTGTCCGGCTTGTTCGTGATCGGCGCGGGTCTGTCGTTGCTGCAGACCGCGGTCAATCCGTACATCAGCATCCTCGGGCCGATCGAGAGCGCTGCGCAGCGCATCGCGGTGATGGGCATCTGCAATAAATTTGCCGGCATTCTCGCGCCGTTGATGATCGGCACGCTGGTGCTGCGGGGGGTCGATGCCTACGCCGCCCGCCTGCATGCGGCGAGCGGTCCGGCCGCGCGCGATGTATTGATGACCGCCTTTGCACGGCACATCCAGGCGCCGTACCTCACGATGGCTGCGGTGCTCGCGGTGCTGGCGGTGATCGTGCTGCGCTCGCCCCTGCCGGACGTGCGCGCCGCCGACGCCAATCGCATGCTCGGCGCGGACAAGGCGAGATTGCGTGATTTTCCGCACCTCTGGCTCGGCGTGCTGTGTCTGTTCCTGTACGTTGGCGTCGAGGTGATGGCCGGTGATGCGATCGGCACCTACGGACTCGGTTTTCATCTGCCTCTCGACCAGACCAAGTTCTTCACCGCGCTGACCCTCGCGGCCATGTTGCTCGGCTATCTCGTGGGTCTCGTGATGATCCCGCGCTACATCTCGCAGCACCGCTACCTCAGTCTGTCGGCGGTGCTTGGCATCGTGCTCGTCAGCTGCGCGTTGTTGACCCGCGGTTACGTCTCGGTCGGCTTCGTCGCCGCGCTGGGATTGGCCAACGCGATGATGTGGCCGGCGATTTTCCCCCTCGCCATCCGCGGGTTGGGACGGCTGACCGAGATCGGGTCGGCGCTGATGATCATGGGGATCGCCGGCGGCGCGGTGATCCCGCAATTGTTCGCGCACCTGAAGGTATATTTCAATTTTCAGTACGTCTTTTTCGCGTTGATGACACCGTGCTATCTGTATATCTTGTTCTATTCGCTGCGCGGTTATCGCGCCGGCCTGTCGAAGAACCCATCGACCGGCGTCGCGAATCCCCCGGGATGAGGCCGCGTGCGCCGACCCACGATTCGCGACGTGGCCCGTCGGGCGGGGGTTTCCCTGAAGACGGTTTCGCGCGTGCTCAACGAGGAGTCTGCGGTGCGCAACAGCACCCGCGAGCGGGTGCGCAAGGCGATCACCGAGCTTGATTACCGGCCGGATCTGTCGGCGCGCAGCTTGCGCGGTGCGCGTGCCTACGCGCTGGGACTCGTCTATGACAACCCCAATCCGTACTACATCATCGGCGCCCAGAACGGTGTGTTGTCGGTGTGCCGCGAGGCCGGGCTCGGCCTGCAGATCCATCCCTGCGACTCGAACTGCCCAACGCTCAACGCCGATCTGCTAAGCCTCGTGCAGCGCTCGCGCTTGGCCGGCCTGGTGCTCACGCCGCCGATGTCCGAGCGGGCGGCGCTGGTGCGCCTGTTGGCGGAGCAACAGATCCGCTTCGTGCGCATCATTTCCGCGGTCGCCGACCCCGGGGATGGTCATCCGTGCGTCCATGTCGATGATCGGGGTGCGGCGTACGAGATCACCAAGCACATCATCCAACTGGGGCACGAACGCATCGGCTTCCTATGGGGTGGTGCCGCGCACCGCTCGAGTGCAGAGCGGTTCCTCGGATACCAAGGGGCGCTGCGGGACTACGGTCTGCCGGCCGATCGTAAGTTGATCCTGCCGGGCGATTACGCCTTCGACGAGGGTTTTCGAGGCGCCCGCAAGCTGCTTGCGCTGCGCTCGCGGCCAACCGCGATCTTTGCCAGCAACGACGAGATCGCTGCCGGGGTGCTGGCCGCGGCGAGGTCCCTGGGCCTGGACGTGCCCTACGATTTATCGGTCGCGGGCTTCGAGGACAGCCCGTTCTCGAGGCAGTCCTGGCCGGCCCTGACCACCGCCAAGCAGGACACCGCAGCCATTGCCCGCCATGCGGCCATGATGCTCGTCGCGAGCCTCGGAGCCGATGGCCTGGGCGCGCACGGCATTCGCATGCCCGAAAGCCGTGGCTTCCGCCCGCAATTGATGATTCGTGGTTCGACCGCCCCAATCGGCGCGGCGCCGCCACGCGCGGGCCGACTTGCTGCAACCCGACGAGTCTGATATTTGATTCAACGGGCGGCGAGTCTTTGTCCTGGGGGGGGTACGCTGATGACGACAACCTTGCAGCAGATGATGGATGCCGCCAACGCGGTGGTGCCGCGCATCACGCTCGCGGAGGCGCGGGATCTCATGGCGCAGGGGTTGGCCACGGTGGTCGATGTGCGCGATGCGCCGGAAGTGGAACAAACCGGCAAGGTGGCCGGGGCCTTGCACGTCTCGCGCGGCATGCTCGAATTTCGGGCCGACCCCGCGTCGCCGTACCACGACAAGCGGTTATCCAAGGACAAAATCGTGATTCTGTATTGCGCATCGGGGGGGCGATCGGCCCTGAGCGGCAAGTTGCTCAAGGACCTAGGCTATATCCGGGTTTACAACCTCGGTGCCTTCAAGGATTGGGCGGCTGCCGGTGGCGCGGTCGACAAGCCGATGGAACCGGGCATGTGAGCGCGGGGGTGCGCGCGACTTTCGGGATGCTGCTGATCGTCGCGACACTCGCCGGCTGTGAAAGGCGGCCGGCTGCAACCATGGCGCCCACGCGGGCCGCGCCGCTCGTCGTGACGCGGCCCGCGCCGGCGCCCGTCGCGACGCCCAAGC
>VFSW01014139.1_pt1 | contig 11052 bp, 8 predicted proteins | sample 5358111 | NCBI WGS metagenome assembly VFSW01 (sample SAMN11554181, study PRJNA540505) | mine drainage metagenome | isolation source: sediment from site ElyBrook_90M | place: USA: Ely Copper Mine, Vershire, VT | collected 2017
ATATATATGCCACCCAAATGGTCGATTCAACGGCTCCTGATCGAAGCTGGGCAAAAAGAGACAGCGGTCTCTGATTCCAACCCAGTATCGGCAAATCTCACCAAATCGCACCAAATCGCAGCCAATCTCACCGTTTTTTTGGAAAGCGAAAAAGGCCGATCCAGAGGGTTCGCGCTTGATTATTATATTTGAGTTAATGACTCGTTGATCGCGTGTGTGGCTTGATCTGCCACCGAGGGGTTGCCACTGATTAGCACAAATAAACACAGATTTTTGATTATCTGTGTTAATCTGTGTCCATCTGTGGCTCTTTTGCCTGGCAAACGTGCCGGGAGTGAGACTCTCAAGAATATTTGGGCGGCGACGCAGCGCCGCCCTACCGCAATTTGGCAGGGCGGACCTGTGTGTCCGCCCAAATATTCTCGCCCACTTTCATTCACCCGCTCTTCGTTGCCGACGTCCTCACTTTTGATTACAGAAATATTCAACCTGCAGGGACGGCAGGAGTTTGTCGCCATTCGTGGCGAGTCGCCCCCTCCGTGTGGCCAAGAGAACGACGCGGTGCAATCGCGGGTCGGGCGAAGTCGCTTATTGTCAGCGGCCTCGTCAGTCGCTATGGTGAATAGCGGCAATGAAAAAGCGGCTCCGGAAGGCACTCGCCAGGGAAACCCTCAAGGGTATCGCCCACTAAACATGATCGGGCTCCTGCTCACGATTTATGCGGTGGGGATGCTTGCGGGCATTCTTGCGGGAGGGCGCGCGCCAAAAGTTTGGCTGGGCACGGTTCTCCTGGGCGCGTTTGGAGGCCTGGGCGCCGCGGTGGTTGCGTTGACCACGGGGATCGTGTGGGAATTGCGCAGCGCGTTGACGATCGGAGGCGAAGCCGCGCATTTGCGGCTCGATGCGTTGAGCGCCCTGTTTCTCGCGCTGCTAAGTCTCGTCGGCGGAGCTGGCGCGGTCTATGGGCGCGAGTATTGGGCTGACCGCGCGCACCCGCAGTCGGCCCGGTCAGGACGGGTGTGGTGGAGCGCGCTGCTGCTGTGCCTCGGGTGGGTGCTTCTTACCACGAACGGACTGCATTTTCTCATCGCGTGGGAGTTGTTCGCGGTCAGCGCCTATTTTCTCGTGACGCTGGATCGGCAGCGCCGCGAAGTGCGGGGGGCGGGCTGGCTGTATTTGGGAGCTTCCCATGCGGCAACCCTCGCGCTCTTCGCTTTTTTCACCTTGCTGGCGGCGCGCACGGGCAGTTGGGAACTCGGTCCTATGCGCGAGCGTGCCGGGTTGGCGCCGCTGTTCTGGCTGGCGCTCGCTGGCTTCGGCCTCAAAGCCGGATTGTTCCCGCTCCACATCTGGCTGCCCTCGGCCCACGCCAATGCCCCGAGCCATGTCTCGGCCATTCTCTCCGGCGTGACCATCAAGATGGGCATTTACGGACTCGTCCGGTTTAGCGGCTGGATGCCGGTGCCGCCAGAGGCCGGGTGGGCGGTGGCGTTCCTGGGCGTATCCAGCGCGGTTTTGGGCGTGGCATTCGCGCTGGGCCAACACGATCTCAAACGGCTGCTCGCGTATCACAGTGTTGAAAATATCGGCATCATTCTTATCGGGCTCGGCTTCGCGCTGGTGGCAGTGGGCCAGGGCAACGCGGCATGGGGGCGCCTGGCTCTGGCTGGCGGGCTTCTCCATGTCTGGAATCACGGGCTATTTAAATCCTTGTTGTTTTTCGGCGCCGGCTCGGTGCTGCACGCGACCGGGACGCGTGAAATGAGCCGGCTGGGCGGGCTATGGCGAATGATGCCTTGGACAGCGTCGCTCTTTGCGCTGGGCGCAGTGGCGATTTGCGGGCGGCCGCCGCTCAGTGGATTCGTCAGCGAATGGCTCGTCTATCTCGGATTGTTTGACGCCACGATGGCGCGGGGCGCGTCGGCTTGGGCGGCGATTCCGGCGGCGATTCTTCTTGGGGTGACCGGAGCGATGGCGCTGGCCTGTTTTGTGAAGGTTTGCGGCGTGGTGTTTTTGGGCGCTCCACGTTCCAATGCCGCGGCGCGCGCGCGCGAAAGCGGCCCCGCCATGCGCGGCGCCATGCTGGCCCTGGCTGCGGCTTGCGTGGCGATTGGCCTCGCGCCAGCGGTTTTCTGGCCGGCCATCCTGCGGGCTGTGGATGCCTGGAATCCGGCCTGGGCAGGAGCAGAGACCTCCGCCGCGCTTTCAACGCTCGGAACATTGCATGTGGCGCTGGCGGTGATCGCGCTGGCGGCGGCGGGGTTGCTTTGGAGGCGGGCGCGGCGCGGCGGCTTGACGCGAGCGGTGACTTGGGATTGCGGATATGCCGCCCCAACCGCGCGCATGCAATACACGGCCGGTTCCTTTGCCGGAATCATCACCGAGTGGTTCGCGTGGATTCTGCGGCCGGAACGGCATGAGCATCGTCCCGAAGTCCTGCTGCCCGCCAGCGCCAGTTTTGCCGAGCATACTCCGGAGACGGTGCTGGAGCGAATCGTTGAGCCGGCCAGCAAACTGGTCATGCGGGTCTCGAAGGGGGCGCGGAGCCTTCAGCACGGACGGCTCCAATCCTACCTGTTATATTTGCTGATCGGTCTTGTGGCGCTGGCCGCGTTGGTAATACTCGGAGGTGGAAATTGAAAGTGAAGCTTCAGCAGCCATGTATCTGAACCTCATCCAGATTGCGGAATCGTTTGGGGTTTCGGAGACAGTCGTCGAAAGCTGGATTCGCAACGAAGGGTTGCCGAATACACCGGACCGGGGACGGCTGTTGTTCGACCACGCCCAGGTGGCGGAATGGGCGGCCAAACGAGGGCTGGCGGCCCAGGCCGGATTCCTGGCCCCGGCGGCATCCGCGCTCGGAACCCACTTGAGGCTTGGCCCGTTGCTGCGCGCCGGCGGGATCTGGCGGGAAGTGCCGGCGGCGGAGGTGCCCGCCTTCTTCGAGCGCATCGTGACCGCGCTGCATGGGGCGACGGCGCCAGTGCGTCAATGGCTCGGGCAGAAGCTTCGCAGCAAAGGAGGCGTGACGATGGCGCCCGTCGGCGGCGGCTTAGCCCTCCCCCATCCGAGCACAAGGATCACGCTCGGCCGCGACTCGGGCACAGTCGCGCTTTTGCTCCTGCGCGATGCGCTGCCGCCGGACAACGCCGCGCCGGATGACGTGCCGATCACACGGCTGTGTTTTTTCATCGCCCCCTCGCCCCGCGCGCACCTCGATTTGCTGGCGCGGCTCAGCCGCAGTCTTACTCGCGGGGAATTGCGCGAACTGGTCGCCAACGGCGCGGGCGACGACGAGATTCTCAAGGTGGTGGAAACGGAAGATGCCGCGCTGGCCGACCCTGTCAAACCGGAGACGAGCTTGTGACCCTGACGCCGCTTTTGCTGTTCGCTCTCGTGGCGCTGGTGGCGGGCATTGGGCTTGGGCCGCGGTTCTCACGGATCTGGCTCGCCTTGACTGTGGCGGGCACGGCTGCCGGTTTGAGCGCCGCGCTGAGAGTTTTGCTGGGTGGAGCGGATTGGGATTGGCGAAGTGAGTTTGCCTTGGGCGGCGAACCGGTGCATCTGCGGCTGGATGGGGTGAGCGCGCTCTTCCTGGTCTTGTTGTGTGTGGTCGGCGGAACCGGCGCGGTATATGCGCGCGAGTATTGGTCGGACCATCATTACCCCGACTCCGCTCCGCGTGGCCGGGCGTGGTGGAGCGCGCTGTTGTTAAGCATGGGGCTGGTGCTGACAGTTTCCAATGGGCTGCACTTTCTAATCGCTTGGGAGTTGTTCGCCATCTGCGCGTATTTTTTGATTACGCTGGACCGTGAACAAGGCGAAGCGCGGGCGGCAGGCTGGTTGTATCTGGCGGCGTCCCATGCCGGAACGCTTTGTCTCTTCGCTTTCTTCGCCCTCCTGGCGGCGCGCACTGGAAGCTGGGATCTTGGGCCGATGACCGGGAACGCAAAGCTAACGCCTTTATTCTGGCTGGCGCTGTTCGGATTTGGCGTCAAGGCTGGCTTTTTTCCATTGCACATCTGGCTGCCATCAGCGCATGCCAGCGCCCCGAGCCACGTTTCCGCCATCATGTCGGGGGTGGCCATCAAGATGGGCCTTTACGGCATTGTGCGTTTCAGCGGCTGGCTGCCGGTGCCTCCGGCGGCGGGCTGGGTGGTCATCAGTCTCGGAGCGGCCAGCGCTCTGGTTGGCATCGCCTTCGCGCTCGCGCAAAACGATTTCAAGCGGTTGCTGGCCTATTGTTCGGTGGAGAATATGGGAGTCATCCTGATTGGCGTCGGCGCGGCGTTGCTGGCGGCAGCGCATGGCGAGGCGTCTTGGGGCCGGCTGGTGATCGCCGGGGCTTTGCTGCATGTGTGGAACCACGGCGCGTTTAAGGCGCTGTTGTTTTTCTGCGCTGGTTCGGTTTTGCATGCCACCGGCACGCGGGAGATGAGCCGGCTGGGCGGGATGTGGCGAATGATGCCGTGGACTGCCGGATTATTTGCGCTGGGCGCGGTTGCGGTGTCCGGTCTGCCGCCGCTTAACGGATTTGTCAGCGAATGGCTGGTGTATCTTGGGCTCTTTGGCTGCGCCACCGGCAAAGGCGCTTCCGCCTGGGCCGCGATGCCGGCGGCGATCATGCTCGCGATGGCTGGCGCGCTGGCCATGGCCAGTTTCGTAAAGGCGGGCGCGATGATTTTTCTTGGCGCGTCCCGCACGCAGGCTGCGGCGCGCGCGCGCGAATGCGGAACTTTGATGCGCGCGCCAATGCTGGCGCTGGCGGGCATTTGCTTGATGCTTGGCCTGGCGCCGATTTTATTCTGGCCGGCGGTGTCCCGCGCGGTGGGCGCCTGGCATCCTGCGTGGGTTTCGACTGAAGCGCCCGCGCCACTGATTGCGATAGGGTTTGTGCAAGTGACACTGGTAATTTTATTTCTGGCCGCCGCCGTGCTGCTGTGGCGAAAGGTCCACGTTTCCTCCTTGCGCTGCGGCTTGACATGGGACTGCGGCTACGCAGAGCCGACTGCGCGGATGCAATACACCAGCGCGTCATTCGCAGGCATTCCCTCCGGCTGGTTTCGGTGGGTCCTGCAACCGGAGCGCAAAATGCGGAGACCCCGCGGACTGTTCCCGGCGGAAGCCATCCGTTTGGAACGGACTCCCGAAACGGTGCTGGAGCATATAATCGCCCCGGTTGCGGCCATCATCATGCGCGCGTCCGCCTCCGCGCGCCGTTTGCAGCATGGCCGTTTGCAGTTCTACATTCTTTATGTGCTGGCAGGGCTCGTCGCCATGGGACTTGTCGTGTGGCTGGGAGGCGGACAATGATGCTGCTCGCCGATCTCATTTTCCGGATCGCGTTCTGGCTGCTGCTTGCGCCGCTGCTTCCGGGCATCATCAACAAGGTGAAAGCGTGGGTCGCCGGCCGGCGCGGGCCGCCGGTCTTTCAGCTTTACTACGATCTCGCGAAACTCTGGCGCAAAGGCGTCGTCATGAGCACCCTTGCCTCGCCGGGTTTCATCGCCGGTCCCGCGGTGGCATGGGTGGCCCTGGCGGGAGCGGCGATGTTGATGCCCTTGGGGCAGGCTGGCAGCGCGTTGAGTTTTCGGGGTGACGTGCTGCTGCTGATTTATTTGCTGGCGCTGGCGCGATTTTGCACGGCGTGGGCGGCGATGGAAACGGGTTCCGCCTTCGAAGGCATGGGCGCGGCGCGCGAAGTCAGTTATGCGGTCCTGGCAGAAGCGGCGATTGTGGCCGCTGTCCTGTCATTGAGCGTCCAGACGGGCAGCGTTTCATTGATCACGATGCTTTCGCCTTCAGCGGGAGCGGGAGCGCTGCTGCTGGCGGCGGGATTGTTTACCGTGCTGCTGGCGGAGAATTGCCGGGTGCCCTTTGACGATCCCAACACGCATCTGGAATTAACGATGATTCACGAAGCGATGATTCTCGATCACAGCGGTCCGCCGCTGGCCGCAATTTTGCATGGCGCGTCCATCAAGCTGCTGCTCTTCGCCGTGCTGCTGGTTCAGGCAGCCCTCCCGATGGGGGATTTATCGCCCCTGGCCGGCGCCGGGGCCTTGGCGGGGGGCGTCTTGCTGGTGACGATCGGCGTGGGGTTGGTTGAATCGCTGCTGGCGCGACTTGCCTTTCGGCGGGCGCCGCTGCTGCTCACCACGGCCTTTTTGCTGTGCCTGTTTGCGTTGCTGGTGGCTTGGAAAGGCGGCGCGAAATGAGCGGTACGATGAATCTCTTGATTGGCCTGGCGATGGGATTGAACCTGCTCGCGCTCGGCACCAACCGGCTGCCGTCGCTCATCCGCGTCATGTCGCTGCAAGGCGTCGTCCTGGGCTTGATGCCGCTGCTGATGGAGCGTGACACACTTAACTGGCGTGTGGAGGCGGTCGCATTCGCCACCATCGTTGGCAAGGGCCTTGTCATTCCCGGACTTCTGCGGCGCGCGATGCGCGCGGCGAACATCGACCGGGAGATTGAGCCGTTCATTGGTTTTGTGCCGTCGTTGCTGCTCGGAGCGGGCGGGACCATCGCATCCGTGGCGCTGGCGCGGGCCTTGCCGCTGCTGCCTGAGCACGCCGGAACGCTCCTGGTGCCGGGCGCGATTGCCTCGATTTTGACTGGCTTTATTCTGCTCATCGGCCGGGTCAAGGCCATCTCGCAGGTCTGCGGCTATTTGATTTTGGAAAACGGCATTTATCTGTTCGGCCTGCTGCTGATCCACTCGACGCCGTTGCTGGTGGAGTCGGGCATTCTTTTGGATGTGACGGTGGGCGTGTTTGTTATTGGCATCATCGTGGACCGCATTCAGCGGGCGTTCGATTCGCTGGACACCCGCAAACTCACCACTCTCCGGGAATGAACCCGCTCCTGCTTATTATAGTTCCCTTGCTGGGGGCGGCCTTGGCGGCTTTGTGGCCGCTCAACCGCACCCGGCCCTGGCTGCTGCCCGGCGGCGGCTTCGCGCACGCGGCGCGGGCGCTTTGGTGTTTTATCAACCCACCGGTCATCGCCGCAGGCGCCTGGCTCGGATTTGATCCGCTGGCGCGCGCGGTGTTGCCGGTGGTGTCGCTGCTGTTCCTCGTTTGCGCCGCGTATGCAGTGCCGTACCTTCGGATCAGGTCGGTGCGGCCTAATCGCGTCTTCGTGGCGGTGCTGCTGGCGGTGCTCGGTTTATTGAGCGCCGGCCATCAGGCCCGGCATTTGGGTGTGCTCTGGATTACGACCGAGGCCGTTACTCTGGCTGCGGTTCCACTCATACACTTTAACAGCACGCCGCGCGCGTTCGAGGCGACTTGGAAATATCTGCTTATCGGCGGCACCGGCATCGCGCTGTCGCTGCTCGGCTCATTTTGCCTGGGCTACGCCTCGCTCCGCGGCGGTGGCGTCGGCGATTTAACCTTTACGGCGTTGACCGCCCAAGGCGCGGGCTTGTCGATCCCGTGGGTGAAGACCGCGTGGGTGTTGCTGCTTGTCGGCTACGGAACGAAAATGGGGCTTGCTCCCATGCACACCTGGAAACCTGACGCCTACGGGGAGGCCCCCGGCATCGTCGGCGCCATCCTGGCGGGCGGCGTGACCACCGTGGCGTTCACCGCGATCCTGCGCGTGCGCTCCGTCATCGGCGCCGCAGGCGAAGGCCCCATTGCGGACCGGACGCTGCTGGTCATTGGATTATTCTCGATGCTGGTGGCGGCGCTGTTTCTGCTGGGCACGCGGGATTTTAAGCGGATGCTCGCCTATTCAAGCGTGGAGCACATGGGCATTCTCAGCATCGGCGCATCGCTCGGCAGAGCGGGGGTGGCTGCGGCCGTGTTCCATGTTTGGAGCAATGGCCTGACCAAAGGCGCGTTGTTTCTGAGCGCCGGCAATATCAGGCGGGCCGCGGGTTCGGCTTCGATGGATGATGTGCGTGGCATGTCGGCGCTCACGCCGCGCTCGGCGGCGATTTTTGTCGCCGGGATGTTTGCCGTCACGGCCTGCCCGCCTTTCGGCCCATTTTTCAGCGAATTGCAGGTGGTGCGCGCCGCAGTTACTTCCGGGCATGGCTTCGCGACGGCCATGTTTCTTGGCTGCCTCCTGCTGGCGTTCTTCGGCCTGACGCGCGTGGTCTTTGGCGTCGCGGACGGGCGCCCGCGTCTGGCGGCGAAGACAAATGCAAAACGCTTTGTAGAAACGGCTGGTGTCATTGCGCCGCCACTCGTGCTGCTGGGTTTGTCCTTGTGGCTCGGCCTCTTCACGCCGGCGATGCTGCGCGAGGCGTGGGCGGCTGCAGTCACGCAACTTTTTCCGAATCCATGAGCGCCTCCACTCCATTCGCCCTGCTGGCCAATGCCGCGAGTATTCCGTGGGCGAAAGTGCCTTCGTGGCCGGTGGCGGATTTTGTCCGCGCCACGGCGGCTGAACTGAAGCGCAGCGCGCGCCTGTGCGCGTGGTTTGGCGTGCCGGAAGATTCGCGAACCCGCCTCGTGGCCGTGCTGGCCTTCGACGCCGACAATACGCTCGCGGTCGGGCGGAGCGAACCCTTTGCCGGCGCGTATCCCGCTCTGACAGCGATTCACCCGCAGGCGCATCTGTTCGAGCGCGAAGTCTGGGAGCAGCATGGCCTCATGCCCCAGGGTCATCCGTGGCTCAAGCCCGTCCGGCGCACCACTGGAAATGCGCCGGCCAACGGCGAATTTTTCCGGGTGGACGGCAGCGAAATTCACGAGGTCGCGGTGGGCCCGATCCATGCCGGCATCATAGAGCCGGGACATTTTCGCTTCCAATGCGCGGGCGAGGAAGTGCTCCATTTGGAAATCGCGCTCGGCTATCAGCATCGCGGGGTCGAGCAGGCGCTGGCCGGCGGGCCGCATCTGGCAACGGTGAGCCAGATGGAGACGGTGGCGGGCGACACCACCATCGCTCACGCCACCGCCCACGCGACCGTCATGGAAGCGCTCGCCGGCGCCGAGGCGCCATTGCGAGCGCAATGGCTGCGGGCGGTAGCGCTCGAACTCGAACGGCTCGCCAATCATACCGGCGACATCGGCGCGCTGGCCGGTGACGTTGCCTTTCTGCCCACTTCTTCGGCGTGCGGCAAAATCCGCGGTGACTTTCTCAACCTCACCGCGCTCATTTGCGGCAATCGCTTTGGCCGCGGCCTGGTGCGGCCCGGCGGGTGCCGCCACGACCTCGACTCCGGGCGCGCGGCGCAACTGATCGAGCGATTGAAACCCGCGCTGGCCGATGTCGAAAAGGCCATCGCGTGGTTCTGGGACGCCGCGTCTGTTCGCGCGCGCTTTGAAAGTGTTGGCACCGTTTTTCCCGCGCAAGCCGCCGAAATCGGACTTGTTGGCCCGGCCGCGCGCGCCTGCGGGCTGGTGCGCGACGTGCGTTATGATCATCCGGCTGGCTGGCACCGCTTTGCCCAGGCGCCGGTGGCTGTGTGGCCGAGCGGGGATGTGTTTGCCCGCGCCCGCGTCCGTTCATTGGAAATTCAACGCTCGGGCGAATATCTCCGCGAACAGCTCGCCGCGCCGGCCGATGGCGATTTGCGCGGCGAACTTCCGCCTGCCGCGCCCGACACATTGGCCGTGGCGCTGGTTGAAGGCTGGCGCGGCGAAGTTTGCCATGCCGCTTTGAGCGATGCGACGGGCCGTTTCCGCCGCTACAAGATAGTTGACCCATCGTTTCACAATTGGGCCGGTATGTCCCTCGCGTTGCGGGGAACGGCCATTTCAGATTTTCCGATCTGCAATAAGAGCTTCAACCTTTCCTACTGCGGTTTTGATTTATGACGCCGCGCCCAAGCCATGTTCATCCTTGATACCATCGCCCATCGCCTGAAGCGCGGCTGCCAAACCATGGCCTATCCCAATGGCCCCGCGCCGGCGCTGCCGGAGCGGCACGGTGGCGCGCTGAAAGTGGATGCGGCCAAATGCGCGGACACCTGCAATGCGTGTGTGCCGGTTTGCCCAACCCAGGCCATTGCGCGCCCCGTCGGCAAATCGGTCGCGCTTGATCTCGGCCGCTGCATCTTTTGCGCCGCGTGCGTGGACATTTGTCCGCAAAAAGCCATCACGCAAACGGGCGACCATCGCATGGCCGCGCGCCACCGTGAAGACCTCGTGCTCGGCGAACCCGGGCGGGAAGAAGTCCGCCTCGCCGCGGCGCTAGAACAAAAACTTCTCAAACTCTTTGGCCGCTCGCTGCGCCTGCGCCAGGTGAGCGCCGGAGGTTGCGGCGCCTGCGAAGCCGACACCAATGTGCTGGGCACCATCGGCTGGGATCTCGGGCGTTTCGGGATCCAGTTCGTCGCGTCGCCCCGCCACGCGGACGGTCTGCTCATTACCGGCTGCATTTCGCAAAACATGGAGCTGGCCCTGAAGAAAGCCTGGGACGCCGTGCCCGAACCGAAAATTGTCATCGCCGTTGGCGCCTGCGCGATCGCCGGCGGCCCCTTCATCGGAAATCCCGAAATAAAAAATGGCGCGGCTTCGGTTGTGCCAGTGGATCTCTACATCCCCGGTTGTCCGCCGCACCCGCTCACGATATTGGATGGCTTGCTGCGCCTGCTCGACCGGCTGGAAAAGCAGCCGAAATTCGCGACGGATTCTGGACGGTAAGGGCGAGCGATGGCGGGACTCCTTGATAGATCACGTCGCCGCCGTATTTTGGACCGATGAATCCCTGCCTCGAAACGAGCGCGCATGGATGCCTGGCGCATATTCCACTTTTTGATTTGTTTTCAAAAAACAGGCTTGATTTGGGGTAATGTTTTACCTCGTAAAACGGCTTTAAGCCGCAAAACCCGCAAAGTGGCGAAAGTTCAGTATTTTTTTGGTCTTCCCTCGTAAGTTAAAACGAAACTTGTAACACCCTCTCATAGGAAGAATTCTGAAAAATATATGGGCGGAAACGCAGCTCCGCCCTGCCATCCGCGCGGGGGGCGAGGCTGCCGGGACGCGAGGCGCGTCCCGCTGCGCGCGGGGGCGCGTGCGCTCCCCTGAATTCAGAGGTCTGGGGAGCATACGCGCCCCGCGTGTCGCGGTCGGCGCCCTCGCCGACTGCATC
>VFSW01014140.1_pt1 | contig 11051 bp, 19 predicted proteins | sample 5358111 | NCBI WGS metagenome assembly VFSW01 (sample SAMN11554181, study PRJNA540505) | mine drainage metagenome | isolation source: sediment from site ElyBrook_90M | place: USA: Ely Copper Mine, Vershire, VT | collected 2017
CCCGCACCCTCGCCCGCAACCTCGCCCGCACCCTCGCCCTCAATAAAGCGTCGGTCGCGCTGCTCGACGGCGCAATGAAGATCGGGAAACAGGCTGAGCCGATTGAGCAAGCGATCGTTGTGGATCGGCTCGCAAAAATCCGTCACCTAGAATTGTCAGAGTAGCCCGCCGTGCAAATCGTCATCAAAAACAACGAGACTTGGCTGATTTGCGGAGGTCGAAAGTTCGCCGATCAGGCCATGTTTGATGACGTGATGCAGCGGCTTCTCGGCATGTGGGGTTGCCCATCGCGGATTATTCACGGCGCAGCGCCGGGTGCCGACGCAATGGCTGATGCGTGGGCTCGCCACATGGCGATCGAGGTCGTTGCAGTCCCGGCAGAATGGAAGAATTACGGCAACGCTGCCGGCCCAATTCGCAATGAGGATATGCTTATGAAGCACAAGCCGCAGCGCGTCATTGCTTTTCCTGGCCGGAACGGGACCGCTGACATGGTGCGGCGCGCCAAAAACCGACGCGGTGAAATCGACGTAATCGAAATCAAGACCGATCAACTCATAGCCTAGAGGATTAGCCCGCCATGAACACCGGAACGGAACTCGCCTTGAAAAACTGGAAGGGCGCGTATCTGAGGGCAGCGGCGCTGCCGTGCCCGTTTTGCGGCGAGCGCCCGGTCATCGTTCCATGGCTTTGCGATTCTGCTTTGTGCCAAAGAAATCGGTGATCGGTTTGATCCGCAGGATTCTTGCGCAATCGCGCTAAGGAGACGAAATGAAGTTCTTCAAGACCGCAGATGCTCTCGCGTCATCGACGTGGAGTGAGAAGTTCATTTCTAAACTTCGCAAGCGCGATTATCGCCACGCCTATATGGCGGAAGGCGTGAAGTCGTGGGTTGCCCGTCAAGTTCGGATATTGCGAGAACAACGCGGCTGGTCTCAAGGTGATCTCGGTCGCGAATCTAAAAAACCGCAAAGTGCAATTTCTCGAATTGAAGACCCCGACTATGGCAAACTCAGTTTGCAGACGCTTTTCGATTTGGCATCTGCATATGATCTTCCCTTACTAATCCAATTCGTTAGTTGGGAAGAATGGCTCTCACGAATGAATGACGTTTCATCCGTAGCGATGCAACGTGACGCTTTTAATGCTGATCGAATTATGGCGCCGCAGCGACAAGCGGGCACGGGAGCAAGAATCGAAATCGTCGATCATCGTGTTCAGGCTGGAAGTTCTATCTTATCTTTTCCGGGACTCGGCGCGGCAACCTGAGTCCCGATGTTGCGCCCTCACTCGATGCGGCCACGCAAATACATTCCCCTCCCTGAGAAATTAGCAGCCGCCTTAGCTTGCCTACTACCACAAGAGCGCCGCGATGATCTTCGAGCTAGAAAGATTCCGGCCTCTGAGATTCTTGCACTATTCCAGTGGGACCATATAATTCTGTTCTCATTTGATGGCTCGGATTCCTGGTGGAATCTTGATCCTAAGACGGTATTAGAACACCGTCAGAAATCCAAGGCCGATACCTCAATTGTGGCCAAGGCCAAACGCATTGACAAAAAATGGATTCCATTCACCCTGGCAATGGCTCAGGGTCAGAAACCCTCCCCAAAACCCTCCAGATGGCCTAAGAGACCGTTCCAGAATCGTACTGCCCGATAACCCACGATTGGGGATGGCCATCGAGCAGTCCATTATCCAATACATGGACATCAGGCGCGGCAATGATCTTCTCTGCCGTTTTAGGCTCCACATAGCCTCCAGGAACCAAATAGTAGGACTTACACTCCGGCGACAGCGGATTGTGCATCAGCATCAATCTGTGGCCCGGTAGGCGTAGCAGATCGAGCGCTTTGTTGAAGCCGAGTGACTTCGGTGGGTATTTCATAACACCAGTCCTTTCCCTGTGGGGCCGTAGAGCAGCCACCTAGCCTCAGGTAGCAGGTCGTCGTCCAAATCGCATGGGCGGTCATTTTTAGGGCAATGCGGGGCATTGTGGCATTTGAGCCACCCCACGATTTCGCGGTAGGTTTGTTCGGCCTCACCCACTCCGGCCTCCAACTTGGCCAATTTATGCGGCAAAAGGCACCTCACAACGAAACCCCTCCCGGCTGTGGGCTAAACTGCCCGGTTTTTTCATCCACCATAAACCAGCATTCCCCGCGTTTTCCAGCGCCAATTTCACGGACTTTCGCGCTAATGATCTTGCTGGTGTTGCCAACCGGCGGCCGAACCACGATCAACCCGTTGTCGCATTTGTTGAACCAAGCCAAGCTGCCTTCGATATCACCCAATCCTGGGGTTTTCCCGTCTGCAATTCCGGCCTTGGTCGGATGCGCCACCAGGATCACCGCGACGCCGTGGCGGCGGCAGTATTGCTTGAGCTTTTGCAGGCATTCGCCGATGTAATCGGTTAGCAATTGATCGCGCTGTTTAGCCCGTTCTAGCTCATTCCATGGGTCAATCATCAGGATATCCACCCCATCGCGCTCATGGGCCACTACGGCTTGATCCAGCACCCAATCCAGCGTATGGGCCGGCTCCTTGAAGCTTGTCGGATACGAGCTTCGGATGAAACATTGTTCGGCGCTAAATCGCTTGAAGCCTTCGTCATCGCCGTAGATTGCCTTCAGCTTCAATAGCAAATGCTGTTCATTTTCAGGCACATACAGGAACGAGTTGGTTTCATAAGTCTTGGCGATGTTGCACAGGACGTTCAGCACGAACGTCGATTTGCCATGCCCGGCGATGCCGGTGACGATGGTAAACTGCCCAGCGTAGAGTTTCCAAAGCTGGTCCATTTCCCACCAGCCGGTTCCGATGGAATTCTCGGAAATCGGCTGGGCTTGCGGCAAGTCAGCCAGGGCAAAATAACCTGGGAGCCCGTGGCGACCGGCCTTGAAATCAAGGTCGTCCATCAGACAATTCCTTCCGGCCAGGGTTGGCCCTCGGCCGTAACCCGACCGGCGGGTCCGGCGATGATCCGGCCGATGTATTCGCGGGGATTTTGTTTCTCGGATGCTTGTTCGATGGCAGCACGCGCCAATGGCACGGAACCATGTTTGGCACGCAGCAGGTTCGCAATCATCCCACCACCCGATTTCCCTAAAACTTCCCTACCTCGTCGGTAGAGTTGTTTTTCTGGACTTTCGATGGAAGGAACTAATGCCGAACCGTTAGGTTCGGAAATTGTTCTCAGTGCATCTTTCTTCTCTGTCTCTCCTCTGGCTAGCAAGTTGCTAGCACTCTGCAAGCTTAAGCTAGCATCTGCTAGCATGTTTACTAAAAACCCACATTCTATCAATGGCTTAAAATCGACACGCCAATTCAGGTGGCAAACATCCTTGATCCATTTTGGATCATTCCTCACCCATCCCTCGGTCATACTGGCAACAACCATGCAGCATACCATCGACAGCTTGGTGGCATCCGTCGAGCAGACCCATTCTGGACTGCTCAAAAGCTCGATGTGGAGTTTGATCCACGGCGGGTTGCGGTGTTTATAATGCTGGAGTTTTTCCCAATTCCGAATGCGGAATGGGTATTGCTCTGACGGGAATTCGCTGCTAGATAATTTGGTAGGCATAGCCGCTCCAGCGGTTGTGCATCTGGCCTTGCTGGGTTTGCTCCGATCCCCAGCTTGGCCGTTCTACAGAGCGCCCCGGATGCCCTCCGGGGCGTTACTGTTATGCTACCACGAAGTGACCGTAAGTCTAGCGCTAGCGGTGGTGTGCTCTTCCTTGCCGTATTCCACTAATAGACTTCGGCAGAAATGATCATTCTCAATGATGCCGGCGTTTTGCAGAAAATCCAATAGGCACTTTGGTAAATTGTCTATATCTCTCAATCTCTTATCAGGTGGGTAAAGAGCGATCTCCAGGCGGAATTCACCCTTGATGGAACGAATCTTGCCACGCTGAATAAGCCATTCGCCATGGGATTCCTTGATCCAACTGAGGTACTTTGGATCACGATACACATGGCGTCTCCCTTGCCTCCATATTGAGTTCACGGAGGGAGGCCACGGCAGCGTTAGTTCGATCTGCACGGTATTCTATTACCTCCAGCGAGAAGGCTGAGGATTGTAATAGATTCCAATGTGATACGGGCAATATGACATCTCCCGTTCCTTTGGATTTGGACAGAACAAAGCAAGACCATCCTTTGGATTCTGCCCCAGGATAGACCGGCAGGTTCTATCGTTGACTTCCATGAACGGAATCCAGGTCTTTTCGTCCATAGATGGCTCGATGGTTTCAGCCACTTTTACCTCCGCTGGTGGTTTTTTCAATCTCACAACAGGATTAACCTTGCGGCGCCTAGGTCCTGTTGGTGGGCTCTTGGCTGGGAGCCCGAGCCTGTAGGCCTTACCGATAATGGCATTTCGACTAAATCCAGGAAACAATTTCACCATATCGGCGGCTGATTGAGTGGAGTTCCAGATTGTTGCTAGCTTTTCTTCTAGTTCGTCAGTCCAGACTTGCATAAATACTCCTACGGTTTTGGATAATACCAATCGCTGTACTTAACCTTGCCATTGGTTGCTTTCATGATCTTGCTCATGGCGTCGCGGCGTGGAATCCGCTGTCTTTGCCTCCATTTGGTTACGGTGTGAAATGGGATTTCGATAATTTGAGCGAATTCCCTAGTGGTCTGCTGGATTGATAGCAAATAGGCGTCGAGGGTCATGCTTGGCTCCCTGAGAATATAGGGTCAGGTAGCACAAAACGTACCTCTTGACTATAGCACCCAAATCAGGCTACGAACGATTGAACAACAGGGATCGGAATCTTTCTTCTTCTCTCCCCTCCTTCTGGAGGGAGAGAAGAAGAAAAAAACTGCATTCTCCTACACAACGAGGATGAGATGGCGAAGATGACGCTAGAGCAATGGGACAGAGAGATAGCTCCATTCTTGGGTGCCATCTGCATTCGTGCTGGATGGATCGCTGCTGACGCCAAACAGATCACAGAATGGGTCAGGCAAATTCCAGTGGTGCCATCGTTTGAGACTGAAGGCCGGGACCGGCTCAACATCATCAGGAAGGAGCTTTTAACCGCGTTGGAGGTGGTCCATGAAGCGATCAAGAGTTACGATGGCAAGGGGAAAGTCAAATAACGGAGAGCGGAATGATTGAGGCAACTCAAAAACCTTCGGCTGGGAACCAATGGCGAGAAGGTGCACGGCAGATCGTCGAACTCGGACAGTACCTAACTGTCATGCGTCGGGCTATGCCTTGGGTTGAGTTTCAAACGATGGCTAGAGCAGATTATGGGCTTAACCAAAGTTCGATAACTAAAGTCATAGCTATCGCAGCCCATCCAATTCTAATTGCCACCGAAAACCTGAATAAATTACCGGATTCATGGGCATTACTTTACGAGCTTAAATCACTACCCGATACTATTTTGCTCGAAAAGTTAGCAAATGGATCACTTAAAAGAATAAGCAAATACGAGATTTGGGCTCTCCGGGGTAAAGAACGACCAGCGGGATTTGGTGTTGCCGCAAGAAATCGTGCTGCCTCCAGATTGAAGGCAGAAGCCTCCCTGGTTGATCTGTGCCGCAAGGGACTTGCGATGGAACGAGAGCAACCAAGACCAACGGGTGTGATAGCGAAAACTCTTGGTATTTCTGATGAATCCTATCGGATGATCCGAAAGCTAATCTTACTCAAAGATGAAAAAAGCCTTACATCAACAGAACAAGTCTCTGTCGATGATGCTCTTGGACATATCGACCGAACACGAAATGTGCGTCGTTACTATAAACGGCTTGAAAACCTTGTAGCAAAGGCATGGGGGGAGGTCAGACCAGGACGGCTTATCAACGATAAGCATTCGAGAAAGCGAATTGAGAGCTTCAAGAACTCAATCGCAATCCTTGGAATCTCATGTGACCGAGCAACGACCATCGAACAGCCTAATCTTTCAAAGGAAGAGATCGCTAGTTCGGTGGACGATCTAATGGAAGCAAGGAAGTCAATCAACCAACTTATCAGCAACCTGCGGAGAGCGCAAAATGAGTGAGAAATTTGATCAAGGCAAACAGGAATACAAAAAAATCCAATGGATTGCAGTGAAGAACATCTCGGTTGTTTGGGTTGAATCCCAGCGACCGCTGAATGAGCGTCACGCACAATCCATCGCTGACAATTTCGATCCTGAAATGTTCGGTACCTTGGCAGTGACCAAGCCTAACGGCAAGGGCATCTTCCACGTTATAGATGGCCATCATCGCAAGGTGGCAGTGGAAAAGATGTGGGGTCCAAATGAAATGGTTCCGTGTCAGGTCTTCGATGCGGAAGACCCTAAGCGCGCTGCGGAATTGTTCGATCATATCAACTCCAAGCGCCGCTCTCCCGTACCACTTGAACTATTCAAGGTTCGAATAACTGCTGGCGAAGAACTACAAACCGCAGTTGATAAGATCGTTCGCAACTGCGGTTACACGGTTGGCTTTCGTTCCCCTACAGCAATCTCCTGTGTTGGTTCACTAGAGAACGTGTACCAGAGCTATGGTCCTGCTATTCTTCAAGGCACTCTCACTGTTATCCATAGTATTTGGGGACCAGACTCTGCCGCTATGGGGGCGCACTTCATTAAGGGGTTCGGCAAATTCCTGTCAGAATTCCGTGCTCTCGATCATAACCATCTGCGAACTACCGTAGCCGCCAAGTATACTCCGGCACGTTTGGAGGGTGCGGCACGGTCTGCCCGTGAATTGCAAGGCGGTAAGGTTTCGGATGCGATCCGCGATCTGTTGGTCGCTACCTACAATCGTGGACTGAACAAGAAAAAGTGGTTGGTGCAAGAACCCAAGCGCTAAGACAACGGAGACACCGAATGACCCCTGGAGGAAATAATCCACCCGATATGACAGTGATTGCAACTGACACCATGCACGATATCTCGGCATGGGCAGCAGAGAATCCTGTCATACAAACCGAGGAATCCGCCAAGGAAGCCAAGCTTTTCATTGATCGTGGCAAGTTAGCCATTCAGGATTTAGAGGACGAACGTGATGGCAAAGTCCGGCCGCTCAATGAGCAAGTCAAGGAGATTAACTTCCGCTATAAAAGTCCAAAGGAAGCACTCCAGAGAACGATTTTCGAGGTTAGCTCGCGGCTCTCTACATTCCTTAGAGAAGAGGAACGTAAAAGAATTGCTATCTTGGCTGAAGCTCGAAGAATTGCTGAGGAAGCTGAGCGAAGAGCCAGAGAGGCCGAAGCTGCTGAACAGGCCGCTATTGGATCAGTTAATAGTGGAGAGCTTGGCATTGACATCGCGGCTCATGTGGTGGCGTCCAACGACGCCATTCGAGAGGCCCAGGTTGCGGCACGTCAAGCTGCCAGAGCCGAAAGGGAAACGCACGTCAAAGTCGCGGGTGGGTTCTCGAAAGCGATCAGTCTTAGGGAGAAAGAGACACTCATCGTGGCCAACGCCATGGAGGCCATAAGGTGTTTGGGGGCAACCGAGGATATCAAAGAAGCGATCATCAAATCCGCCCGTTTGTACCGCAAGCTGAATGGGAAGCTCCCCGAAGGCATCACCGTCGAAATCGAAAGAGGAATCTAACCATGAACAACCAAGTCACGATCACCGTTGCAGAAGTCACCAGCCCCCCTCCAGGCAAGAAGATGTGGGCGGTCTATGACACCACTGGCAAGAAATGGCTGGCATGGCAGGATAAGGCTGCGCTGATGCAGCGAGGCGCCAGCTACGTTCTCACCAAGATCAAGACCAGCGAGTTTAAGGGGAACACTCTTTATACGATTGAAGACTTCCAGATGTTGCAGGCCGCGCCGCCACCGGGGGCACCGGCGCCACAGCAGGCTACCCAAGCCCAGAATCCGGCGCCGGCTCAGTCGCTACCACCAACACAGAATGAACATATATGGGTCCAGGGAATCCTACAGCGTGCAGTCCAAGCAGGGGCTGTTGTTTTTAATGAATCTGCTCTTACTGAAGCATCTGCGATGCTACGGCGAGTTCACCAAACCGTCTGGGGTGAATGGTGACAATGGCATTAAATCTCAAGCCAAGACTTTCAATGGACGACGATGCGCTCGATCACCGAAACCGTGGCAAATACGCAATTCGCCACGCCAGAATCCGAGTTCGGAAATATTTCTCTACGGAAAATGAGGCCGCAGCTTGGGCCAAATGGAATTACCGGAACCGCGCGAATTGGATCGTAGAACGAATTTGACCGGTGCTTTGGAGGTTGATGTTCAATGGGGATGCCCTTGTTGAGGCAGCTACCATGCTCAGGAATGTTCATGTGAGGGTTTCGGAGTGATACTAGTTAATATAGCCGCGCATGATGGTGCGTTGAAAGCTGCCAACGACGACCTCCGCCACAACGTTGACCGACTCAAACGAAAGTTCGCACAATGAACCGTAGAGGATTCATCGCCGCTGGGGTGGCTGCGGCATCACCTTTTGCGGCGCGCGCCTCGATGATACCAATAAGCGCATTAAAAGACATTCCTCCAATCGGGGAGTGGCGAAAGCTAACTAATAGCCCCTTGATCGCCGATGGCAGACCGTCAACGAGGCAGGCCTCCGGCTTTCTGGCCGAAAACATCGTCTTCGACCCGGCGACTAATAAATACTGGATGGTGTTCTCGAACTTCACGGATCAATCCATCGGGATAGCGTGGTCGCCGGATATGCTGTCTTGGACGATTGACCAACTCGAATTGATTCCGTCGCTTCCCGAAACGTCGCAGGCACCGCATCTTCTATTCGACGCTGGAACTTGGTATCTCTATTATGCCAAACCTTACAGCACCGGCAGTGCTATCTATGTTGCGACGTGTTCGACACCGAATGGTAGCTACGCAAATGAGACGTTGCTACTGACGCCTATTCCGGGGACGTGGGAAGCTGATCGCGTCATGGAGCAGTACGTCTTTCTCGATGACGATGGCATTTGGAAGATGTTCTACATGGGGGATCAGTTCGATGCCGTTGGCGCGTCTCAGGAGCAGATCGGCTACGCAACCGGGCCATCCCCAGCGGGGCCATTCACGCGGTACGCCAGCAACCCCGTAATCCGGTTCGGGCTTCCAGGAAGCTATGACGGTGGGGTCATCGCCGACCCTCATATCGTCAAGTTCGCGGGCACATACTACATTTTTTATTCGTGCGGATTTCAAGTTCCGCGCCCGTGGACGACCGCGCTCGCAATCAGCACTGACCTCGTAAGTTTTTGGAAGCAGGGTGTTGTGCTGTCGTATGGCGATGAAGGAACATGGGATAACGGTGAGGCGGTGCGCGGCGCCATCACTCGCGTCGGCGACGTTTGGTATTTTCCATACACCGGGCACAACGGACAGAGCCACTCAATCGGCATGGCAGTCCTTCCGGCAAAGGGACTGCTATCATGAACTGGCGTGAAGCCATCTTTTGGCTCAACCTTGCGGTGATCCCCGTTGGATGGGCAGCGGTGCTTTGCGGCGTGCTCGGCGTGACGTTGTGCAGCGCACGCGGGCAGGGCATCGCTGCCGTCGAACATCGGCCGCCAGAGGCTACCGCTGCCACGCCTGTCCGTAAAACCGTCCGTCACCATTTCAAGCATCGCCGCCACGTTCGGTCAGCCAAGCGCGTTCATCGCGTCCCTGAGCACCCCGCAGTCCAATGGGCGACGGTTGTAGAGGTTCCAAAGCCGCCAAAGCCTGCCCCTAAACTACGTCAGCCCTCCTACCCTATCGGTCAGTCCCCGACCGAACTGGTCAAATGGGAGCATGACATAGGGCTGCGCTGGACTGCGGTGCCGCCGGCCAGGATGGTGGTTCCCGTGGTCGCCCCGCAGCCGCCATTGCCGGTCGAGCGCCAGTTCACTGTTGCCATGATCGTTATTGTAGGCATGGGTATGTCGCTCATTCTGGCGCTGGTCGCTATGATCGTGCTGAGCCACCGGAGACAGGATACGCCGATTGAGCGGCCCAAGCCGTTGCCGAGTATCCGCAGTGACCGCAACGTGATTTGGCTAACACAGCGCGGGCAGAGAAGGAGGGTAGCGTGAACGATCCAGTCAAACGCGCCGCAGAGGCGATTGATGAAGCGTTGCGGAGAACGTCGGTAGCGACGCCGGAATTGACGGACGCCGATACGAAGGACATGGAGGCCGCAATGGCGCGCTATGTCGGTATCCGTGCCGAGCGCGATCAACTCCGCGCCGGGCTGTCCCGCGCCAACGAGGAAATCAAAAAGCTGCAACTCGCGCTCGACCACTCACAGATGGAAAAGTCCGACCATCGCACCACGTATGAGCGGCAGATCGCGGCCCTGGAACTCGACGCCGAGCGCAATCGCGCCTCAGACCGCGCCGAAGTTGAGCGTGCAAATGACATGGCCCGCATTGCACAGGACGCTCTATCACGGCGCGAGCAATTGCTAAGCAGTGTCACGGCCATGTTGAAGGACGCCAAGCTCGTAGAGGACATGCCACGTGACTATGGTCCGCGCGTTCTAGCTGGTATTGAAAAAGACTTGGCCCTCCTGAGCGATCAGTCAAAGCGGAACTGACCAAACTTCCGCAGTGGAGATGAAGATGTCTGAGACAGCTTCTGAGCCAAACGACTTCGTTCGTTTGATCGGCCAGTTGACGAACTTCGTCGAGAACGAACGGGTGCGGGCCTACAATGAAGGAGTTGATGCCGAACGCGAGCGGTGTGCCAGGATTGCAGGGGCACTTTATAAAGACAAAGGCGACGTGGTTGCCAGAGCTATACGCGACGCCGAACATGGCTAGACCGCAGGGGAGACGCACCACGACTACCACTGATGACGAGCGGGCGCTGGTTGAGATTATTAGAGAAAACGTCAAGCCAGATAGTTGCGGGTGTTGTCAGTATCGCTTTGACGCTGCCGCCCGCGCCATCCTCGCCGCCGGCTACTCGCGCAACAGTAACGAGCCAGATATCACCGCCAAGATGGCGGAGGCGTTGCGCCAGGTAACGGCTACGGCGATAGAATATAGGTGAGCTAAGGAGAAGACATGACTAAACAAACCGACCAACTCAAACGCCAAAATGATCTCAA
>VFSW01014141.1_pt1 | contig 11051 bp, 19 predicted proteins | sample 5358111 | NCBI WGS metagenome assembly VFSW01 (sample SAMN11554181, study PRJNA540505) | mine drainage metagenome | isolation source: sediment from site ElyBrook_90M | place: USA: Ely Copper Mine, Vershire, VT | collected 2017
CCCTCTGCTCCGAGGGGCAGCCCCTCTCTCCCCCCCACCTGGCCTCCATGTGCAGCAGGTTGCTCTTGGCGCGCGGGTCGAGCAGGAACGGGTAACTGCAGAACGAGAACGGCCCCTCGCCGCCCATCTGCCGCTTGGCCGCCGGCATGTCCTGCCGAGAGAAGAATACTTTCCTTGAACAAAGACTTTCTGGCGCGTCGCGCTCGGTTTCCTCACTCTCCGTTCCCTGACTAGATGACGCAAGACTCTCACACCTGTGTCTGCCGCCAGGCCGTGTAGTGGTCCTGCACGTCCATCTTCTCGCTGATCAACTGATTGTAAAAGGCCTCCGGCGGCAGCACCCTGCCAATCTGATTGGCCTCGTTGACCTTGGCCAGGGTCTTGATGGCGTTCATCACGCTCACCGTCAGCTTCTTGGTGGCCATCAACTCCTGTGTGAAGTAGAAGGAGCGAGAGGGTAGGTTGGGAGAGGGAGTGATGGGAAGGAAAGACGCCGCCTCTGCTACAGCCGCCTGAACCCTGGAATCGAAGAAGCCGATCACACATGCACACCCCCACCTTGGACAGGAAGGACTGCAGCGGCTTGACCACCCTCTCGTTGAGCAGCGCGGCCGGGCTCTCGCTCCACCACTTGACCAGTAGCGCGCGGGCCGGCGCCGGCGCGTTGACCAAGATGGCGCCGAGCCGCGGCACCAGCAGCTTGGCAAAGGCGTGGTCCGAGAGCAGCGGGTGCTGGCAGACAGCCAGCAGCACCTGAGCGCGCTCGGGCCCGCCCAGCAGCCGCGAGTGGGCGCCGAGGTCGTCCAGCAGCGTTGAGGCGGCGCGGTACATGGTCTGAAGGAACGTCGCAAACAGGGGTTTGGAAAAGGGCTGAGATGTAGGTAAGGGTGAAAGGCGACGCGCGCTTTTGTGGCCGCCTTTGTCGCACCCTCTCTCGCCCCCTCCCATCTACCTGGCAGATGCTGAACTTGTGCAGATCCGTCAGACCCCAAAGCGCGGTTGGAGGTTCAGCGGCCCCCTCGCCGGTGGCCGCCGGCGGCGCGAACAGGTCCAGGATGGACTGCTGCACGTCGTCCAGCAGCTGCACGTCGATGCCCACGCCGCGCTCGAGGCCGAAGGCGGCGCTGATGGCCGCCGGCGAGCTGAAGACGGCCTCGACGCCGGTGGAGAGCGCCTTGAAGAGGTGCGGCAGGTGGTCGGCGCCTCCGCTCCGCTCGGGGTCGCGGCGGTACTGCATCACCTTGTCGACGGAGTTGAGCAGCCTGCAGAGTGGGAGGTCGCAAGGAGCAGTGGGTGGGATCAGCTCTTTCGCCCTCTCTCTCTCTCTTAGTCTCATATTTTTTCATTCAGCACAATATTGTTCGGCCTCTCACTTTTGAATCAGGTTGATGTGCGGAACCTCGGGCAGCTCGTCAGGCAGGCGCGTGATGAAGGCCGTGACGCCCGGCCCGGCCGCCACGTCGTGGACCACGGGTGCCTTGCTGTGGGCGCTGCGGGAGCGCTGCGAAGAACGGGATGGAGGAGCAACGTCGGACAGAGACCTGCATCTTTCGCCATCCCTGCCCTCCAGTCACTCTGCCGTCAGGCCTTGACATCGTCGTGTCACATGCCTGCATCAAACCCAAGGGCGTGCACCTGAACCCCGAAGGGCAGCGCCAGCTTGGTCGGCAGTGTGATCGCCGCCCCCCTCGCGCCCATCATCTGGGCCCCGCGCTGCGTGAGCTGCCCGACGGAGCAGTCGCCGCACCCGAACGCGCCCTCGCCCGCGAGGAAGAGCGTGTGGCCGGAGCCGCAGGCCACCCGCCCCACGGCCAGGCCTTCCAGCGCCTCAACCCTGCAGGCGTGTGATGGGGAAGGGGCAGAGGGTTTAGGGTCTTGCAGGAGATGATAACCGACTCAACCGCCCAACCGTACAACAACGCACCTGCAGGGCAGGTCCCGGTCCTCGGTGTCGCCCAGCCCCAACGCCCCGCAGCTGTTGTCTCCCCAGCTGTAGACGCCAGAGTCGGCGACGACCACGGTGTGGAAGCGCCCGGCGGCAACAAACCGCACGTTCTGCATCGTTTGTGAACACTCAGTGCAAAGGGCAGGAGAGCCTGACGCTCCTCTCAGAGTCTAATTCTGACCACGTCACGGGACCCAAGCATACGGGCGAGCAGAGTCACGGCGGCACTCACAGTCACGGGCACTCGACGCGGCTCGAGCGCGCCCCTGACTTCGTCCTTTGCGGCTCCCGCAGGCTGCGAGCCCCTGAACGCAGGGCTGCCTAACGATGCCGCGGCCCCTCTGCTGGTCCCCGCGTGCTGCATCTGCTGCTGCTCCAGGCCGCGCATGGCGAGATGCTGCGAGAGCACGTGCGGAGGCAGCGAGAAGAGCCACTCCGTCGCCACCTCGACGCCCACCCCGCCGGTCTCTTCCAGCGCCAGCTCGGCCTGCGCCTTTGGGATGCCCATCTCGAGCATGGTCACGAGCAGCGCCTGCTGCTGCGACGAGCTGGAGCTGGAGCCCGCGACTGCGCCGCCGCGCCGGTGGGCGGGCCTGAGGTGTGGGGACAAAAGTAAAGGGGATCGGGGTGAGCGATTGGCTAGGCGTGGCAAGGAGGATGGAGGAGGAGGATGGAAATTCGGTGGACTCACTGTGGACTCGCAAAATGTCTCTTCAAGGGGCTCACGTAGTTGCTGGCAGCGTGCTCCGCGTCCGGGAGCAGCCCTAGCTGTCCGCAGTCGTTGCCGCCCCACGAGAAGACGTGGCCGCTGGCGGTGAGCGCTAGCGAGTGGCAGCTGCCCGCCGCCAGCTGCACCACAGGCAGCGCCCACAGCGCGTCCACGAGCACCGGGGCCCGCCGGTCCTGCAGGTCGGTGAAGCAGCGTGTCGGCACGCACACACAGCACAAGCACAAGGGCGCTCAGCGGCATCTCACCTTGAGGTCACCGAGCCCCAGCTGACCGGCCGAGTTTGCGCCCCAGGCAAAGACCTGCAGGGCAGTTGAGAATCACTTGCCATTTGTCGCCCCGGACCCCGCGCGGTTGATGACCCCGTCTATCCAGATGCACACCTGAGACTGCGCCGTGACGCAGAGCGTGTGCATGCTCCCACAGACGACCTGGACGACTGACTTGTTGCGCAGGCCCGGAACGGGCATCAGCACTTGACTGTGCGTGACCGAGGCTACGTCGTGCTCCTCGCTCCCGAGGCCAAGGCCGAGCTGTCCCCTCTCATTTGAGCCACACGACAGCACGTCGTGGGCCGTTGCAACGATGGTGTGCTCCTCGCCGCAGGCCACCACTCTGGAGGTCAAGTTGCGGTTGAGTAAAGTGAAGAATTGCAACTGACAGATCCTACTTTGCGGTGACGCCGTCTTTGATTTCAAGCCTTGTCGGCACCGAAATTACGCTGGACAACGCTCCTTGTCCGAGCTGGCCTTTCGAGTTGGTGCCCCACGTGAAGAGGTGGCCGGAGCACGCCAAACCGGCCGCATGCCGTCCGCCGAAAGCTATGGACGCCCACTTGTTGCCGGCCCCTTGGATCAGCTGCGGCTCTGCCAGCTGCGACGCGCCGGCGATGCCGAGCTGCCCTGCGCGGTTCGAGCCTGGCAACAGGTCATGTCTGTCAGCGCTTGAATTCAAATCCCCGCCGCAGCGGGCGAGGCCTCTCTCACCGCAGACGTAGGAGTTCTCAGAGATGTGCGTCGTTAGCAGCGGCGTGCTAGGCGAGACCGAGAAGCAGCCCGAGTCCTCGGACGACTGCAGCTCCTGCAGCCGCTTCAGCACAGACGCCTTCGTCTTTACGGCCGACAGCCCGCCGATGGCAGGAAGCAAATCGCCGTCCGAATCGAACACGCCCTCGACTCTGTTGCTGCTAAAGGGCGAGTGCATGCTGCGTTGCGATTTTGTTTGCGTGTTTCGCCCCAACAAAACCCCCGAACCCCAAACCCCCATGCAGAGTTGTGATCAATTATAAGATAGAGTCGCATGGGCGACAACATCAAGAAGGCCGAGGGCTACAAGGCGGAGGCTGAGAAGAAGGTGGCAGAGAGGAGGCCCATGTTGCAGCGCGGGCGCCATGCATGGGGTCAACATTCTGCATTTCGTGCAGTTGAAATCGCTCGGGTGGTTCGGCAACAAGCACGAGGAAGCGGCGGACCTGTTCGAAAAGGCAGCGAACAACTTCAAGGTGATGAACTGATCCCCCTCATGCATCCTGCCCGTTCTGACTCGCCCCCCCCACAGCTCGCCAAGTGCTGGAACGACGCCGTCTACTGCTACGAGAAGCTGGCCGAATGCCAGCTCAAGTCGGAGAGCAAGCACGAGGCAGCGACGGCCTTCGTCGAGGCCAGCAAGTGCGCGGCCAAGTTGCAGCCCGAAAAAGCGACGCAGCTGCTGCATCAGGCCGTCGCCCTATACACCGACATGGGACGCTTGAACATGGCAGCGAGGCAGCTGCGAGAGATAGCCGAGGTCAACGAGAAGCAGGGGGCCAAGCCCGAGGCGATCACGTTCTACGAGCAAGCGGCGGACCTGTTTGAGACCGAGGGCAGCACGTCCGAGGCGACCAAGTGCAAACTCAAAATCGCAGAATTCTCCGGAGAGCTGGGCGTCTACAAGCGGGCCGTGGAGATTTACGAGGAGGCGGCCAAGGCAGCGACGGAGAACAACCTGCTCAAATTCTCGGCCAGGGGGTACCTTCTCAACGCGGGCATCTGCTACCTCTGTTACTGCTCCACAGACGACCTGGAGATCAAAATAGCAAAGTGAGCTGCATGCGGGCCAATGTGCACGTGCATGGGCACGACGCATGCTAACGCTGCATGCATGGGCGCGACTAGCAGGGAATGGCGCATGGCCATGCGCGATCCGCTCATGCAAGCATCTTCCCCATCACCCTCTGCAGGTACAAAGACATCGACTTGCAATTCGAAGGAAGCCGAGAGGCCATGCTGTTGGATCAGATCCTCGAGGCCTTCCAGGCGGGCAGCGTGGAGAAGTTCGCAACGGCGCTGGCGGAGTTTGACCGGGTAATAAGACTAGACGCGTGGAAGACAAAGATCTTGCTAGAGGCCAAACGCCGGCTAGAATCCATGGTGCAAGGGGGGGGTGACGATGACGACGACGACTTGCAATGAGTTCTGCCCGGAGAGATATCGCATGCCTATTATTTCTTCAACATCCATACTGACTGTTGCTGTTGACATTGTTCGAACCCGTTGCTGTTTGGAGAGATTGAATCTCGATCTTCGATGAAAAATCCGAAAGAATTGCTATCAATGAGAGTACCTCCTGCCTACAACGTGTGGACTTTGACGACCTCCTTGGCGGCCTCCTCCTCGGCCGGGACTTGCTGCGTGGCGGCCAGATCGATCAGCTTCGACACCTGTATACTTCCAGAGCCGTCTGTAGTCAGTGACTCCAGCTTGTTCAGCAGCATGCTTTGCTCATCGATGGCTGTGGTCATGAATGATGAAGCAACATCGGAAAGAATGCTAAAACACCGAAAACAGAGAACTCACTGAGCTGTGCCTTGATGAGATTGAATGCCGCCTGCAGCTCGTGTCGGTCGATGACCCCGTCCTTGTCGGTGTCAAGCACGTGCATCCGGCTGCCAATGCTCTGCTCGGCCTTGTCCAGCTCCTTCTCAATGTCCATCAGCATCTTGCTCACGCGGTCGCTCAGCCGCTTGGGCACCACGGAGACCTCATCAGAGACGCTCTCGGGCGGCGCAGACGCCGATGATGCCGTGGTCGCCTCCTGGGCTGACGAGGACGTGGCGCCCATCGTGACCTCCATGCCTCTGTTGGAGAACTCGAGCGCCGAGGTCGGCTTGTCAAACAGCACCTTGTTCACCCTTGCTGTCTCGGTCTTGAGCAGCTCCATGAAGGCGACGCGCTCCTTGGCCACCCCGCTGCCGGTCGCGAGGTCGATCAGCGCCTGCACCGTCTGCCTCAGCCGCCGCTGCTGGTCCGCGACAGCGCCCTCGACCGCCTCCTCCTCGCTGACCTCGCTCACGGTCTCGCTGCCTTGAGCCTTGACCGGCTGCCGGTCCGCCGCAGCCACGGGAGCGGCCTGGGCGACGCTGGGCACTGCCGACGCTGCTGCCGCCCTCTTGAGCTCCTCCTTGATCAGCAGCTCCTCCCGCTTGAGCAGGTCCAGCTTGCGCTGAAGCACCTCGACGCCCGTCGGCTGCCCCCCGAGCTCCTCCAGCCCGACCTTGTCGACCATGACCGATGGCATGCTGCTCAGCGTCTCCTTGACCTTCTCGTACGCTATGTCCTTCTTCTGCTCTGTGTCGGTGACGTCGGCCGTGATAGTGAAGGCGCGGGATAGCAGCAGCAGCGAGCTGGGCAGCCCGCTGTGCAATGAGAGGTCGAGCCAGTCCTGCAGCCGCCGCTGCATGATCGGCACGGCGCCAGTGCCGAACGAGGCGCGGATGCCGCGGGCTCTGCAGGCCGACCTGAGAGAGGTGTGAAGGGGTGCGGTGGGAGGCGGGCTGAGAAAGGTGTCAAGGGGTGTGGGGTGACGCGCGCCGACCTGAGCTCGTCCTCGGTCAGCTGCTCTAGGCCTTCTTTCTCAATCTGGAAGTCGTCCTGCTTGATCTGCTGCAGGTGGGCACGGAGCCGAGTGCGCAGGAAGCCGTCGGTCCCGAACTGTGGCAGGCCCACAAACTGACAGATGCTGACCAGCTGCACCCTCTCCCACGAGTCCAGCGTCAGCTCGTCGCGGAACAGCTGAGCAAACTTGAGGATGTCGGCGTTGTCGACCGGCTCCCCACTGCGGACCTTGTTCATGAACTCGTAGAGCTCGTTGGCCGAGGCGGAGCCCTTGCGCTTGCTCACGTCCTTGGCCACCTCGGCGACCGTGTCCTGCAGGAACCGGGCGAGCTCCAGCTTGATGTTGAGCCTGCGCTTCAGCTCCTCCTCCTTCTTGAGCTTGTCCTCGTACGTGCTCGGCAGCATGTTGGGGAAGATGCGGAGCAAAAACGGCAAGGCGAACTCCATGAAGGGAATGATCTGAAAGGGTGTTGTTGGTGAAGGGGGCCGTGAATTGATTTTTGCAATAGTGAAAGATAGGAAAATCACAAGCGTCAAAATTCTTGGGACATTCATCACTCACCACAATGATGATCATGGGCACGAGCCGGAACATATCTGCTGTCGTCCGCGTGAGCTGCCTCCTCTCCCTCCTGGTCAGCTCCTTCCCCCGCAGGGCCTTGAGAGCCAGCCTCGTTGATATCTGGATCTCAATCCCCAGCAGCTTGGTGCCGACCTGACAAAGGTCAGCCCGTGTGTGAGCAGGGCATCCTTGCGCTGATGTGTTCTCTCCCTCTCCCTCATCTCACCCAGTAGTGGTGGGCTTCGTGCTTGACAGTCTTCCACGCCCCAGCCTTCCAGGCGGCCCACTCGTCCTTTGGCATTGCATAAAAGTCCCTGACCATCCCCGGCATCGTCGCCGTGAACTTGACGACGGTCACGACTGCGCCGCCCAGCCCCTTGACTACGTCCAGCATGACTTGGGGCCAAGGGCGCAGCGTCGACGGCTTCTGGATCGCATCCAGCCTCATCTTCAGGGCCTGAGAGGGAGCATACACCACGTTGAGTTTCGTGCATCGTGCAAGGCGTTCGGCATGCTTGCATGCAGCACCTGGTAGTCCTCCAGGGCGTCATCGCAGTCACCAGCGTCCGGCGCAGCAGCGGACGATTTGGGCCGTGGTGGCCGTCCCCCGGTGAGCAAGCGGAAGATGTGCAGGCGCCTGACATGCCGGTACTCGATGAACGGATCCGATGCGATGGCGATTGATCCCGGACGAGGCGAAGCAGCACCGAACGCGCGCCGAGGAGGAATATGCGAAGAAGTCGCCGATGTCGCTGCCGCGCCTCCATCGAGGCTCACTAACCAGCCGAGCCCGACCTGCAGCTCTGTCGCCTTTGCCGCACTCGCGCGGACGAGTGAAAAACATGCAATCGAATGGCGTGCGACGAGCATTCTGCTGCTGTAGATCAGCTTATATATGGGGATTACTAGCGAGCGTGCACATGTGCAATTCGCAATTCCGATGGCGTGCGTTGGACATGGAAAAAATCATATCATCAGAGCAGGAATGTTCGCCCTCGCCTCCTGCTCATCAACAGGCGCTGTGTGGCAGAGCTCAGCTGCTCCTTGAGCATGAGCATGAGCGCTGCGTTCAGCGCCGCCTGCAGTATTTTCGCCTTGAGGCCCTGGAAGAAGCCGAGCAACCCTCCCTCTCGCCAAACTGTGCCGATGATCCCGAGCGTGCTGCTGGTGCGTCCCGCAGACTTGCTCGCTGCCTGCATCCTGGACTTGACGACAATCATTGGGTACGTGACCACTGGGGGGGGGACCGTGATCAATCTGCAGTCCAAGTGCAGAATCAACCGTTTCGTACCCCACCCACCTGTTGCGCCAATCTTGGCCACGGCACTAGCCCAAAAGACCTCCCAAGCAGATAATTGGCTTCCCGCGGGTCCCTCCTCCCCAACCGGGGATGCGTCCCCTCCCGCCCCTGCTCGAGGCAGGTCCTTGTCTGCCGACAGCTTCTGCCTAGCTGTCTTGAGCTGCCTTATGAGCCTCAACAGCTGCTCGTAGAGCATGAACTGAACGGCCGGATTCACGACCAACACCAGGGCCGGAAGCAGCCCCGCCCAGAAGCCCGCGAGGCCGCTCTCGGCAAAAATGACTCTGGCGATGGACCACACGTCCCCTCCCTCCGGGCCCGCCGTCTGCCCGCCCCGTTCGACACACAGCTTGGACTGTGCCTGCATGCGCGTCGCCACCACCGAGGCCGGCATCGTCAGGAGCTGGTTCCCCGCCCCCGCGAGCGCCGCGACCAGGAGCGACGAGACGACGTCGATGTCTTGGCCCTTTGACTCTGACGATGCTGATCCACTCTGATTCTTCTGGGCCACAGCCAGGTTGCGTAAGCGAGAGTACAGGTAAAAGTAGACGGTTGATGAGAGCCCCGACTCGAGGATGTTGGGCTGGATCCTGAGGGTCGGGTGCAGCGGACAGCATGGCTGCATGCATGGCCGAGGGAGAGTGCACCATGGATGCCCTCACCCGACATAGAGCCCTTTGAGACGATATTTGGAGATGATTTCGAGGATGGAGAGCACTTTTTGGCCATCAGATGACGATGGCGACGATGCTAGGGCTTGCAAAGTGTATACGGTCTATGGCACGGAACGAACGAACGCACAATCGTCACTAGCGGAATCAAGCTCATTCGGTGCACAGTCAGCGGACCTTTAATGGATAGGTCAGCAGCAGGGCGACAATCGATCCCGCGGCGCCGCTAATCGCATCGACGAGTGCCGCATCAGAGCTCTTCATCAAACTCTATACTGCTCAAAACTTCGTATATTTGAATCAGCGTGAATGCCGCCACTGGCAGACCCCCGCACCTTCCTGTCTCTTCGGGAAGCCTTCCAGCAGCGGTCTCTCGAGTCAAAACCCACCAACATTGTGGCCGTCGTTGCGGATTGGAAGCCAAAGAGGAAATCCAACGGCACAGGTGAGAATGGCGTGCATGTACATGGCCGCGCAGGGGGTCACGCATGCACTGTGACGCAGATTTCGTCGCAAACCTTTCCATCTGCGACACATCGACCGAGGGATGGGATGGGAACGAGTGCATTGAGCTCATTTTGTTTTCGCCGAACGAGGCGGAACTTCCAGGCACCCACGCGATCGGGGACATCATCGTGCTGCTCAACGTCAGGGTACGTGTACAGAGGAAGCCGTGCGCCACCCTCACAGGGGTCCCCTTGCTTATGGGGACCTATGCACCAACAGGTGCAATATTATGACAAGGGGTTTGACCACTCAGGGCAGGCGATCCGAAAGCCTCAGCTATACGGCAAGATAGGACCGAAATCGAATTTCCACTTCCTCCTCTTCTCACATGAGGACGAGGAAGATGCTGAACCTTACTTGCGAAACTTCATGGTGTGACGAGGGTCCAGGGGGAGGCATCGTGTCGAATCGTGATTGCCGAGCATCCATCCATCTGATCCTCTTGTGAACTCAATGCTTGCCTACAGCGCCCCAACTTCCGAATCTTAGACATCTACAAGCAGCGTCTGGCGGCCATTCGGGCGCATGGACGCAAGCTGGCACAAGCGCAGGCACAGGGCGGCAACGCACACTCGATCAGACGTGTTTCGGAAGCTGGTGAGTTATATTCCTCAGCTAAGAGCCTGTGGGGCTCGAGGGAAACGAAGCCCATCCCTCCCAACATATCATCCTGGCCAGGACCTGCCGGGGAGACTGTCCTCCGCAACATCGAGGCCTTGCTGGGCAGCGCCATGAAGGACCCGTCAGAGGTCGTCGACATCATCTGCAAGGTGATTGGACTACTACCTCTCTGAAGGGCGGAGCTCGAGATCGTTCCGCTGTGAGGTCGTTTTTTCCACGACAATGGAAGGGGGCGGATCATGATGGGGGAGTGATGGTCACAATCGGTCAGTCCTCAAGCCTGCCCCCTTCCTCGCAGATCCTCTCCCTCGACAAGCGCGAGCCGGAGCTTATGGTCGTCCACATCTGGGACGGCACAGACCTGCCCCCCACGGACCGCACGTGAGCCTCCGTCAGGGGAGGCGTTGGTCGCTCACCCTCTCGGCCACCCTACCCATGCCGAGTAGCCCTCCCTCCGCCATTCCATCTCCTGCCCTGTGCGCTCAGGCTCGAAAGGGTGCCGCCCCGTGCGGCCCTCCTCGGGCACGACCGCAAGAGGCGGCGCGCCCTGCCGCTGAGGTCGTCGGCGGCGGCAGGCGGCAGGCCCGACGGCGGTCCGCCGGACGCCACGGCGCTGCCCGCCGGGGAGCTGTCGGCCTGCGCCGCCGCGGTGTCACTGCTGGGGTCGGCCGTGCCGGTGCTGCTGCCGCAGGCGGAGCTGCGGAGGCTCCCCGACGCGGACCGGGGCCTGCTGAGGGCCGGGACGTGGGTCAAGCTCAAGGAGCTGGTCCCGGTGGTCGTCGAGGTGCGAAGACCCAGCGACTGAACATTGTGGATGGACCCTAGGGTGACGGGGATATTGGTCCC
>VFSW01014142.1_pt1 | contig 11051 bp, 12 predicted proteins | sample 5358111 | NCBI WGS metagenome assembly VFSW01 (sample SAMN11554181, study PRJNA540505) | mine drainage metagenome | isolation source: sediment from site ElyBrook_90M | place: USA: Ely Copper Mine, Vershire, VT | collected 2017
ATAGATTGCCGCGGAGCTGCTGCTCGCGTTCGATGGCCTCGAACAGCGCCTTGAAATTGCCTTTGCCGAAGCTGCGGCTGCCCTTGCGCTGGATAATCTCGAAGAACAGCGTGGGGCGGTCTTCGACCGGCCGGGTGAAGATCTGCAGCATGTAGCCCTCGTCATCGCGGTCGACGAGGATGCCGAGCCTTTCCAGCTCCTCGATGGGCTCGTCGATCGCGCCCACGCGGCCCTGAAGCTCGGTGTAGTAGGTGTGAGGGACGCGGAGGAACTCGACACCCTGCCGGCCGAGCAAGCTGACGGTATTCAGGATGTCGCTGGTGGCCAGCGCGATGTGCTGGACACCGGGGCCGGGGTAGAAATCCAGATACTCCTCCACCTGCGATTTTTTCTTGCCCTCAGCAGGCTCGTTGATGGGGAACTTGACGTAGCCATTGCCGTTGGCCATGACCTTGGACATGAGCGCCGAGTATTCCGTGGATATGTCCTTGTCGTCGAAGTGCTGGTAAAGAGAGAAGCCCATGACGCGGCCGTAGAAGTCGACCCACTTATCCATCTCGTTCCAGCCCACGTTGCCCACCATGTGATCGATGTGCAAAAGTCCCACGGGGCGGGCGACGGAGTCGTGGTCCGCGGCGACATAGCCGGGAAGGAAGGGACCGTTATAATCGCCGCGCTCGACAAAGGTGTGGACGGTGTCGCCATAAGTGCGGATGCTCGAGAGAACTACCTGGCCGTTCTTGTCGGACTTGACGTGAGGCTCGGCGACGCTGGCGGCGCCGCGGCTGGTGGTCTCACGCCAGGCTTTGCGCGCGTCGTCCACCCAGAGCGCGATCACTTTCACGCCGTCGCCGTGGCGATGAACATGGTCGGCGATGGGATCGCCGGAGCGCAGCGGCGTGGTGAGTACAAATCGAACCTTGCCCTGCTGGACCACGTAAGAGGCGCGATCACGCTGGCCGGTCTCAGGGCCGGCGTAGGCTAACAGCGACATGCCGAAGGCGGCGCGATAGAAGTACGCGGCCTGGCGGGCGTTGCCGACGTAGAACTCGACGTGGTCGGTCCCCTTCAGGGGGAGGAAGTCGCGATTGGCGGTCAGGGATGCGGCAGCGGAGTGCGACGCGATGGCGGCGGATGCGCTCATAAGGACCTCTGGGCCGGAAGCGGGGGAGTCGAATCAATGGGGAAGCGTTCCGGCTAGGCTTAGACTAGGCGTGCCCGAAGGAGTAGAAAATGGCGCTTCGAAGAAAAATGACGATTTGGCCTTAATGAAATTAGGCATAATGAGACTGCAGCTTAAGGATTGATTGCATGCCGCACAAGCATTTGCCCAACTTCGTGGAACTGGACGCGATTGCCTGGAAGATCCTGGAAGGCCTGCAGCACAATGCGCGGCTTACCTTCGCGGAGCTTGGGCGCAAGGTGGGACTCTCCACGCCGGCCGTTGCCGAACGAGTGCATCGGCTGGAAGAAGCCGGCGTGATCGCGGGCTATCACGCCCGGATCGACCCGGCAAAACTGGGAGTGCCCATCCGCATCCTGATGCGGCTGACGATACCGGGAGGCGATCTGCAAATCGGACGAACGGTAACCGCCATCAAAGAGCTGTCGGAGATCCGGCGGTGCCACCGCATTACCGGGTCGGAGTCGTTCGTACTCGAGGCCGATGTGGTTTCGATCCGGCACATGGAGGCGCTTATCGACCGGCTTTCCGCGCTGGGAGCGACGTCCACGTCAACTGTTTTGTCGTCGCCGGTGGAGCGGAGGGAGTACACGGCAAAGCAGTTGGAAAGCTACGGGAAATACAGGGAGTAAGGCGCGCCACTGGCGATGGTTGGAGTTTTGGTAAAATGGCAGCAGGTCGGCTCATGCATCTTCCCGTCGCAACAACTGCTGTCGTATCGCTCGTAGGCCTGGCCGGCGTCATGGCCTGGCGTGTGCGCGAGGGTCGCACGGCGGTTACGGTGCGCAAGATCGTCATCCCACCGCTGGGAATGGCGACGGGGTTTTCGATGTTCTTCGTGCCGGCCTTCCGCGTCCCGATCATATGGGCCGCGATTGCGTTTCTAATTGGCGCCGTGCTGCTGGCCTGGCCCCTGCTGGCTACATCGCGGCTGGTGCGCGACGGCGACGCCGTGATGATGCAAAGATCGGGCGCGTTCTTCGCCGTGGTGGTGGCGCTTGCGGCGGTTCGCTACTTTGCCCGCGGCTACTTCGACTCGATGATGACGCTGGAGCAGACGGGCGGCCTGTTCTTCATCCTGGCTTTCGGCATGATCCTGCGCTGGCGGCTGAAAATGTTGCAGCAGTATCGAACCCTGACGGCGCAGCCGCTCGCCCGCTGAGCTTCATCCGTTTCCGCCAGACATTCCGCGAGCCAATCCGGACGATAGAATACTGCGATGAACCAAACCGCCGACCCGCGCAAGTGGCAGATAGCCTTTCTGGCGCTGTTGATCGCCGCCCTGATCGCCAGTCCGCGCGCCCGCGCGCAGGATCGAACCGGCGATATCCGGCCCGCGCCTTATCAAACTGCCTGGCAGGATCTTGAATTCGGCGTCATCCTTCACTTCTCCACCAACACATTCCTCGACCGCGAGTGGGGTGACGGCACCGCAAGCCCCTCCGTCTTCAACCCCACCGCGTTCGATCCGGATCAGTGGATGGAAGCCATCCGCGCTGCGGGCGCCAAGTACGTTGTATTGGTGGCGAAGCACCACGACGGTTTTTGCCTGTGGCCAACGGCGCAGACCGGCTACAGCGTTAAGAACAGTCCGTGGCGGGACGGCAAAGGCGATGTCGTGGGCGAGGTGGCGCGCGCCGCGCGAAAGTACGGACTGAAGTTCGGCGTCTATCTGTCGCCATGGGATCGACACGATCCGCGCTACAAGGATGCGACCGCCTACGACCGCTATTACAATGCGGAGCTCGCGGAACTTGCGCAGAACTACGGCGACCTGGTGGAGTTCTGGCTGGATGGAGCCGGCAGCGAAGGCCACGTCTACGACTTCAGGAAGATTGTGGAAACTTTGCGCACCTTCCAGCCCGACACGGTTGTGTTTGCCGACACTGGCTTGTTCGAATTCGGCGATGCGCGCTGGGTGGGGAACGAAGCCGGCGTTGTGAACTACGAAAACTGGAACGTGATCGATCGCCACGGATACCTGCGCTGGCGCCCCGTTGAGGCCGACACGCCCCTGCGCAAGAATCACTGGTTCTGGCACCCGCAGGATGAGACCTCGCTGAAGAGCCTGGATGAGCTTCTCGCCGTCTACGACCAGACCGTGGGCCGCGGCGCGCAACTCATGCTCGGGGTGGCGCCGGACAATCGCGGGCTGCTGCCTGACTCCGACGTGGCGCGTCTGCGCGAGTTCGGCCAGGCTCTCCGCAAACGCGCAGAAATCAATCTCTCACTCCGGCACGCGCCCACCACGCCAGAGGTTGCTGCCGCGCTCGACAACGATCCGGACACGTTCTGGTCCGCGGAACCGGGCTCGCACCATTCCACCCTGGAAGTGCGCTTCGATCATCCAATCACATTCGACCACGCGGTCACCATGGAATGGCTCAATGACGGCCAGCACGTGCAGAAGTATGCCATCGAGGCCTGGAGCGAGAAAACGCAAACGTGGACCGCGGTCGCCTCCGGCCAAGCCATTGGGCACAAAAAAGTCGACTCGTTCCCAGCGGTCTCCGCAAACCGAGTGCGCCTGCACATCCTGTCCAGCTCTTCCGAGGCGCATATTCGCGAGTTCCAGCTCTTTCGCTGGGGCGGCCACGACACACAATCCGGTTCCGCGCGCCCTCAGTTGCGCAGGGCGCGCCTCATGGGAACCTCGTGTTCCCCATCCTCCGGCGCGCTCTGCTCGGTACAATCGCGCACGATCGCGCGATGCCGCTTACGCAGCCAGAGGTGCGCCACCACAACTCCCGCGGCCGCCATCCCAAGGCGCAGACCGCTGGCCTCCATCCACGGTTGCGCAGCCAACGAGAGCCACGACACAAGGGGAAAGAAGGTGAAGTAGCGCAGCACCGTGAACGCCAGGTTGTTTTCGGCTCCCCGCGATGGGCCCGTGAACGCGACAGAGGTCACGTTGAGGAAGAAAAAATCGGTGAGAAGCACACACATGCCGCCGGCAACCACCACCTGTGCCGCGGTCGCGCGCATCGTCAGCAGTTCCGGCGGGGCAACGGACCGGAACACAAAGAGAGCCGTAAATGTGATCGATACGGCGCACAGCAACACCCAGACCTTGGCCGCAACCAGTTCTTCGATGGCGGCGGCAAACTCCGGAGGCCGTCCATGGATTGCCCACATCGCCCAGCTTCCCTTCTCATTTCCGGGAGAGACAAACGCTGTGCGCAGCCCTGCAATCGTCCAGAAGGCAGTAATGCCAATGGCGGCCCGGATTCCGTCAGCCGATACCGCTGCATGAATCTGTCCCCTCACCACTTCCAGCCGCAGGATAGTCGCGATCACCACCGATACACCCACACCTCCATACATGACCAGGTAGATGCGATAGCGCGGAACCCGCAGAAGCGTCTGGCTGATGAAGTGGAAGATGGCCCGGCGCGACGGCGGGCGGAGGCATGTGGCGTTCAATACGATGTTGAAGGGCAGCGCAATACGGCTGCGCGTCGATCGGTTCGCGGCTCCTTCCACCAAGCCGCGTACCCGGCGCAGGTATGCGAGCGGGTACATCAGGATTACGCATCCGGCCGCCGCCAGCGTCGCCATGCAGCCGATGCGCGCCAATGTGGAAAAGACAGGCATAGCCGCCGGGCCATCCACCAGGCGCTGGTATATGCCGAGAAACCAGAACGGCGGAAACCAGAGCGCGTAGTGATTGCCCGACTGCAGAATCGCGGGAACCACGCCTGACAATACGGGAAACAGCAACAGCAGCATCAGGAAGGCAGTCACCGCAATGCCTTGAAGTGCGAGCGAGATTCTGCGGAAAATCCTTTCACCCAGAGCGGCAAGCAGAATGCTTTGCAAGGCCAGCACGAGCAAGGCTGCAACCAAGCCGCTGCCAGCCACGGCCAGCAGATGGCCTGCGAGAAAGCGCGACAAATTAGGTGGATCTGTTGCCGCGGGAAGAACCAGCGGGGCAAAGACATTGGCATCGAACAAAAAGCCAAAGATGAAGATTGTAATCGAAGTGACTCTTGCACAGAACACCCTGATGTCGGAGATCGGCAATGAATGCAGAACGAACACGTCGAGCAGGTCGGGAAAGAACATATCCCACTCAAAGATCGTGACGATGCCCAAGGCGACGAACGAGTACAGGACGTAAAAGAAGTGATGATTGACCTGCAGCCAGTAAGGTGGCGGCCCTCCGTTCGAGGGGTGATCGGGCGGCCAGCCGCGAAACGGATGGTAGACGGGCCACAAGTACAGCGCAACCACAAATCCAGGAAGGCCCGCTGTAAATGCGATCAGTACCAGGCGCGCTTTGGCGTCGCCATCCGGCGAGGCGGTCTCGTGATTGAAGAACCGCTCCAGGTAATGCCGGCTCAGGAGCGAAACCTGGCTACGGTCCGGTTGCCGCACGGCGCCCAGCGCCGCCGGGACATTTAGGGCCATTACTGCCGGCTCGTTGCGCTCGAAGATGCGTTGGAATCCGTCACCCATGGCTCTGCATCACCTCGATGATCTGGCGCGCCTGGCCGCGGGTGTCTTGCTGCTCCACGAGTTGCGCAAAGGCGCTCTCCAGGTTCGGCAGGCTCATCAAGCGGGTCAGTTCAGTGGGCGAGGCATCCGCCAGCACACGTCCCTTCGCGATCACGATGACGCGATTGCAGACCTGCTCCACGACTTCCAGCACGTGCGAGATGTAGAGGACCGCCTTTCCTTCCGCAGCCAGCATCTCCAGCAGATCCTTGAACAGGCGCCCTGAGATCACGTCCAGGCCGGACAACGGCTCGTCGAAGATCAGGAGCCGAGGATCGTGCAAAAGCGCCGCGGCGATCAGCACGCGCTGTCTCATTCCTTTCGAATAGGACGAGATGGGCGAATGCTGCCACGATTCAAGATGCAGCAGCCTCAGCAGCGCCGTTGCCTTGGCCTCGATCCGCTTCTCGCCCAGGCCGCGCAGCCGCCCCACCAGTTGCAGGTATTCCAGCCCCGACAAATAAGTGTAAAGATGAGCCTCTTCCGGCACATACCCGATTGCGGCGCGGAACCCGACCAGGTCGGTTCGTATGTCGCGCCCCTCGAACAGCACGTGCCCTTCGTTGGGCCAAAGCATCCCCGTAATCATCTTCACCGTGGTTGACTTCCCTGCCCCGTTCGGTCCCAGGAATCCGACGATTTCTCCAGCCGCCAACGCGAAGCTGACATCCTCTACCGCGGGGATGCCGCGATAGCTTTTGAAGAGGTTTTTGACTTCCAGCATCAGGGCCCCCAACGGTCAACCTATGTAGTATTCAGCATATTTATGAATTGCCCCTTGTCAAGTAGATTTCTACATAGCTAGAATGCGGCATGGCGTACGAGGCGAAACTCTCTCACACCGCCGCCCTGATCCTCCAGGCCGTCGGCGCGGGGTATGTCTACGGATTCAACATCATGGAGATCACGGGCCTTCCCAGCGGCACGGTCTACCCGGCCATGCGGCGCCTGGAGGGCGACGGCCTGATCCGCTCTCACTGGGAACACGAGTCCGTCGCCAAGGATGAAAAGCGCCCAGCCCGCAAGTACTACAAGCTCACCGCCGACGGGCGAGCCACCCTTGAAGCATCGCGCAAACGCTATCCTCTTTTGGACCGGCTGATTCCCGCCGAGGAAGCCAGGTCACGATGAGCTTCTCCCTGCCCTTCGCGTTCCATGCGGGCCATTTGGTTCTGCTGCGTTTTGCCTCGCTCCTGGTTCCCCGGCCGCTGCGCCATGAGTGGCGGCGCGAATGGGATTCGGAGTTGTGGCATGTGCGGCGTTCGCTGGATGGCTTGGGCGCGTTTTCCCTGCAGGCGCAATTCGAGATCACGGCGTTTTGCGCAGGTTCGCTCGCAGATTCGCTGGCCGTGCGCCGTCAGCCCCGCCCCGCGGGCTCCGTCATTTCCGTCCACGGATCGGCTGCCCAATGCGTTCTCAGGCTAAGCTCCTTCCTCATCTTCTGTGCCGTGCTCGCTCGTTTTCTTCCCGGCCTTCGCGCCGAGTTTGACAGCGCCCGTTTGCAGATGAGACCGGGGTTGATCTCGGTCGGAGATTGGGATTCTGCCGGTTTCCAGCCATCGATCTCATTTGCGCAGTATCGCGCGTGGAAATCAAGCCCTCAACGGTACTTTGATGGCCTCGCTTTCTACCGGACTAGCCCCGAGCCGGCATCGGCCGGACCCGGTACCCTGCGCGTGGCCTATGCCACCCGGAACCTGTTCTCCGTCCTCGGACTCCCCGTTCAGATGGCCCGTACCGTCCCCGACGATGACCGGTTCCCGGCGCTCATCCTCAGCCGCGAGGCGTGGCTCCACGATTTCGCGAATGATCCTCTGCTGCCAGGGAGCCTCGTCTCCATCGGCCACCACACCGTCAGGGTCGCCGGCATGGTCTCCGTCGGCTCCTGGCGATTGCCCGGCCAGCCGGATGCATGGCTGCTTGAGAGTAATGCCGCAACCGCTGCCGCGGCCCCATCCGGCGTCCGCGGCTTCGTCCTTGCCCAACTCTCGCCGCTGGGCAGGGCGGAAATGTCCGGCAATCACATTTCAATATCAGATAACAGCAACGATCTTGACGACCTCTGCGGAACGTCCCTTGTCGAGCCAGTGGATGGACCCGGGAGCGTCTTCGCGTTCGCGTTGCTCCTCGCGCTTCTCGCACTGCCAGCCGTCACGTCCATGGCCTTGAGTGAATCCAGCTTCAGTTCGCACCGTCCTTCATGGAAGACGCGGCTCCACCGTTGGGCTTTCGTTGCGGCCAAGTTCGTGCTCGGCGCCGCCATCGCCTTCTTCGCTTCATGCGATCTCGCCTACTGGAACTCTGTCGGCTACTCTTCCATGGCTGAGTTCGCCCAATTCGCGTTCGCCTTCGTCCTCTGCCTGTTCACGTTTCGATGGGCTATCCTGGACCAGCGGCATCGCTGTCCGGTCTGCCTTCGCCGCGTGCCCCACCCCGCCCAGGTCGGCCTCGCATAGCGATCCTTCCTCGGCTGGAATGGCACGGAGTTGCTCTGCAGCGGAGGACACACCCTGCTTCACGTGCCCAGCCTGCCGACCAGCTGGTTCGGCTCCCAGCGATGGCTCTACCTGGATGCTTCCTGGGAGTTCCTTTTTGCCGGGGCCGATATGCCATGATTCCGGCTACCCGCCCTATGCACCCATCCACTTGCGCAACTGGCGCTGCGCCGGTTTCTCTACCAGGTGCAGTGCCAGCAGCGCCATCGCGATCAGGATTGCGTAGCTGATCCACGGATCGAACTGCGCCAGGTGCAGCCGGTTCAGAACATGCGTGTCGTGGATCAGGTTCCAGAAATTGAAGTGCAGAAGGTACAGGCAGTAGCTTGCTTCGCCCACAAAGACCAACGGCCGGATGCCCAGTGCGCTCGCCAGCAGATTCTCGCCGGATAGACCGAGAATGATGCAGCCGAAGAGTGGCATAAGAAGGCCGTCGTGGACAATGGCGTAGGGAATGTCGGAACCCAGCCACAACACAAAAAAAAGCACGCCAAAACCGCATGTGCCAAGAAAAAAGCGTACCGGGCCCGTGCGCGGAATCAGTTCGTCCAGCTCCGCCAGCACCATCCCGAATACAAAGCTGGCCAGGTGCGGCAGTGGCGTAAACTTCAGCGCCTGGAGCCATGGCCCTGTGCTGAACCGGTCCGGGTGCGGAATTCCGTCGGGACTGAAGACGATGTAGAGCGTGCCGGGTATGAGCCCGACCGCCCAGATCAAGCCCAGGCGGCGGAGGACGGGCCCCACGCTTTCCGGCCGTTTCCACTTCGCCAGCCAGGGGAACAGCACGTAATAAAACGACTCCGCCGACATGGTCCATGCCGGCGTGTTCAGGAATGTGGCAATCTCGGGAATCCATCACTGGAGCAGCAGAGGCGTCAGTACCATGCCCGTCCAGAACATGCGATGGGTATGGGAGGCATACTCCTGCGAGACCACGCGCCAGGCCAGGAAGAGGCTGAGCAGATAGATGGGATACAGGCGGGTGAAGCGGGCCTTGTAGAAACGTGCGGCATTGAGCTGGCCGGCGCGGGCCCGCGCCGCATAGTTATAGGCAAGCACGTAACCGGAGAGCAGGATGAAGAAGCTTACCGAGGCGTAGCCGGCATTGACCACGGGAGCGAAGATGCCAAACCATTGAGGATTGGAAAAATGAAAGAGGACGATGTTGATGGCCGCGAAGGTTCGCAAGCCGGTCAACGCATTCAGCCGGTCTGGCTTGCGTGTCTCCACTGCTCGATTAGACGCCGGTCCGTGCGCTTGCGGTGCGGGCAGGATGGATCACTCTCCTGCTGGAATGTGGGTGCCTTTTGGCGCCGGTTCTGGCTTTCTGCTCACTGCTCCCTACTGCCTACTCCCTGTCTTTATGCCGTCACCAGCGACCCGACCTTCTCCCCCATCACCACGCGCTTGATGTTCCCCGGCTGATTCATATTGAAGATGATCATGGGCAGGTTGTTGTCCTTGCAAAGGCTCACGGCGGTCAGGTCCATCACCTTCAGCCCCTGGCGCAGAATGTCCATGTAGGTAATCTCGTCGTATTTGACAGCGTCCACCACCAGCTTGGGGTCGGCGTTGTAGACGCCCTCGACCTTGGTGCCTTTCAGCAGCACGTCAGCCTTTATTTCCATGGCGCGCAGGCTGGCCGCGGTGTCTGTCGAAAAGAACGGATTGCCTATGCCGGCGGCGAAGATGACCACACGGCCTTTCTCCAGATGCCGGACGGCGCGGCGGCGGATGTAGGGCTCGGCAATCTGGTTCATGAAGACGGCGGTCATCACCCGGCACTGCACACCGCGCTGCTCCAGGGCGTCCTGCAAGGCGATGGCGTTGATGATGGTGGAGAGCATGCCCATGTTGTCGGCGCTCACTCGGTCCATCTCGCGCGCCTGGTCGGCCACGCCGCGAAAGATGTTGCCCCCGCCCACAACCAGGGCTATCTCCACTCCGAGCGCGTGCACATCGGCGATTTCAGCGGCCGTCTCGGCCACTTTTTCTGCATCGAGGCCGAAGCCGCGCGTACCGGCGAGAGCCTCTCCTGAGAGCTTGAGTACGATCCGTTTGTACATATCCGCATTGAGTATCGCATAGAGGCTCTGCCGACTGGATGGATTGGCAGTTATTTCATGATATGGTACGAATTATGATCATGGCTTCAACGTAAATAGTTGATTCCAAATATAGTCATCACCATAAACCCCACATTGTGAATCATAGCTAGGGGGGAGGGGGTGGGTGGTCCCTCTTTCCGCCGCGGCCTGTGACGGAGTGCGACTGAAGATAACAACAATCGCAGGGCCGGCGCCCTGTGAACCTCAAGAATGCCACGCTCTACCGCTGAAGGATGTGGCAGCGATCACGCCCGGTTGTGAGCATCCCCTCAATCATAAGAGGCCGATTCGAAGGAAGGCGGCCTCTTTATGTTGTTCTGCGCGTGCGAAGCTAAGCCGGGCTGGGCGAGCCTTCGGGGAAGCCCGATCCGCCGCGCGTCTCCGGCTTTAAAACCTGCTGGCCGCCGCTGCCGCCATCGGAGGGCGAAGCCAGGATGCTGCGCATGGGCGGCAGTTCCCTGCCCTCGATGAGCATCTTCACCTCTTCGGCGTCGATGGTTTCGCGGTCCAGCAGGGCCGCGGCAATCCGGTGCATCGCTTCCTTGTGGTTTTCGATAATCTGATAAGCGGACTGGTAGGCCTCGTCGATCAGGCGGCGCACCTCGAGATCGATCTGCCGGGCGGTCTCCTCGCTGAAGTCGCGGTGCTGGGCAATCTCGCGCCCCAGGAAGATCTGCTCTTCCTTCTTGCCGAAGGTGAGCGGTCCCAAGCGGCTCATGCCGAACTCGCAGACCATGGAGCGCGCCAGCTCGGTGGCCCGCTCGATGT
>VFSW01014144.1_pt1 | contig 11050 bp, 8 predicted proteins | sample 5358111 | NCBI WGS metagenome assembly VFSW01 (sample SAMN11554181, study PRJNA540505) | mine drainage metagenome | isolation source: sediment from site ElyBrook_90M | place: USA: Ely Copper Mine, Vershire, VT | collected 2017
GGTGCGCCCTATACCCAAAAAACCCCCCCTCCTCCTTTTTTTTTCCACGGGGGGCCGCGGGCCCGGGCCGCCCCCGCCCCCCGGCCCGGCCCCACGCCCCGCGCCCCGGCCCGAACAACGGCCCCGCGCCGCGACCTCGCGCCACATGCCGAGCCGTCAGTCCTGGCAGGCAGGCTGCCTGCCCCGATCCTTCGAGCGGGAGATAATCTCCGACTATGTCTGAGCTCTCATCCGAACGGACCCGCGTCCGCCCCCTGATCCTCGTCACCGCCCCCGATCCGGCTCGCTCGGCGAACCCGGAGCTGACTCGCCAGAAGACTGCGCTCTACGTCGAGGCGATCCGGCGACACGGAGGCGATCCCGTTGCCGTGGACTCGAGCGTCCCCGAAGGGCGGCGGCAGGAGATGCTCGCCGGCATGGCGGGACTCTTCCTCACCGGCGGCCCGGACGTGGACCCCTCGCTCTACGACGAGGAGATCGCCGGCAGCGAAGACATCGACCCGGCCCGAGACGCGCTGGAGATGGCGGCCTGGCGCGCGGCCGAGGAGCGGAGCGTGCCCGTATTGGGCGTCTGCCGGGGGCTCCAGGCGATCAACGTCTTCGCCGGCGGCAGTCTGATCCAGGATCTGCCCGACCACGCGGGTACTCCCTACGGCGATGGACCGGCCCAGACGCACAACATGGTCGTCGATCCTGAAAGCCGTCTGGCCCGAGCTCTCGCCGAAGCGGCTCCGGAGGGCCTAGCCGCCACCGACGAGGACGACTCCTCCATCGAGCTGCCCGTGAACACTTTCCACCATCAGGCCGTCAGCCAGTCCAGGCTGGCGCCCGGCCTCCGGGCCGTGGCCTGGGCGTCGAGCTCGCAGGGACGGATCGTCGAGGCGGCAGAGAGTAAGGACGGACGCTGGATCGTGGGAGTGCAGTGCCACCCAGAGCGCACCGATTCCACGCCCGGGGAGTTCGAGGGGCTCTTCGAGGCGTTCGTTCGAGCGGCTCGCGAGGCGGCCGCCGAACCCGTGATCTAGCCCGATCCTCGCCGGCAGAGCCAACGCCGGCCGGCCCAATTCGTCCCGGCACAAGCGCGCCCGGCGTCCGTGCAAGGACGTTCATCCGGACGTTTCCCCCAACGCTATCGTTTGCCCGTCGCGGTGCTGCCGTCCCGAATCGCGCAGCCATCCCGCGTCGGCGACCGGCGAGGAGGTTGGAGTGTTCGTTCCGCTGTCCGTGCTGGAGTTCCGAGATCGGGCGGAGACCTTCTTCGGCGACAAAGTCGGCGTGGTCGACGGCGACGTCCGGCTGACCTACCGGCAGTTCGGCGAGCGGACCCACCGGCTCGCCAACGCGCTCGTGGAGCTCGGCGTCCAGCCGGGCGACCGAGTGAGCTTCATCACCTACAACACGCACCAGCTGCTGGAAGCCTATTTCGGCGTTCTCGAGGCGGGCGCCGTGCTGAACCCCATCAACATCCGCCTGACTCCCGGCGAGATCGCCTACATCGTCGGCCACGCGGGCTCGAAGGTGCTGTTCTTCCATCGCGACTTCAAGCCGCTCGTGGAGGAGATAGCCGCGAAGCTGGAGAACCCGCCGCGGTTCGTGATCATGGAGGGAGAGACCGACGGCGTCGCCACCGACGAATACGAGAACCTGCTCGCGACCGGCTCGACCGACGCCCTTCATCCGGTCATCGACGAGAACTCGATGGCTGAGCTCTTCTACACGAGCGGCACCACGGGCTTCCCGAAAGGCGTCTCGATGACGCATCGGGAGCTGCACCTGCACGCGCTCTACGCCGAGATCGGCATCGACTTCAACCAGGACGACGTCGTCCTGCACGTGGTCCCGCTCTTCCACGTCAACGGCTGGGGCACGCCGCACTTCCTGACCATGATCGGCGGGACCCACGTCATGCTCCGGCGGTTCGAACCGGCGGCGCTGATGGCGGCGGTCCAGAAGCACAAGGTCACTCGCATCCTCGCCGTGCCGGCCATCTTCAACGCGATCCTGCACCACGCCGACCGATCGAAATACGACCTCTCGAGCCTCAAGCAGCTGATCATCGGCGGCGCGCCGTCCTCACCGACCCTTGTCAGGGGCCTCGAGGAGGCGCTCGGCTGCGACGTCATCGTCGGCTACGGGCTTTCCGAGACCTCGCCGATCCTGACGCTGGCTCAGCCGCGCACGTTCCTGACCGAGTCCGAGCCGCCGGACATGCGGATCGAACGGCAGAGCAAGACCGGCTGGGCCATACCGGGTGTCCAGATCCGAGTCGTCCACCAGGACGGCACGGACGTCCGCGCCGACGCCGAGCAGATCGGCGAGATCGTCGTCCGGTCGAACGTCGTGATGGATGGGTATTACCGGGACCCCGAAGCGACCGAAGCAACGATCGTCGACGGCTGGCTCCATACCGGCGACATGGCCGTGATCGACGACCAGGGTTACGTCCTGATCAAGGACCGCTCCAAGGACATCATCATCCGGGGCGGCGAGAACATCTCGTCGGTGGAAGTCGAGAACGCCATCCTGTCGCACCCCGCCGTGCTCGAGTGCGCGGTGGTCTCGGCGCCGGACCGGGCGCTCGGCGAGGCGCCCGTGGCGCTCGTGGTCCTGAAGCCCGGCGCTGAGGCGACGGTCAAGGACCTGCGCGAGCACTGCAAGAGCAAGCTCGCCCGCTTCAAGGTTCCGCGGGACATCCACTTCCGCGAGTCGCTGCCCAAGGGCGGCACGGGCAAAATCCTCAAGGCGGAGCTTCGCGAGCCGTTCTGGAAGGGCCACGAGTCGCGAGTTCAGTAGATCCTGAGGGCCGGGGCGGCGTCACGTGGACCCCGACGGCAAGGCGCCCGCGGCCGTGCCGGCGGAGGCGCACGTCCGCTAACCTGAGCACGACCAGCGACGTACCGCCATCGCCGCCCGGCCAGAACAGGCCGGGACAACGACCCGTCGCGCACAAGGAGGATCCGGCGTGCTGTACGACCTGCCTTTGGAAGAGCTCAAGAAGTACACGCCGGATCGCAACGAGCCTGCCGACTTCGATTCCTTCTGGGCGGACACGCTCGCGGACGCGCGCTCGCACGCCCTCGCGGCGACCTTCGAGCCCTACGACGCCGGTCTGGCGACGCTCGACGTCTTCGACGCCACCTTCGCGGGCTTCGGAGGCCAGCCGATCAAGGCCTGGTTCCTCGCGCCTCACGACCCGACCAGCTCCCCGTTCTTCAAGGACGGCAAGTTGCCCTGCCTGGTCGAGTACATCGGCTACGGCGGCGGCCGGGGCCGGCCGACGGACTGGCTGCTGCCGCCCTCGTCGGGCCATGCCCACCTCGTCATGGACGTGCGGGGCCAGGGCAGCAACTGGCGAGCCGGCGAGACGCCGGACCCCGAAGCGGCCGAGCAGGCCCGGGCCGGCTGGTATCCGGGCTTCTGCACGCGGGGAATCCTCGACCCCGAGACCTACTACTACCGCCGGCTCATGACCGACGCCGTCCGGGCCGTGGAAGCCGCGCGGGCGCATCCGCTCGTCGATCCGGCTCGCGTGGCGGTCACGGGCGGCAGCCAGGGCGGCGGTCAGGCCCTGGCCGTCGCGGGGCTCGTGCCGGATCTGCTCCTGGCCATGCCCGACGTTCCGTTCATGTGCCACTGGCGCCGCGCCACCGAGATCACCGACGGCGACCCCTACCAGGAGGTCGTCCGCTACTGCAAGATCCACCGCGATCAGACCGATCGAGTCTTCCGCACGCTCTCCTACCACGACGGACTCAACTTCGCGGCCCGGGCCAAGGCTCCTGCCCTCTTCTCCGTCGGGCTGATGGACTTCATCTGCCCGCCATCCACGGTCTTCGCGGCGTTCAATCACTATGCCGCGCCCAAGGCCATCGAGATCTACCCGTATAACGGCCACGAGGGTGGAGAGTCCATGCACACGGAGCTCAAGATGAAGCGACTGGCCAAGGCCGTTGGCCGGTAGCGCCGTGACCGGACGAGCCGCGGCGGCCGGCGCCGGAGTGGAGGCCGCGCAGGCCGCCGACGCCGGAGCCGGAGTGGAGGCCGCCGGCGCCGTGGCCGCCCGCCGGCTCGTCGACACGCGGACCCTCGTCTTCCTCGCGACCCTCGCCGGGATCGTGGCCGCCGCCGCGATCCTTCGCTTCGCCGAGATCGCCACGAATCCGGGCGGGCTTTACGGCGACGAAGCGGCCGAAGGGCTCGACGCGCTGCTGATGCTCCGCCAGCCCGGGTTCCATCCGGACTGGCTCGTCTGGTTCCAGGACGACGGCGGCCGCGAGGCGCTCTTCGCCTACCTGGTCGCGGCCGGCTTCACCCTCTTCGGAGACTCCGCGCTCATCCTGCGCGAGACGGCGGCGGCCATCGGAGTGGCGGGAGTGCTCACCATCGCGGCCCTGGCCGGCCGCTGGGGCAAGGTGGGCGCGCTGGTCGCGGCAGCCTGGGCAGCGGGCTCCCTGTGGCTGATCTGCGTCAGCCGCGACGGCATGCGCAATACCATCGTCCCGTTCTTCGGCGCCATCGCCCTGATCGCAATCCTGCGCTGGGCCGCCCGTCCGAGCCGGGCGACGGCGATCCTGGCCGGCGCGGTCACGTCCCTTTCCACTCTCTACACCTACCAGCCGCTCAAGCTCCTGCCCCTGCTCGTGGTGGTCTGGCTGCTCTGGCTCCGTCACGCCGATCGCCCGAAGTACCTCCAGCTCCGGGCCGGGATCCCGGCGGCGCTCGTGGCCTTCGTCGTCGTGGGCTTCCCGATGCTCGCCGTGGCGGTCACGGAGCCGGCGAGCTACTTCGGCCGGGCCACGGCGGTCAGCGTCTTCAACCCCGCCGTGGTCTCGGACGTCCCCTACCCGATCCACGTCCTGCGCACCGTCCTGATGTTCGGCTTCTTCGGCGACGGCAACGGCCGCCACGACGTGGCTTCGCTGCCGCTCCTGCCGATACCGCTCGCGCTCGTCGGGCTGCTGGGCCTCCGTCGGCTGTGGCGCCGCCGCTCCGATCCGGCCGATTCGCTGATCCTGCTCAGCCTGGGCGTCTTCATGCTGCCGCCCCTGCTCTTCCCCGACGGCTACTCGCCGCATTTCCTGCGAGCGCTCGGGCTGGCGGCACCGCTGGGCGTCACGATCGGCCTGGGCACGGTGGAGCTCGTGGATCTCGTCAGGCGCTACTGGCCCGGCACGTCCTGGGCCCCGGGCCTGGCGGCGGCTCTCGTCGCGGTCACTCTCGCCGGAGTGGCCGTCTGGAGTGGCTACGTCTATCTGAACCGTTCAATAGCCGATCGCTGGGAGCCCTTCAGCTACCCGGCCAGCGCCCTCGCCGACGCGGCCCGCGAGCAGCCGAACACGGCCGTGATCCTGGGCGGCTTCGACGTGGTGGACATCCAGTTCCTCGACTACCACGCTCTGCCTGCGATCATCGACCCCGGGACGGTGATCCCGAATCCGCGGGCGTACAGCCGGATCCTCGCGCCGACCAGGCCGGATCTCTTCCGCAGTCTCGACGCGGAGCTCGCCGCGAAGGCGATACCGGTCGCGTTCGACCCGTCGGGGCGGCCGGTCGTCTGGTCCGTCACGCCGTGACCCTCGGCCCGGACCCCGGGCAGCGCTCCCGGCCGGGAACCGGCCCCGGGTGGGTTTCGGCGGTCGCTCGCTGGGCGGGGTCGGGCATCGGTCTGGCGACCCTCGCGGGCGCGATCCTGCGGCTGGCCTTCCTGGCGCGGCAGCCCATCGGCTACGACGAGGACTTCACCGCGGTGACGGTCCACCAGACGCCGGCGCGGATGTTCGAGATCGTGAGCCACGACAGCGCCCCGCCGCTCTTCTACGCGCTGGAACGGACGATCATCGCCGCCTTCGACGCTCTGGGCCTGGCCGGCCTTGGCGGTCCCGGCGGCCCCGTTTCGCTGCGCCTCCTGCCGGCGCTGGCCGGCGTCGCCCTCATCCCGCTTGTCGCCGAGATCGGCCGCCGCGTCGCCGGCGGCCGGGCGGCCTTCTGGACGGCCCTGTTCGTCGCGTTCTGCCCGGCCGCGGTCTGGCTTTCGGGCTTCGCCCGGATGTACGGACTGGCGGCCGTCCTGGTGGTCGCCTCCACGCTTCTGCTCTGGCGGGCGGTTGACGGCCCTGCCGGACAGCCATCGGGCGATCGGCCGCTGCGGCGGCCGCGTACGTTCTGGATCGCCTACGTCGTCTGCGCCGCGGCCGCGGTCTGGACGGATTACTTCTCGATCGTGGCCGTCGCGGGCATCGCGCTCGCGGCGCTCTGGCTGCGGCCCGGGATCAGGAACGCGGCGTCGATCGCGATCGCGTCCGGCGTCGCCGTCGCCAGCCTTCTGCCGTGGTTCCTGGTCGCCAGCGCTCAACTCCAGCACTCCAGCCAGGGATTCTGGGTGGGGCCGCTGAGCCTGGGGGTGGTGCAGGGCACGCTCGGCCAGCTCCTGGCCAGTCCACGAGTGGCCGGCGAGGTCCCGTTCTCCGCGCTCCTGGACCTGCTCCAGGGGGCGGTGATCGTCGTCTGGCTGGCCGCGCTGCTCCGGCTCGCCGTTTCCTGGCGGGCCATGCGGGCCGAGACCCGTCGGGCGGCCACTTTCGCCCTGCTGGCCTGCGGCGGGGTTCTGGTCCTCGTGGTGGTGAGCTTCTGGCGGCCCATCCTGGACGCGAGATACGCGGGCCTGGCGTGGATGCCGATATTCGCTCTCGCGGGTGCCGGGCTGGCGATGCTGCCCCGATCAGCGGCCAGCCTGGGAGTGGCCCTGGCGCTCGCCTCGAGCCTCTCGCTGAGCATCCCGATCACGCATACCCAGGCCAGGGACCTGATCCCGGACATCGAGGCGCAGGCAGGCCCGCACGACCTGGTGGCCACGACCACGGACCAGTACCTGATCCTCCTCGACGAGGCGAACGCGGACGTCCGCGCGAAGCTTCATCTGCTCCGACCCGACGATCCGCCCTGGTTCTCCGGAACGGCGGCGTACCCGGCCGGGGCGGTCCTGCACGCGGTGCCCGCAGATGTGGTCGCGAACCGCGGCCGCGTCTTCTGGGTGGCCGCACCGGGGAAGCAGCCGGCTCCGCTACCTGCAGGCTACCGGGCCGTCGAATCGCGCTGCGTCTTCCAGGCGTGCCTCACGGTCTACGGCCCGACCGACTGAAGGGTCGGCAGAAACCGGCCACGACGCACGGCGTCGCTGCGTCTACCCGACCCGGATCGTGGTGGAGTTGGGCCGGTATCCGGCCAGGCCGACGTTCAAGGTGACGGTGTGGGACGTGCCGTCCGCCGCGAACACAACCGGCCCTGCTCCCATGTTCGTACCGTCGAACACCCAGCTGATCTCCGTCGCGGCCGGATAGGCGGCGATGTTGTTCCAGGTGCAGCTGTAGTTGGTGCCGTCCGACTGGCACGAGATCTGCGGCTTGGTCAGCAGCGGCAGCGGAGTCGCAGTCGGCTTCACCGTCGGCTTGGGCGTCGCGGTCGGCGCGGGCGTGGGAGTCGGCGTCGGGCTTGGAGTGGCAGTTGGCGTGCCGACCGGCACCGGGCTCGGAGTCGGGGCCGGAGTAGGCGTCAGTGACGGCGTGGCGACCGGCGTCGGAGTCGCAGTCGCGGTCGCGCTCGGCGAAACGCTCGGACTCGGGGTCTTGAAGATCGTCGGCGGCGTAGGACCGGGCGTGGCTGCGTAGATCAGGAGCATCCCGCCTTCGACACAGAGAAGCGCCACGGCGATGACGAGCGCCGCAACCGTCGCGTCCCGGCGGAGCTTTCGCGCCCTTGCCGGGCGGGCCGGAGCGAGCGGCCGAGGAATGGCGGGTCCTGCGGGAGCGAACGGCGGCCGCGGCCGGACCTCGCCGGCCATGGACTTGGCCACGCAGGTCAGGCAGCTGCGGCGGGAGGTGCTCCAGCATTCGTTGCAGACGAACTGCCGGCATTCATGGCAGAAGCGGAAGCTCTGGACGAAGGCCTGATAGGCCTCGTCGTCCATCTTGGCCAGCAGCTGGCGCTTGGCCGCGTCGTAGGCGCCGCCCAGGCCTTCGTGGTGCCGCACGGTTCGTCCGAGGCCGGCACTGAAGGCCCGGAATTTGCCGCCCAGACCGAGCTTGCGGCTGGAGGCCGGCAGCACGAAACGAGTCTTGCAGCGCTCGCAAGCGTACTGGATTAGCGCGGGGGCTTCGCTGGTCATCGACAGTTCGGGCCTTCCCCTAGAGCACGTTCACCGGCCGCGCATGACCCAGTGAGTCATGACGGCATGAAGGTCGTATCTGCGCGGCTTCGTCGCAATGGGATAGTGGTACGCGGGATACCCATGTCTGGCGTCGCGGCCCCACGACTTAAGTACTATCGAAGCCATCTCCACCGGTGCCGCCCTCAGGTTCGACAGAGCATTGGAACCGCGATTGCCATTCTACCCACCAAACGGGCGGTTGCGTCACTACCCGAGCGGCAATCGCCCCAGCCGTCCGTGGCACCAGACCATCGTTCGGATCGCACCGGACGACAGTAGGAAGCCCGACCGGCCGATAGCTCTCCTATATTCGCGAAGCGCCCCGCTCGTTTCGCGTGGGCTGGTACATCCCGCGCGGTTCTTTCCGTCATTCCGGAGTCTTTCGTGGCAGTTCCGGGCAAGCTTGCGCGCTACCGGGGTCCGATCGGACTCGTGCTGGCGTGCGCCCTGCTGCCCGCCGCCGTGGCGCCCGTTCGAGCCGCCTCGGTCTCTCCTCTCATCGAGGCGGTCGCCGGCTCCTGGCCCGACACGCCTCAGACGTGGTCGCTCAACCTCTATCGCGAGGGTGCCGTCCGGTTCCAGAACCCGGACTACCGCGCCTGCACCGCCGCGGCCGCAATGTCGATGCTCAACCTGATCGCCTATTCCACCGACGAGGAGCTTCCGGCAGTCGGCGGAGCCGGCAGCGCGGCGCGAGTCGGCCTCACGTGGCAGGTGGACACCTCCTACGGCAAGCAGGAGGACATGCTCACCTTCGAGCGCGACCACATGACGATGGTCCGCTGGGCCGACGGCTCAGACCCGCATGGCTGGCGAAACGCCCTCAACTGGTACGGCTGGGGCTCGCTCGCTGCGGGCGTGTATCGCGACGCGTCGTACCGGACGTTCCAGGATGCCGCGTGGGCAACCGTCGTGGCGATCGCCCGAACCCACAAGCCGGTAGGGATCCTGGCCTGGTACGGCAGCCACGCCCAGTTCGTCACCGGCTACAAGGTCACGGGCGCGGACCCGCGGGTCAGTGACAACTTCACGATCGACGCCATCTATCTGACCGATCCACTCGCCGGCGACGGCATCCGCAACAAGTCCGTCTCCTACGCGATGTGGCGGAGCGGACCCGGCATCGTCCGCTTCGGCGAGTACTGGCAGAGCGAGTCGCCGGCCCGCGACCCGATCGACGGCCAGATCGGCGACCGCGAGTGGTGGGGCAAGTTCGTGACGATAGAACCCGTCTCCTAGCGCAGGAGCGTCAGCGCCGCGACCCCCACGGCTATCGCGACCACCCCCGAGCGCTGCCGCACGGACAGCCGCTCCTGGAACAGCAGGAACGCCGCGATCGCCGCGATCCCGGCGAACTGGCTGCCGAGAACCGCGGTGATGGCGATGCTCTGCGACGAACCCGCCACGTAGGAGGCGTTGCCGAGAACCTCTAGCGTGCCGATGGCCAGCACCATCGGCGCCGCCCGGCGGGTCAGCTGGAGCCGGCCCGAGAGGGCCAGCGGGATGAAGACGCCGATGGCGCCGGCCACGCGCACGGGCAGCACGGCCGCGAACGGCGTCAGGCTCTTGCCGAGCTGTGCAGTGCTGAATATCGAGACGCCGAACACCAGCGCCGCGAGCGCTCCGTACAGGGCGGCCCGGCGCTCGCGGCGAACCTGGTCGGGGTTGTGCTCGCCGGTTTCGGCGTCGCCAGCCGCGAAGGCCACCAGGGCGACCCCGCCGGCCAGGATCACGAGGACGATCGCCACCGGGAGGGTCAGCTTCTCGCCGGCCACCACCGCGAGCGCGGCCGCAATGGCTCCCTCGGTGGACACCAGAGCGGCCACGACGCCGACCTTGCCCATCCGAAAGCCGCGGTACGTCAGCAGGATCCCCACGACTCCACCGATGGCCGAGCCGGCGTACCACGGCAGGAGCGCCGGAGTGATTTCCGGCAGCGGCCCCGTGGCGAAGGCCAGCGGACCGGCAACGGCCACGCCAACGAGCATCATCCAGGCGGTCGTCGAGACCGATCCGATCCGCCGGCCCGCGCGCGAGGACAGGACGGATGCGGTTGCCCAGCAGAGCGCGGCACCAAGGCCGCCGAGGATGGATATCACGCCCCTAGTTTGAGGCACGCGAGCCGCGGGCACTTTTCCGGCACCGGCGCGGCCGCGCCCGCCGCTCCGGGGCCCCGCGCGGCCGCGCGCCGCCGGCCCAGGGTTTGACCGATCATTCGGCCTGGAGGTGCGCCGTCGTATGTTCGATCGAACGAAGACCGCCGGACCGATCCGGCTCCGCCGCCCCGTGCCGCTGCGCCAGGTCCACCTGGACTTCCACACCCCGGGCGTCGTGAGGCCCATCGCCGAAGCGTTCGACGCGGCCGCTTTCGCCGCCACGATGCGCGACGCCCACGTGCAATCGGTCAACGTCTTCGCCCGCTGCCATCACGGCTACTCCTACTACCCCACGAAGGTCGGCACCACGCACCCCGGTCTCGGCTTCGATCTGCTCGGCGAGCAGGTGAAGGCATTGCATCGGGCCGGCATCCGAGCGATCGGCTACGTCACCATCGGCTGGGACGACCTGGCGGCGGAGAACCACCCGGAGTGGATCTCAGTCCGCAGGGACGGCACGCTCAACGCCCGCAAGCCCTTCGCCGCGCCGTCGATCACGGGCGGCCTCTCGCCGGAGGACCGGCCGCCCGAAGGCGGCCCCGGCGCGGCCCGGTGGAGCTATCTCGACGCCTCCACTCCCTACGGCGAGTACGTCCTCGAACAGACCCGCGAGCTCTGCCGCGGCTACGACCTCGACGGCTTCTGGTTCGACATCTGCCTGGCCGTGCCCAACTACTCGCCCTGGGGCATG
>VFSW01014145.1_pt1 | contig 11050 bp, 8 predicted proteins | sample 5358111 | NCBI WGS metagenome assembly VFSW01 (sample SAMN11554181, study PRJNA540505) | mine drainage metagenome | isolation source: sediment from site ElyBrook_90M | place: USA: Ely Copper Mine, Vershire, VT | collected 2017
CCTCATTGAGCCGGCGCAACAGCACGCTGCCAATAAATCCGGCGCCGCCGGTGAGGATAATCATTCGACTTATTCGGCAAGCGCCGTTTCGAAATGCTGGGCCAGTTTCCGCGCCTCGCGCGATTTCCAGCCGCCTTTGTGATACACATAACTTGCAAGCAAAGGCAGGGCGATCGTCGCTTCGCAATAGACCATCTGCTCGAACGTGGTCGAAACCTTGCCCCAGGAGGACGCCTCCCGAAGAGTCGAGCCGGAAAGCGCGCCATCGCGCTCGTCCGCGACGGTGATTTGAATAGCGTATTTATGCATTGGTGCCTCCTGGCCAAGCAATTCGGCGGCAACGACAATGTCCTGCGCGAAATTTTTCGGCACGCCGCCACCGATCATCAGAAGCCCCGTCTCTTTGCTCGCAAGTTTAAGTTGCGTGAGTTCGAGAAAATCTTTCGCGGAATCAATGGATACATGCTCATCGGGATGCGTGGTTTGGTGCATGACGAGGCCGAAGCCCGCGCTGCAATCGCTGAATGCCGGAACGAAAATCGGCACATCGTTCCGGAAGGCCGAAAGCACAATGGAATTCGCGCCTTGATGTTTCTCATCTAAATAGCGCCCCATCTCGCCGATAAACTCGCGGGATGAATACGGCCGATGTTCGAGCGAATCGGCGATCTCGCCGATGGTGCGATCGCACACGCGAAGTTCGTCCTCGTCGATGAGCGTATCGTAAATGCGGTCGATGGCAAGATCGCGCAACTGATTATCGTCGAGCGCGGGTGAGCCTTGATAATGCCGAAATCCGAGCGCCTCGAAAAAATCCTGATCGACAATGTTCGCTCCGGTCGAGACGATTGCGTCGGCCATCCGATTTTCGATGAGGTCGATCACCACCTGCTTCAACCCCGCACTAATAAGCGAGCCAGCGAGGCAGACGATAATGGCGCAGTCCTCATCCTCGACCATGCGCGAAAAAATATCCGCAGCGCGGTTGAGATTTCGGGCTTGAAAAGCCGTATGTCCCATGGCATCGAGTATCGGCATCGCGTTAAATCGCTTGATGTCGATATGCTCGACGGTTTTCGTAAATAATTCTTGCTTTTTCATGATGGCTGATTCGATTAAGAAGGAGCAAAACGGTAAAACGAAGTGTGACGTTCAACAGAACTAGAGTTGTTCCTCTTCTCCTAAAGTTTCTCCGCTTCCTTCGGCCCCCACGACCCCGCCGGATAGGAATGAACAGCGCGGTGCGCGTTTAAGACCGGCGTGTAGAGCTCCCACGAGGCGAGCGTTTCGTCCGCCGAGACGAAAAGCGTTTGATCCCCCTGCATCACATCGAGTAGCAGGGTGTAATACGCTTCGGGGATCGGGCCGAATGCCTCCGAATAGGAAAAGTGCATCCATTCGGACTGCACTTCCATTTCCGCGCCTGGTTTCTTAACTTCAAATGACATGCGAAAACCCTCGTTCGGCTGGATGGCGATGACAAGCACATTCGGACTGATCCTGCTACCCTCAGAAGATTTGAACAACGCCACCGGCGGGCAGCGAAACGTGACCACGATCTCCGATTTGCGCTCTTTCAGCCGCTTGCCGGTCGTGAGATAAAACGGCACGTCATGCCAGCGCCAATTCTCGATCCTCATGCGCAATGCAACGAACGTTGGCGTCTTCGAATCGCTACGCACGCCATCTTCCTGCCGGTAGCCGCGCACGCCATTGCCAGCAAGTTCACCTTCAGTGTATTGCCCCAGCACAACGTCCTCCGCGCGAATCGGCGCGATCGAGCGCAGAACTTTGACCTTCTCGAAGCGCAAATCCTTCGCTTCGAATGCAAGCGGAATTTCCATTGCGGTGAGCGCGAGAAGCTGCGTGAGATGGTTTTGCACCATGTCGCGCAGGGCGCCGCTTTTTTCGTAATAGTCAGCGCGCTCCTCGACGCCAAGTTCTTCGGCGACGATGATTTCGACCTTTTCGATCTTCTCGCGGTTCCAGACCGATTCGAAAAGAGAATTGCCAAACCGGAAGGCCAGCAAATTTTGAACGGTCTCCTTGCCGAGATAGTGGTCGATCCGATAGACCTGCTCTTCCGAGAAGAATTTGTAAATAAGGGCGTTTAGTTCTTGCGCAGTCTTTAGGTCGTGCCCGAACGGCTTTTCGATTATGAGCCGAGTCCAGCCCTCCGATTTATTCAATCCCACGACTCCGAGCGATTTAATCGTCGGCCCAAAGGACTGCGGTGGTATGGCCAGATGAAAAATCCGGTTGCCGTCGAGTTTGTGCTTTTTTTCGAGGCTTAGGATTTTTGCGCGAAGTTTCGTGAAATCCTCGCGCGTGCCTTGACCGATTCCCTGATAAAAGATTCGTGCGTTACACCACTCTTCAATTTTTTCGAAATTGCTGCTCTGCAATTGTTGAATCGAGAGATGGACGTCGTTGCGAAACGCGGCGTCGGACTTCCCTTTGTTTCGCCCGATGCCAAGAATGATGGATTCCTCCGGAAGTAGCCCTTCGTTCGACATCTGATAGAGCGCGGGCAGCAGTTTCCGATGCGCGAGATCGCCCGTGGCGCCAAAGATTGCGATGATGCAGGGTTCGAGTTTAGAGGCCATACGATTGTTATTCTTTTGTTATGGGGTGCCCGCCGAATTCATTGCGCAAGGCGGAGAGAAGTTTATCGCTAAATGATTCGGTTTCACGCGAACGAATTCGTTCCATCAGCGCAAGCGTAATAACAGGCGCGGGAACATCATTATCGATCGCCTCAAAAACGGTCCATCGTCCTTCGCCAGAATCAGCAACGATAGGCGCGATGCCTTCGAGATTCGGATTTTTCGCTAGCGCGTCCGCCGCGAGATCGAGCAGCCAGGAGCGGATGACCGTCCCATACCGCCAGATTTCCGCGACCTGATGCGTATCGAGATTAAAATCCTTCTTATGTTTTATTATCGAAAGACCCTCAGCGTAGGCTTGCATCATTCCATATTCGATGCCGTTGTGGACCATCTTTACAAAGTGTCCAGAGCCTGCTGGTCCGACCCGACCCCAGCCCTTGTCTTTCGCCGGCGCCAGCGCTTCGAATAGGGGCTGAATAGATTTTATGACGCCTTCATCGCCGCCGATCATCATGCCGTAGCCTTCGTTCAGCCCCCAGATGCCGCCGCTCGTCCCGCAATCGACGTACGCAATCCCCTCCTCGCGTAACATAACGGCGCGGCGCATGGTATCTTTATAATTTGAGTTCCCACCATCGATGAGGATGTCGCCCTTTGTTAAAAAAGGTTTAAGGTTTTCGAGGATCTCGTCCACGGGCTTGCCCGCTGGAACCATTATCCACACGACCTTCAACGATGGCAAGGCTTGAACCATCGAGGCAATGGACGCGGTGGGCATAATGCCAACTTTTTCACTGCGCGTTCGAGCTTCCGGGCTTGGATCGCAGCCGACAACCTGATGGCCGTTGCGTATAAGCCGCTCGGCCATGTTCGCGCCCATGCGCCCCAAACCGATCATTGCTAATTTCATTCTGTTGTTTTTACTTCGTAATTCGTTTCTTCCCACTGGTCGCGATCGCACCAGAAGAAGGTGAAATTAATGTTGCTGGAAGCTTCGCCCGTCACGAGTCCGCGAGGGAGGCGTGTTGCATTGCCAGGGCTGAGATCGACAAACTCCACGCCAAGTTGCGTTGGAGTGGATCGGGTTTCGTGGCGGCTCTCCCAATTGTCAAGCGTCCAATGAAGAACAAACGGCTCCGTCGCCTGAATCCTGAGCGTCTCTGACCTTCGAACGCTCGGCGCATGGCGATTCGGTTTCCAAAACTCGATGGATTTGCGTTCCGAACGATTCTGAATATATCGTTCCGCAACTTCCGGCAGGAGTCCAAAACTTTCCCCATCGCGCATGGAGCGGAGAAGACGAATGTATTCGGCATGTGCCCAGCACAGCGGCATTGCCGCGCCAGTTGGCGAACCAAGTTTGAGCCAATCTGCCGGCGCATCCTCCGAATCCCAGACTTGCTCGCTCAAGAGTCCGGTGTTTGTGGCGAATTGCTCCATTGCTTTGCAATAGGGTCGGGGATCGCGCCCGGCGGCAAGTTCATAGTGGCCGCGTTCGCCGGTGAGTAGGGGCCACAAACGCCCGCGTCCCCACTCATCGAAGCCGGTGCCATCGTCACGCTGTCCATAGCCATCGTGGTTGTAACGGTAAAACCCCGGGCCCTTCGGAGTTTCGCGGCGAAGCACGCCATCGACCACTCTAACCGAATCGACAATAAGCGGATCGTTCGCCGCCCGAATGCCATAACGGACGAGTTCCAAAAATCCGCCATCCACAATTTCTTTCGCCGGATATTCCGTGGGTGCGCCCGGTTCCTGATTTTTCAGGGAAAGCATCGCGCTATCGGGATCTTCATCGGCAGTTGGATCGTCAAGATCTACGGGCAATATTCGAATGTAATGGCGCAAAATCCCTTCAACAAGCGTTCCGGAATTCGTCACGGTCCACGCTTCGAGATGCGATTCCAAAAAGTCTGCATAGTCGCGTAGAAAATTCGCGGTTTCGGCATCCTTATGTTCGTCGGCGAAACACGCGACGGCGATGAGGGCCGCGATCACTGCGGCAAGTGTAGAAGGCGAATAGCCGCTCGATTCCTCCCACCGTTCCTGCTGTGTGGCCGGTCCATGAATCACGAGAAAGGATGCCGCGAGCAAGACCATGGGATAGGGATCGAAATCGCGGAGGCCTCCCTCCATTGCGAGCCGCCGCGCCAAAAGAACCGGGAAAGCGACTTCATCCAACTGAATGCCACTCCAATATCCTTCCCCATCTACCCAAAAATTCTGCGGGAAGCCGCCATCTTCCTGTTGCGTCGCGGCAATATAAATGAGCGCGCGGAGCGCAATATCGCGTTCACCCGCAGCAAGCATTCCCATCGCGGTATTGACGAGGTCACGCGTCCATACCAAATGATAACCCCCCAAATCTTCGTCGCCTTTCATTTCGCCCCATGGAATCGAAAGCGAAGCGATAAACGCGCCCGCAAACGTCTTGTCTTCATGTGCGAGCAGCAGGCTTGTACTGCTCGCGTATAATTTGCCGCCATCGGAAGCGAGCACACCAAGCTGCAAAAATAATTTTTCCGCCTCCTTCCAATCGGATATTGCGAGCGCACGGCAGGATTCGAAGGGAAACCCGAGCGTCTGAAAGAGCGTAGCGACCGCGCTTTGCAAAGAATGTCCGAAGGCAACTCCGATCGTAAAATCCGACGTCTTGCTGATATCGATCTCGGCAGTCAATGCGACATTCCCATTCACGGCCTGGTCAAATTCCCACGCCATTTCGAAATGCTCTGCAATATCCGTCCAGCCATCGCTCGCACCGACGAAACCGCACGAAAGCTTGGCGAACGGCACGGTGCCGCCGACCGCACACCAGGAACCATCTTTGTGGGAGACGAGCAATTCCCGCCCAGCGTGCTGCATGATGAACGCATCGTTGCCGCTCCCACCGCGATCCATGTGTGGCGCGAAGAGAAGAAAGAGCTTGAGTTTCCCGGCAAGCGCCTCATTCACACGGAGTGTAGTGCATTGAAGTATGCACGGGAACCTCGAATCGGCAACGAACTCTTTTTCGATCGAGTAACGCCCTTCGGGGTCGCTATTGCGGATACGATAGCCGAGAACATGCGGGCCAAGGCGATCCATCTCCATGATGAGATCCCGCTTCTCTTCGTGGAAAAAGCTTTCTCCATCGGTGATAAGAAATTGGAGATCGCGGGTTTGCGGCGAATCGACGCTGGGCCAATAAATCTCGGTCAGGATGCCCCGCCAGAGCGTGAACCATACTTTGCTCGCGTCGGCGTAGGCCGTGCCGATGCCGTCCTTGCTGCCAGCGGTCCACCTCGGTGGAATTCCGGGCGAGCCGAAGGCATAATTCTCTCCTCGAAGTATTGCCATTATAATTTTCGGATCAAAACCAATGCCCGCGTGGTTCGGGCCAAACGATCAAGTGACACTTTTTCCGCGCCGTGGTGTTAACAAGAAAGCTTCGTTTCACGATTTCTTAAATTACGACAATGCAAAAAATTCTTCTTATCGTTTCTTTTACGCTTTTCTTCGGCGCCGCGAATGCCAATGCCTGCGGCGGCCATCACACAAAAGCCTGCTCGAAAGCTCAGTGCGCCGCAGGGTGCATGAAGGCCTCGCAGTGTACCAATCCGGCTTGCATGAAAAATGGAAAGTGTACAAAAAACATGTCCGCGAAAGCTTCGAAGCATGCGGCCTGCGCCCATCATTGCACCGGCAGCTCCATGAAAAGCTGATGCCGGCCCACCTCCGCAGCTACGGCGGCGGCAGCATGGCGACGACCTGAATATCCGAGCTGGTGCCGCCAGAGAGTTGATGGATAAAGGCGACGCGATCCGCGCTCGGTGAAATGATTGGAGCGACCATACTGGATGCCAGGTTCACGGTATGGCCGTTTGCGACATTGACCTCGATGCCCTGGTATTGTTGTGTGCTTTCGCCAGAACTATAAACGAGCAGTGTTCCATCGCTCGAAACGTCCATGCTCTCCACCGTATCGTTCGCGATAATGTGCGTCAGGCTATCGGTTGCCAAATGAATCCTGTCGATGCCAAGTGCGTGGTTCAGCACGAAGAGATCCCCGGACTTCGATGCATAGGCGCTCGCGTGGAGCGGAACCGAGGCGTTGGGAATGACTTGCGCGACGGCCCCGCTGGTATCGAATATCGTAACATGATTGTACGGCGTTTGATCGGCGCCGAGGGAATCAAATATGGTGATCGCAAAGTGCGAACCATCGATCCAGAGTACGCGATTGCCAACTGCGCCGGCGACGGTCTGCTCGGGAAGATGCAGCCGGATGGGACTCGTGGTAAGATCATACAGCGCAAGTAATTTCGACGTATTGTTGGCCGCGCTGACCGTCGTCGCGGCGAATTTCATGCCCGGCGAAACGCCGAGTAGATTTGTGCTCTCACCCTGAACCCGAATGATGTCGTTGACATTGCCGCCAGCGAGATCGACACGATAAATATCCGTCGAGAAAGATGTAATCGCTGTCTGTCCGTCGGACGATACAGCGATGACCGGCGGGTAACCATACGGATTGGGAGCCGCGTCGGCCGGGTTAATCGAGTTCCCAATCGTGCCATCCGCGCCCACATGGTACAGATTCTGCCCTTCGATCGAGGAACCATCGAGCGAGGAAATGCTCACTTTATCGATATAGGCAAGCATTCCGGATTCATCCGGAAGCCACGCGATTTCATAGACTTGCTGCGAGACGGACGTATTTGTCGTCGTAGAGCAGCCTGCAATCATCATAGACGATGCAACTGCGGCGACTAAAAAAAGCATAAAAAAACCGGAGAGGATAATTCTCATGATAACCGTGAACACCAATTGTGCTTAATTGTCGCCCGTTGTTCCTAAGATTTCGTATCTTTGTAGAATTGTGGTAGCCGCAGCCTTCAGGCTGCGCGGTAAGGGCGGCAAGTTTGTCGGTTCACCACCGCGCAGGCTGAAGCCTGCGGCTACCGCTCAATGACTTATGCACGCAATTATACCAGTAGCAGGTTTTGGCACGCGGCTCCGTCCGCACACATACAGCCTTCCGAAAGTGCTCCTGCACGTCGCAGGGAAGCCGATCCTCGCGCACATTCTCGATGGACTCCTCGCCGATGGCGTAACGAGCGCGACCATCGTAACCGGATATCTGGGCGATGCCGTCCGCGAATACGTGAGCGGGCGCTACCCCGCGCTCCCCTTGAATTTTGTCGAACAAACGGAGCCGCTCGGCCTGGGACACGCCATCTGGACCGCTCGGGAAGATATTCCAATGGATGGCTCGCCCTTTCTCATCGCGCTCGGCGATACCATTTTCGATGCCGATTTGCAGTCCGTCTTTCGCGGAAAAACGAGCGCGATTGGCGTCTTTGAAGTTGAAGACCCACGGCGGTTTGGCGTGGTCGAATCCGAAGGCGGGTTTGCGACGAAGTTAGTCGAGAAGCCGGAACATCCGAAGAGCAATCTCATGATCGCCGGCCCCTATTATTTTAAAAATCCCTCGCTTCTGCGAACGTGCCTCGATGAATTAGTCGCGAACGATCGGCGCACGAAAAACGAATACCAGCTTACCGACGCGCTCCAAATGATGATCGAGCGCGGCGAGAATTTTGCGATATTCCCGCTTCAGGGGTGGTACGATTGCGGTAAACCCGAAACGCTCCTCAGCACGAACCGCGCGCTGCTCGATAAGCACTCCCAGAGCCGCGCGCTACCAAACACGATCATTCACGAGCCGGTCTTTATTGCCACTACAGCCGACGTGGAGGACGCTATTCTTGGCCCATACGCCACGATCGGCGCGGACACCCGCGTGCGCAATGCCATCGTTCGCGATAGCATCATCGGAGACTTTGCGCGCATCGAAGGCGTGCTGCTCGAAGCGAGCATCTTTGGGAATAATGCCGTGATCGAAGGCGCCTTCCGCCACATCAATGCCGGCGATTCTTCGGAAATTGACTTGAGGTAAAAGCGTTCGAAAGTTAATGAATGGTGTCGTTTATTTTTTTGGAGGATGTAGAAAAATAACCGTGTAACTTTCGGCCCCTTTCGCGTGTCGCTCCTTAAAATGAGAGCTACCTGTCAGATCGTTTCGCTCCATGATAAGCCCGCGAATGCTTCCACGAGCGCGGTGGTTAGTGGTATCGTGGGAAGGACCGCAAGTATCCGCGTTCTGAGCATTCTCGGCTATGATGTTGAGAAGAGCGACAACGTAGCTTTGCAAGCTGATGGAACGAATGTTCTGGTTAATCCCGGTGTCTCGCCATCGGGAAATTACATGGTAGAAGCGATCGAAGATGAAGGTTCCGTGGCGAGCTTTATGATCACCATTCAAAGATAATTGACAATTTGCCGGTATTCCCGCGAATCCCTCGCGGGAATGCCGGTTTTTTTTCAGGGGTGCAACCAATGGTAAAAAACTTTTTTAAGAACAGCCGGACGGGCATTGCCATTTTTACTTTGCCCGTTTTGCTTCTCACTGCCATGGGAACCCGTGCGCAGACATGGCCTCATTGGCAGCAGCTTAACGTTCCCTATATGGCCTGCAATGGTGCCGACGCTCCGTTTTTTTTCAACGAGGACTATGGGTTTCTTTTCACATCAGGCACTTGTTTTGGGCATCCTTGTGTGCTTTTTCGAACCACGGACGGTTGCAAAACGTGGGATACGATTCTGATGCCATTTCGGGATAGGAGCCAGGTCGGCATTGAGGACTTCTTTATGCTCACACCAGGGCATCTCTTCTTAGGCCGATCTAACGGACCCTCCTATAATTCCTCAGACTTGCAAAACCATGGCATTTACGAAAGCCACGACAGTGGGGAAACATGGAAAAGGATTACACCAGATTCCGTTCAATGCGATTACGTTTATGCCAACGGCGATACCGTCTTTGCGTCGGGGTGGGACTCCGTTAGCGCGAGATTTGGCTATACCTTCCGGGGACCATATTACAAACGAACGACGGATGATGGAAAAACGTGGTCGGATATTGATCCTGGTTTAGGTTATGGTTTTGATATGCCCGTTGGCAACCGCGCCGGAATTTTTGCGATTGTAAATCCGTGGCCGGACGGTGTATCCGGCAGGTCAGCTTTTACTGCTGATGGTGGAACGACTTGGCATACGGGCCCCATAAACAATATTAACGCAGATTCATATCATACTGCGCGCTGGATGAAACCGGGCACATCCGATATATTCTTGTCAGGATTATATGAGAGTGGGCCTCCCAAATTCATAATAGGCACTTCGGGAATCATCATGCGTTCGATCGACAATGGATTGACGCTAAATGAGGTGGATTCGGTTTCTGGCGCTGGTTTATGGTGGATCGAAGGTGTTGCAGGCGGCAAATGCGCGCCGATCTACGTCGAGAAGTATCCCGAACAAGGTTACATACGGACTACCGATTTGGGCGCAACCTGGCAAAATATCGACGGTCCTACTAGCGACCAATTAACGGGGAGGTTTTCAGTCGTTGGGCGTGGCGCGGTAGTCTATGCGATGGATAACCAAGGGAAACTTTGGAGAACCACCGATGGCGGCGATGGCGCGCTTTCTTCTTCGGTGCTTCCGATAACCTACACTTCATTTTTTCTCCCCAAGAGTCAGAATTTCCCGAACGGGAAAATTCTGATTAACGACGATACGGTGGTCACCGTGCTCTGCGATTCCACGGTGCTCGATGTCAGCGCTGCCTTTACCGGATGCGACGCTATTTGGCTTGACTCCGCCGCGATCGACAGCCTCGCGCCAAATGGGTTTTATACCGTGCTCGATCACGATACGCTGACGGACGGTTCGCCATCGGACACCGCCGAGATTGTTTTGCTACCCGTCAAAGCCGGTGTTTACCATATTATTGTTGAAGCGCGAATCCGCAGGTCGGACTTTCTCGATGAAGATACAGCCATTCGCCTCACCCTCAATATCCAGCCAAGCCTCGGCACGCTTGCGCTTGAACCACCGACGGCGTTCGATTTCGGCGCCCAGGCACTCTGTAATCCAGTCATGGTTCTGGATTCAATCAGCATTGCGGCGCATGGGTGTGAGGGCGTCACACTCGATAGCATGGTTTTCCGCCCGGACAGCGCGAACTTCAAAGATTTCACTTTTAAGAGCGTTCGTAATTTCCTTCCCGCCGATTCCGCAACGTATTTCCCCATTTCCTTCAAGCCTTCCATCGCGGATACAGAACGTGGGAGCGTGCTCATCTTCTGGAACGATGGTGAAAGCAATCACGTCGATACCATTCGCGTGCAGGGCGCGGGAGTTTTGGATACGCGAAGCTTTTCCATTCAGCCGCCCACGCTTACGGTGCAGATGTGCGATTCGGCGGTGGGAACGATATATTTCACGAACACGACGTGCGGATTTCTGGAAGTGGATTCGGTTACGCTTCCGAATGGGGTGCGGCTTCCGCTGAAGCCGAGTGGCGATCCGCAATTGCCACTCTTGCTCTCGCA
>VFSW01014146.1_pt1 | contig 11049 bp, 8 predicted proteins | sample 5358111 | NCBI WGS metagenome assembly VFSW01 (sample SAMN11554181, study PRJNA540505) | mine drainage metagenome | isolation source: sediment from site ElyBrook_90M | place: USA: Ely Copper Mine, Vershire, VT | collected 2017
TGCTGCGCGGCATCGACGCGGCGTTCGAAAAATGGCGCAAGCGTCCGGCGCAGGCGCGGCTTCACATGGTGAACTCGCTGGCGTACTGCGCGCAGGCGATCAACGCGGAGGCGCAGGCGATGCTGAACGCGGGCGCGGCGCCGGCGTCGAAGAAAGAAGCCGCCGCGCCGTTTCCCATCGATGAAGTGCGGGCTTTTTTCAAGCGAAATGCAGAAGTGTTGCGCAAAGCGGGGCACGACGAGACCGCGGCGTCTCTGGAAGCGCTCGACGTGGACGCGCTCTACACGGATCTGGAGCAGCTCGAACAAAGGCTCACCGCGATTGAAGAGAAACTGGTCGCGCGTCTGCGCGCGACGGCAAGCGAGGAGCAGCTATTCGAGGCTCGCCGGGCGCTGGATCAGGAATTGAAGCCGTATCGCAGCAAAATGACCGCCGATCAGCTCGCGATGCTGGAAAAGAAGTTCTTGGAGCGGCGATTGCTGGAAGCGGCTGGGGCGCCGCGGTTGAGTTTGTTTTATCTTTGAGGCACCGTGGCGCCCCCTCGGCGGCGTCACTGTTCTGAGCGGGATTCCGGCTTCCCGCCACCGTCCGGCATGCCGCCGTCAAACTCGCCGGTGGTCCCCGCCGTGTTCGAGCCATTCCGCACAATCGGGCGTCAGTTCCCGTTCGACAGCTTTGCGGCATTGATCCAGTTCCGCTTCGGTGAGGACGCCCTGCCATCGTCCATTCGTGCCCTTATTCATGAACGTCTTTGCGCCCTCGCGAAACAGCTCCTTCGCCTCCGGCATGATCGCGCCGAAGTTCTCTTTCATGCCATTGAAAGAGATTCGCTGCAGGATGCCGGGAAGGAGTGTTTCGTCAATGGCGATGTCGAGATGCTTCGCGATCCTGCGAATCTGCTGCTCGGGATCTTCAAGTAAATCCGCGAAGTGAACCAGCAGGATGTTGGGCATGTGACGGTAGTCCCACCACGTCTGCGCGTGATGCAGATGCGACCAGTAGGGGAAGCCCGAACTCTCCCAATCGAACCAGCTCTTCCCGATCCACGCCTGGAACATTTCGTGAATGTCTTTGTAATCGGGGAACTCACGGCCGAACGATGCGGCGCGCTCCTGAGAGAGCGCCATGATCTTGTCCGAGTAGCCCGAGTGGTGATTCCAGATAGACATGAAGACGTCCCGCACGTCGCGGCCCACCACGACATAGCGCGCGGTTTCGAAAAACGGCAGTCCGTCCAACGCCAGATGGGTCTTGATGAAGCGTCGATGAGCCTGGGCCTCAAGCGCCTGGGAGATCTGGTCGAGAGGAGGGATCGCCATATCGAGCCAAGGCGACATCACGCTGACAGGCGCAGGGAACGCCCCATCCTGGAAGATCAGATTCGCCACGATGGTTTGCATCCAGGTTGTGCCCGTCTTGTACGAAGTCGAGATGATGACGTCCCCAGGGCGATGATTATAAACGTGCCATCGGGTGCTGTCGATGATCGGGTGGTTCGTATATTCGTGCAGCTTCTTGGGAAGTTCAGGTTGCATTCAATTCCTTTCCGGTCTCTCGCCTTACAAGCCTTCGCCGGTTGCGAGCCAGCGAGCACATTCCGGACCCAACTCGGCCAGCGCCTTGGCCTCGTATTCCGCGGATTCCGCCGCGGTCAGCGTCTCCCGCCACCGCCCGTTGGTGCCCTTGTTGATGAAGGTTTTCGTACCGCCCACCCACATGGCTCCGCCCATGGGAACAATCTTTTCGCCGTGTTCCTTCATCCAGTCGAAGGTGCAATGCTCGACGATGGTGTCCCACTTGGATTCGTCGATCGGGATCTCCAGAAATTTGGCGATCCGCCGCATCTCCTGGGGCATGTTTCTCTTCAAAACGTCGAAGTGGACCATCAGCACATTTGGAAGATTTCGGATCTCCCACCAGGTGCGCACATTCTCCCACAGCGACCAGTAAGGGAATCCGTCCCGGTCCAGCCAGGTGCGCCAGTATTCGCGAATATCCGCCGGCGGAGGCTCGAGCGGCGGGCCCACCCGGCCGGGGCTATTGTTCAACGCATCGTACATGGCCTCATTGCCCATGGCATGGTGGTTGTAGAGGCTCCACAAGACGTCGCGGCCATCGCGGCCAATGTAGATGTACTTGGCCTTCGGGGAGAAAACAAGGGCATCGACCGGAAGGTGGGTCTTGACGAAGCGGCGGTGCGTCTGCGCCTCCACCGCCGCCAGCTTGATCTCTTTCGGCGGGAGACGGAAGTCGATCCAAGGGGACATTGCCTGTGTGTCCTGGGAAGTGTCGCCCTGGAACAGCATCTGCGAGATAATCTGCTGCATCCAGGTTGTGCCGGACTTGGCATAGGTGGAGATGACAATGTCGTCATCCCGAAACCTAAAGTCGTTCCAAAACGTGGAATCGATGTGCTGGTTGTGCATCTCCCGGGTCTTTTGGGGCCAAGCCAGTTCCATCACAAACCTCCCTTGTTTTCCGTTCTCATTCTGTTCCTCAAGTCCGAAGCAGGCGCCCTCGGCCTTTCCGCTGAAATTGAGTTTCCCCATTAGACCACTCTTGCCCACAAGCCGCAAGTCGAGTAGGTGTTTCCAGAAGCCACGGCGTTGCGGTAGCGTTAAGACTGTGTCGACAAGAAAAAGGAACGAGATGATCCTTAGGCTGACTTTGGGGGTATTGACGATGACAACCCTTTTCGCGGGGCCGCAAGAGGTCTCCTTCCCGGCGCAGGACGGCGGTGTTGTCTATGCCGATCTTTACGGCGCGGGGGATCGCGGGGTGGTGCTGGCGCACGGAATGAAGTTCGACAAAGCGAGCTGGAAGGAACAGGCAACCCAACTGGCAAAGGCGGGCTTCCGGGTGGCTGCCATCGATTTCCGCGGCTACGGCAAGTCGCACGGCGGCCCGAAGTCTCCATCGCCGCGCGATGAGATGTATCTCGACGTGCTCGCGGCGGCCGATTACCTTCGCGGGCACGGAGCGAAGACCGTCGCGGTGATCGGGGCGAGCATGGGCGGAGGCGCTTCGGCAAACGCCGTCGTCAAGGGCGCACCCGGCGCCATCGACCGGCTGATTTTATTGTCGCCCGTACCGATTGAGCACCCGGAACGAATCACGGGTCCGAAGCTATATGCCACGGCGCAGGGCGATCCGATCACGGCGCATGTGAAGGAACAATATGCAAAAGCGCCGGAGCCCAAGGAACTGTTGATGCTGGAAGGGTCGGCGCATGCGCAAAACCTCTTCGCTACGGATCAGAACGGGCGGCTCATGAAAAAGATCCTGGAATTCCTGTCGAGCCCTAATAAGCCGTGAGGTCCCGGCCGCTGACGACAATGCCTGTGTAGGAACGGCGGATTTCTTTCTCCAGGTCCACTTCTTCCCGGGGCCCAAAGTACAACTGGTGATACAGCACCAGGAGCTTGGGTTTCGCCTTGGAGGCCAGTTCGGCCAGTTGCCGCGTGGAGGTATGAAAACTCGAATGATACTGTCCGCGGCGAGCTCCGAAGACAAGATCGAACCGATCCGCTGAATACACTTCGTGCACCAGAACATCGCATCCATGGCACGCTTCGACGATCGCCTCACTGGGAGCGGTGTCGCCGGAGATGACAATTGAACGGCCCGCCGCATCAATCGCGTAGCCAAACGCCTGCGGCCAGGAGCCGTGCGAAACCGAAATGGCTTGCACGGCTACGTTCGCATCGCGGTAAACCATTCCAGCGGCGGAAATTTCATGGACGTTCACCGTCAAGGCCCTCTTGCTCAGGCCTTCGGCGCCCTCCGTGCGGACCTTGATATCTGCGGCGTACGCCTGCATCAGATGGTCGGTCATCGCCGCGATGCCCACGGGACCGTAAACTTCCAGCGGCTGCCTGCGTCCCACCACCCACGTTGTGAGCATCAAATCCGGATATCCCAACGTATGGTCGGAGTGGAGGTGCGTGATAAAGAGCCGGGTCAGGTTGGTGGCATCGAGCGCGGCCATGCCGAATTTTGCTGCCGCCGCTTGCGCCTGGCGGACGACGCCGGGACCGGCATCAAACAGATACGCCTGGCCGTTTACCACGACGGCGACACAAGGGCCGGAACTGGAAGGATCAGGGATCGGAGTCCCGGACCCTAAGATAATCACTTTCGCGCGTTCCGCCGAGGAACCGGAGGGCGACATCATCGCAAGCCCCCCGAGAAGATAAGCGACACTCAAGAGCGGTTGTGGCAGGCGGGGCACCTTTCGGGTTAGTGTAACAGGACCAGGGTATGGAAGGAGATGATTGATGAAAACGCCGTCCGCCTCGACCACTGCCGCCGCGGCGCCTGTTGCCGGCAGCCCGGACCCAGGCCGTTGGAAGTCGCTTGCAGTGATTCTGGCGGCTGCGTTTCTGGTCGGTCTTGATTTTTTCGTCGTGAACGTTTCGATCCCCTCCATCCGCGCAAATCTGCATGCCACGTTTGCCGAAATACAACTGGTGATCGCCAGCTACGGGCTGACGTATTCTGTGCTCTTGATTTCGGGAGGCAGGCTCGGAGATATCTACGGACGAAAGCGGATGTTCATGTGGGGCGTGACCGCGTTCACGATAGCCTCCATGCTGTGCGGTCTCGCGCCGTCCCCGATCTTCCTGATCGCGGCACGCGCGCTGCAGGGCATCTCCGGCGCGCTCCTGTTCCCGCAGGTGCTGGCGATCATGCAAGTCACCTTCCCTCAGAACGAACGGGCGAAGGCGTTCGGATTATTCGGCACGGTGATCGGCACGTCCTCGTTTTCAGGAAACGTCCTGGGCGGGCTGCTGGTGAGCGCCAACGTCTTCGATCTAAGCTGGAGGCCGATCTTTTTGATCAACCTGCCGGTTGGCCTGGTGACCGTTATCGCGGCCGCGAAGCTCGTCAAGGAATCCCGCTCGCCGAAGGCGCGCCGGCTCGATCTGGGCGGTGTAGCGATCATGACGCTGGCACTGACCCTGCTGCTCTATCCGCTGATTCAAGGGCGTGAAGCGGGTTGGCCTCTGTGGGCCTTTGTGTGTCTCGCAGCCTTCCTTCCCATGATGTTCATGTTCGTCCAATACGAGAAGCGGGTGACCACGGGCGGAGGCTCACCGCTGGTGGAACTCGATCTTTTTGAGGACCGCGCATTCGTGACCGGCCTGTTCAGCGGAACGTGCTTCTTCAGCGGAGCAGCCGCTTTTTTCCTGATCTCGACCATCTTTCTTCAAGATGGACTTGGTTACTCGCCAAGAGAAGCCGGGTTAACATTTGCCTGGTTCGCCATCGCTTTCCTCGGGAGCTCGCTCGCCACGGTTCGGATCCAGCCGAGGCTCGGGAGCCGAATTATTAACCTCGGCGCGGCGCTGATGATCGCCGGTCTCACCTTGCTGCTGCTGCTCACGGCGCGGAGGGGCGCCGCGCTCGGCGGTCTGGAACTTGCGCCGGTGCTGCTGATCTATGGCACGGGGCAGGGCTTCGTGATGCCGACATTGATCAGCACGATCCTGATCAACATCAAAGGGCACGACGCGGGATCGGCGTCCGGCGTGCTCAGCACCGTGCAACAGGCGTCGTTTGCAACCGGAGTCGCCGTCATCGGCACCGTGTTCTTCAGCGCGCTGGGAACACTGACGTCGACAGCGGCGTTCATTCACGCGCTGCGTGTCGCCTTCACTGTGAATATCTGCCTGCTGATGGTAACCTTCGTGCTCATCCTGCGCATACCGCGTTTCCCGGCTCGGGACGGCGTGCGCTAAGCCGGTTGCTTCGAGCGTTTCCCAAGCTGCTGCGGCCGCCACTCATGCGTCACGCCAATTGCGCACGATGCTGTTGAAGAATTGCGACGCGCTACACTATGATGACCCGATTGCTCGCATTGGGGACGGAACGATGGCGACATGGAATTTGTACTGGGCTTTTTGATTGCGTGTGCGGTTGGCCTGACGGGAGTGGGCGCGGGCAGTATCACTGCGCCCGTGCTGATCCTGTTTTTCCACCTCAAACCAGCCCTGGCAGTGGGAACGGCGCTTGGCTGCTCCGCGGCGATCAAATTCGTCGTCGTTCCGGTTTATATCCGGCGGCAGCAGGTGGACTACCGGATCCTGGGGCTGCTCTGCCTGGGCGGCATTCCAGGCGTGCTGTTTGGCGCGAGTGTGATGAACCAATTGAACACCCGGAATCATGAGGACGGAATTTTTCTGTTGCTCGGGGTCACGATTTTCGTGGTCTCCATGGGCAGCTTGTATCGGACGATCCGAAACCGGTTGTCGATTGCCACTGTCGATCGCGCGCGCTGGCTTCCGCCCATCGCCGCCCTCATCGGCGGCGAAGTCGGCTTCTCGTCGGCCGGCGCGGGCGCGTTGGGCGCCCTCGTATTACTCAACCTGACCACTCTGACTCCAGCCCAGGTGATCGGCACGGACATGGTTTTCGGCTTCCTTCTCTCGCTTATCGGCGGGAGTCTGCACTTCCTCGGGGGCCAATACAACTGGCTGATTCTGATCAAGCTCGTGGCTGGCGGAGCCGTGGGTTCGCTGTGCGGCGCAAGGCTGTCCTCGGTGATTCCCCCGCGTCCTCTGCGGCTTGCCCTCAGCGGATGGCTGGCGCTTCTTGGTCTGCAGTTGTGCTGGAAGGCCTTGAGTTAACATCCGGGTGAGCCGGGAAATCTCACGTTCCGATGTGCCATACTTGCTTTCCATGCGTCAGCGATTGGTATTGTTCCTTGCATTGGTTGGATGGTGTTGTAGCGCGGCCGCTGCGCCTCTGGCGGTTCACTTGCGTTCCACGCTGCCTTCGCCGCAGCCGGTGGGAGTCTCCATTGGCTTGACGCCAAGGATCGAAAACCCGTCCAAGGGCATGCACGTGTTTAGATACGCGGTAAGCATCAACGGCGGAGCGTTCCGGGTCGTTCGGGACTTCAGCCAGCAGGCGGACTTCGCCTGGACTCCCGAATTGTATGAGCAGTCCGCGGCTATCCGCATCACCGCCCGGAACAACGAGAGCAAGGAAACGGCCGAGGACGAAATGCGTTTCCAAATCGTGTCGCGGGTCAAAGGCGGAGCCCCGGTGGTCACGCCGTCCGCGAATCCGCTCATCGCGCTGTTCAGCGCGCCGGCCTGTCCGGAGGGCAGCGGTTTCCGCGTTGCGTTCCATGCGGAAGGCGAGGAGGCCGTTAGCCGGACGTCCGCCCAATCATGCCGCGGCTCGATCAGCAACAATGTGTGGGTCGCCGGGATGCGAGCCGACACGGAATACCAACTGCGTCCGGAGTGGACCACCGGCACGAGCGTGAAATCGGGCCACTGGACGCCTTTCCACACCGGCTTGCTCGACGGCAACACGGCTCCCGTGTCCATCACAGTGCCGCGTGTGGGCGGATCGTCTGCCGAGCCTGTGTTGATCTATAGCGCAACCTCAATGGGAGGCAGCAAGCGGCCCTTCGCGACCGATCTGCAGGGCCGGGTGATCTGGTATCTGCCGTCGCCGGATTTGATCACAAGGGTTCTTCTGGGCGGTCATCTTCTGGTTATAGGAGAAGGCCAGAACTCGGTCAACAGCACCAAAGACGAACAGGTGTTGCGGGAATTGGACCTGGCCGGAAATATCGTCCGCGAAACCAACGCCGGCCGCGTGGCCGAACAGTTGACCGCCTACGGCATCCATTCCGATTGCAAAATCGGCGCCAAGGAATGCGTCTCGGGTTTTCACCACGAAGCGATTCGATTACCGAATGGCCACACGATGGTTATCGCCGGAATCGAACGGATGATGCCGGCGGGAACGCAGGGCTCCAAAGAGCCTGTGGATATACTCGGCGACCTGATCGTGGATCTGGACCAGGACTTCCAGGTGTCGAATGTCTGGAAAGAGTACGAGCACCTTGACATCAATCGCAAGTCTGTGTTCGACGCCAAATGCCATACGGGCGGAGGCGGATGCCCGCCGGTGTTGCTGGCTCCCGAAGCAAACGGATGGACTCACAGCAACTCCCTGAACTACATCCCGTCCAGTGGGGACTTCCTGGTCTCCATCCCGGAACAGGACTGGATCGCAAAAGTGGATTGGAAAAACGGAACGGGCAGCGGAAAGATTCTTTGGCGCCTCGGCAAGGGCGGAGATTTCAAGGTAGAGTCCAAGGATCCAAACCCGTGGTTCTCCTACGCGCACGATGTGGGCTTCGAGCCGGCCGGGTCCAATGTGCTGACGCTGATGGACAACTCGCACTTCAGGTATGAGAAAGACAACGGGGCGCAGAGCCGCGCGCAAGTGTGGATGCTCGACGAGCCGAACCTCAGGGCCACCCTTGCGTACAACGCGGACCTTGGCGGACACACCATCTGTTGCGGATCGATGCAGGATCTGAAAGGCGGCGGGTACAGTTCCGTGACGGGTTGGGTCGATATGGCTTCGCCCCATGGCCGGACAGTGGAAGTAGACAAGGATGGAAAAATCGTCTATGTCATTGATTTGGAAGGCGTGATCGTCTACCGGAGCTTCCGCGTCAGCGATATGTACTCAACCCCCGTGAAGTAATCGGGACTTCGTGCGATACTGGATTCCCATGCGCCAGCAACTGGGAATTTTTATCGTCTTTGCCGCTTTGACCGGTAGCGCGTCCGGCGCTTCGCTCGCGGTTCAACTTGTTTCCACGCTGCCGTCGCCGCAGCCGGTTGGAACGCCGATCGGACTGTCGCCGAGGCTGCAGAATGTGGCGAAGGGCACGCTCAACTTCCGCTATGAAGTAAGCGTCAATGGCGGGCCGTTTCATATCGTTCGCGACTTCAGCCAGACGAGAGAACTCGCCTGGGTGCCCGCGTTGTACGAGCACGGCGCGACGATCCGGGTGACCGTTCGGAACAATGAGACGAAAGAAAGCGCCCAGACAGAACTGCCTTTTCAGATTGTGCCGCGGGCCAAGGGAGCCCCGGCCGTCGTTCCAACCTCGCATCCTCTGGTTGCGCTCTTCAGCGCTCCTCCCTGTCCGGAAGGCAGCCAGTTCCGCGTTGCTTTCCATGCGGATGGAGAGGAGGCCATCAGCAGAACGCCCTCTCAAGCCTGCCGGGGATCGATCAGCAATAGCGTTCTGGTGGCTGGAATGCGCGCTGAAACCGGATACCTGCTGCGCGAGGAGGTGATCGCCAGCGGCCACGAGACGGATGGCAAATGGCTGCCGTTCCGGACAGGGATGCTGGACGGCGATTTCCCTGCCGTGTCGGTTGCGGTCCCGCGAGCCAGCGGTTCCGTCGCGTCCGAGCCCGTGGTGGTTTTTAGCGCCGCCTCAGCGAGCGCCAGCTCACGGCCGTTCGCGACGGACCAGCAGGGCCGCATCATCTGGTATCTTCGCACTCCCGATTTTCTGACACGCATGATCCCCGGGGGGCGTTTTTTGGTGCGCGCCGATGGCGAGAACTCGGTCAATTCCATTCGGCGGCAACAAACATTGCGCGAACTGGATCTGGCCGGGAATATTCTTCGCGAGACGAACGTCGGCCGCATCGCGGAACAACTGGAATCGCGCGGCATCCACTCCGATTGCAGGAAGGGCGGGAAGGAGTGTCTCTCCGGTTTCCACCACGAGGCGATCGCATTGCCGAACGGCCACGTCCTGGCAATGACGGGACTGGAGCGGATGCTGCCCGCTGGAACGCAGGGCTCGAAGGAGCCTGTGGATGTTCTGGGCGACGTGGTCGTGGACCTGGACGAAGATTTTCAGGTGGCGGGGATGTGGAATAACTTCGATCATCTGGACGTGAATCGAGCCTCCCGGTATGACGCCAAGTGCGCGGAGGGCGCGGGCTCGGACGGGTGCGCCGCCATTTTCCTCGCGGCACAGGCCAACGGCTGGACCCACAGCAACGCGATCAATTACATTCCGTCGAGCGGAGATTTTCTGGTGTCCATGCCGGATCAGAACTGGGTGATCAAGGTTGACTACAAGAACGGCAAAGGCAGCGGGAAAGTTCTGTGGCGCCTGGGGCAAGACGGCGATTTCACGGCGAAGTCCGACGATCCGCATCCCTGGTTCTCTTATCAGCACGACGTTGGTTTCGACCCCCCGGGCTCGGACATGATCACCGTCCTCGATAATGGCGACGCCCGCTTTGAAAAGGACAAGACCGCCCAGACCCGCGGTCAGCAGTGGCGGCTCGACGAAAAGAACAGGACCGCGACCCTGGTTTACAACGCAAGGCTGCAGGGGTACTCGTTTGCGGTTGGATCAGCGCAGGTGTTGAAGAACGGCGGCTATAATTTCACCGCAGGTTTCCTCGATCCAGCGACTTCGCCGCACGGGCGAATGGTGGAAACCGATCGGGATGGCAGGGTCGTTTTCTCGATGGATGCATTAGGAATCGTCGTTTACCGGACCTACCGGGTCGACGATCTGTATTCCGCTCCGGCCAAATCATCCGCATGGCATTAGTCGATCTGCATACACATACAGACCGTTCGGACGGATCCACGCCGCCCGGCGATCTGGTGCGCCTGGCCGTTGCCGCAGGTCTTCAGGCGCTCGCGATCGCCGATCACGATACGCTGGCCGGCTACGACGCCGCCCGTCCCGTCGCCACGGAATGCGGCCTCGAACTGGTCTGCGCCGTGGAACTGAGTACCCGGCCGAATGAGCGGAGGGAGAGCGGGAAACGGGAGCGGTCCGTGCATGTGCTGGGGTATTGGCTGGCCTCCGATCCCACTGCGGAGTTCCGCCGCTACCTGGAGACCCAGCAGGCCAGCCGCCGCAAGCGCAATGTGGACCTGGTGGCGAAACTCCAGCAGTTGGGTGTTTCGATCACGCTGGAGGACGCGGAGGTCTACGGGCGTAATCAGGTGGGCCGGCCCCATTTCGCGCGCGTGCTCCTCGATAAAGGCTACGTATCGAATCTTCAGGAAGCCTTCGATGTGTATCTCGCCGACGAGGCTCAAGCCGGGGTCGAGCGGGACGAGCCGGCGCTCGATGAAGGGATCCGGCGCATCAAGGACAGCGGAGGCCTGGCGTCCCTTGCTCATCCGGTCCGGCTGCCGCAGCGCGGTGCGGACCTGGAGCGGCTGGTGGAGCATCTTCTCGAC
>VFSW01014147.1_pt1 | contig 11048 bp, 15 predicted proteins | sample 5358111 | NCBI WGS metagenome assembly VFSW01 (sample SAMN11554181, study PRJNA540505) | mine drainage metagenome | isolation source: sediment from site ElyBrook_90M | place: USA: Ely Copper Mine, Vershire, VT | collected 2017
ACATTGGACCTTGGGGACCCAACTCGATGAGTGGTGGAGCGGGCGGCGGCAGCGGCAGCACTGGCGCAAGCGTTCCGATGCTCGTCGAGTAAGGAGAAGATTGTGGCATTGCCTGCTTCACATCGAAACAGATCCACCCGGCGCGGCAGCGTCATCATCGAATTCACGCTGGTTCTGCCTTTCCTCATTTCCCTGTTTCTGGGAGTCGCGTTCTGCGGACAGGATCTCTTTATATACAACGAACTGGAGGAACGCGTCCGCTCGGCCTCTCGATTCGCTTCGATTCAGTCTTATGACTCGCTGAACTCCCTGGATCCGCCTTTGAGTTGCGCCAGTTGTATGGTGGTGCTTAACCCGGCGCAGTCCCAGTTTGCCCGGAGGGTAAGCGATTTCCTGGTTTATGGAACGCCATCTCCGGGCGCCAACCCGCAACCGCTGACCGACGGCCTGACCGGGGCCAACGTCAAGGTCTCCCTGGAGGTTGTAAACAATTTTCCGGTGGGCGTTCGGGTGGGTATCATCGGCTTCGGGATGCTCACTCCAACAGGAAATATCACCCTGACGGACAAACCGCAGACTCAGTTCCCGTACTTCGGCCGGGTGGCCACACCGTGAGAAGGAATCCTTCTATGATCCGTTTTCAAACGAAGAGTGAGTCTCGGGGACGCAACAGGCGCCGGGGCGCCGTTACCATAGAGGCTTCGCTCATACTCCCGCTGTTCCTGATCTTCTGGTTTGGCATCATAGACTTGGGAATCTCGTTCTTCATACGCGAAGCCATTGTGCGACAGGTCCATGCGGCGGCCCGCTATGCGATCGTAAACGATTACGACGCGACAAAAATTGCGCAGGTCCTTCTTCACAACAATCCGAACAGCGCCAGCGGGGGGACGGCTTGGTTCAGCCTGCGGGCCCCCACCATCACCGTCCAGTTGTTAGGAACGGCCGCTAACAATGACAGACGCGTGCTGATCTCCGTCAGCGAGTACGAGTGGCTTCACTTCACGCCGTTTTTTGCGGGCAGGTACCTGGGACGGCCAATTACCGTCAGCATGCCGGTGGAAGATCTCGCCACCGGAGGGTAGGCTGCTGGCAAGCGACCAACTGCGGCCCCGCGCTAGAGTCTAAGCATGCTGCGGGACCTGGTGGCGCGCGCCGGTCAAGGGGAAAAGATCCTCCACCGCATCGTTATTCTCCAGGGCGCCAGCCAATCCCACGAGCTGGGCTATCGCGAGGAACTGGCCCAATACGCCGGCCTGCACGAATGGTTTCACTACATCCCCACCGTCAGCCGCCCCTGGCTGGAACCAGCCTGGGACGGCGAGAAGGGCCGGGTCGAAGACACCAGCCGCAAGTACCTGGACGCCTTTGCCTTCACCCCCGCGGACACCACGGCCTATGTCTGCGGAAATCCCAACATGATCGACAATCTCAAGGGTCTGCTCCGGCGAGCCGGGTTTCCCAAAGAATCCGTCCAGGAAGAAGTCTACTGGCACGCGGAAAAGGAGTAGAGGGCGGGCTGACGCCCTGAGATTGTGGCAGTCCGTTCGATCTCCCCTATCGCAACGCGGCAGCTCGGAATATCCACTCCTGGCGCCCACCCCGCGTGGGATTAATACCTGGCCCGTCTGGCCGCCATGATGGCCTCGATCTGGTGGGCGGGCCCCAACGCGAACGCGATCGCGGCCAGAAACCAGATGAAGGTGTTGAAGTAGTGATAGCGCCAATGCAGGAGGCCGGAGTTCACGGCCCATGTGCCAGCGTTGCCCACCGAGGTAAGGAAAATCGCGGCGGCGTATGCCCGCCAGCAGCGCGCGATCAGACCGCCACCAGAGCTCACGATGGCCCGCCGCAGCAGGAGCGCTTCCAGCAGCAACAACCCCAACAACGGATCCGTAACCCAACTGATCCACTTGAGGATGGTGGCAGGTTCCTGGAGCGAAGCGTTCCACCGCACGAACTCCACACCTTGACTCGCGATGAAGAGCCCCGCCAGGCTAAGCGGAATCCAATCGGGGCCAGCGGGGCGGCGCAGCAACCCCACTTTCTTGTATACGCCTACCACAACCAGCAAACCGGCCGCCAGGAGCACCATGTTGAGTGGACCACCGAACGCCGGACCAATTTCCCGTAAGGCGGCCGCGTGGGTGGCCCCGGAAGCCGGGTCGGGCCAGATGGTGGCCGAGGCGAAGCCGCCGACGAAGTGGGACACGATCAGGCCGATAACCCGGCAGCCCGACCCAGAGGCAATGAGAAGCCACGTCCAACGGAGCGGTTCTCCCGACTCGAACTGCCCCCAGCAAGCCAAGCTCAAGAGGTATCCCAGTACCGCGTAGACCAGAAGAAACACAGAGGATTGAAGTGGAAAGGAGGAGGTGAAAAAACCCGCATTAACCCGAAACGCCCACAGCACCAGCGCCGCCAGTCCGAACGCAAGCTGAATAGCGGCGACGAGCCATACAATCCTGCACACGCGAGTCACGGAGTCCCCCAGTGTAGACGACCCCATTCCCGGTGGCAGGCTGCAAAAAACCGCGGTTGTGCCCATCGCTATCTCATGCCGCCCCGAGATCGGAATCGATCCGGAGGAGCAAGGCGGAGGCGGTCTTCTTCCCCAGAAGCGTCTCTGCCAGTTGACCCGCTGCGGCCCTGAACGCAGACTTCTCACCCGGCGAGCGTTCGAGGAGAATCGTTGGATAATTCCCGAAATACGGCCTCAAGGCGCTCACGACTCGTGTGTTCCTCTGGCTGAGGACGCGGTGACGGACTATAGACAGTTGCACTTCATCTTGCAGGGCATCCCTCAACCTTCTCAAGCCCTGCTCGACCAGTGCGGGCATCGCGGTTACGCTTGCCAGATCCTCAGAGCCACCCTCACTTCCGTACAAACGGGGGACTTGCATCTCGCATGCATCCAGCCGCCCGTGCTGACGACGAACCAAAGCCACAGCATCGGGGGGTTCGCCTGCGCCCGCGCGGAGCCACCCCATCAAGGTATTTCCGAGCTTCAATCCTGTATCTCCTTTCCCCGGTCCAGCACGGCACGGACTTTCTTCCTCGCCCGCCCCAGCAGCGCACTCACAGTGCCCTGCTGCACACCGAGCGCGGAAGCGATTTCTATGTAGCTCAGCCCTTCGACGCGCAGCCCCAAACACTCCGCCTCGTGATCGGTGAGACACAGGTTTAAGCTTCGCGTCAGGTCAACATGCCGCAGCCCATCCTCGAGGTCCTTATGCTGATCGGCCAATCCCGCCACTTCATCAAGAGTGGCCCTGCTTCGACAATCCAAACTCTTCAGGATATCCAGCACATGATTGCGCAGGACCCTGAACAGCCATGCCTTTGGGTTCTCAATGGATTGTCCTCCCTTTCGGACGAGGAAGTAGCGCAAGAAGCACTCCTGGATGGCGTCCTGCACCAATCCCCTGTCCGGCGTGAGGGTCAAGCCATACCGGTACAGGCAGGCGCAGCAGTCCCTGTAAAGCCCCACAACTTCGGCCTCCAGCTCCCCGCCAAGAGACATTCCGTTCCCGGGAGAAGCCGCGGCCGCGGGGTTTCGCAGTTCGAGATTCACTTTAGATCTTCCCGATTGTAACATCGAGATAACATCTGTTTTCATCTAAATTCGTGGCCGATGCACCTGCCTTTGGTTATGGTAGTAGGTCTACTTTAGTTAACTGCGAATGTGCCGACAGCACAATCAGCAGCGGCGTAAACAAAACGGCAGGCTGAGTCGTCATATGAGTGGAATCCGGAGGTGATGAGGTGAAGCGAGGGCTGCAACGCACAGGCACCAGTGAGGCGCCAGGCAGCGGGCTGCCGGGGAGGACGAGCGTCCGGCAATACGATCCTCCGTCCACTCCACTGGCACGGGAAGCAACGTCCTTGAGAAGCCCGATTGCCGAGGTCAACGCAAGCAAGAAAGCCCTGCGCAGGGGCTCCGTGGCGATTGAGGCAGGGTTCACGCTCGTCCTGCTATTTGGTCTGATATTCCTTATCCTGGACCTTTCCATGCTGCTCTTCATCAAGGCCACTCTCCAACAGGCTGTCAGGGAAGGCGTCCGGGTGGGGATGACAGCGCGCTTGGTCGGTTCGACGACTTACCTTAACGACTCGATTACTCTGACCGTTCAGGAGCACTCCCTGGGATTCCTTCAAGGCCCCCAGGGCGCGTGCCGGATCCAGATCCAGTACTTCGACCCCACCACGGGTGCGGCCTCGCAGGGCACGCAGGGAGACCTCCTGGTGGTGTCCGTCAACAACTACAACTACACCCTTCTGGGGGCGGTCATGAAGGACGCTCACCCATTGGCGGTGTCCGTGTCATCCTCCGACATTTTGGAACGCTGCCCGCTGGGAGGCTGCCCGGCCGCCTTGAATCCAACCACGCCTGGCTGCACTTAGACAGGAGGACTCACATATGCCCCAATACAAGGTTCGTAAGCGTGGAAGCGCAACCGTGGAATTCGTGCTGGTGGGCGCCTTCTTCCTCGTCCCGCTCATCCTTGGACTCATGTCGGTTGGATTCTCCCTCTCTCGCTCACTTCAGGTGGCGCAATTGACGCGCGATGTGGGCCGCATGCAGGTGCGCGGGATAGACTTTTCGCAGACGCCAAATCAGGAGTTAATTACCGGGTCCGCTTCCAGGCCCAACCTGCCACCTCTGGCAAGGGGGCTTGGGATGGTCGGAAACGGGGTCATCCGAAATTCAACCGGGGGCACCACCGGCAACGGCGAACTTGTGTTGTCAATCATGACAAGAGTACCTCTGGGGTGCAACTGTACCAATGCCGGCCGTATCGTTGTCACCCGGCGCATCGTGATCGGGAACAGAACCCTTGCTACAAGCGCTTACGGAAGCCCGACTTCGACATTGATTAACGCGACAACTGGAACCGTGAGCAACTATACGACGGATGCGTCGACAAGGGCCGATAGCTTCTCCAACGTGGTCAACCTCGACAGCGGTGAGTTTGCCTTTCTGGTGGAGAGCATCTTCGCCTTCCCGGACCTGGCAATTTCCGGTGTGATGCCGAACGCCGGCGTGAGGACGAATGCCGTGTTCTAGTGTATTGCGGAGGCGAACCCGATGAAGATAACGTCCCATCGAACCAGAGAGCGCAGAAAGGGAGTGTCGGTCATCACGACCACTCTCGCACTGATGATCATTCTGCCTATGGTTGGGCTGGCAACCGACCTGACCATCATGTATATCCTCAAGGTGAAACTGTTGACCGCTTTGGATGCCGGGATGCTCGCCGCCGCCCGCGCCCTTGGCCAGGGGTCGAATCCGTCCACGCAGGCGCAGAACGCTCGAAACGCGGCGGCAAAGTTCTTTGCGGCTAACTTCCCCACTGGCTACTGGGGCACCACAAACCTCTCTTTCCCAACACCCGCGATTGATAGCACCTCGGTTCCCAACTACCGCAGCATCACCGGGAGCGCCTCCGTCGATGCGCCGCTCTATTTCCTGCGCGTCTTCGGAGCGAGCACTTCCACCTTGAGGGTTACGGCACAGGCGGCCCGCCGGGATGCGCTCGTCGTGATGGTTCTCGACCGCTCCTCCTCCATGGACAGGACAGTCGCGGGAACCGGGACCACAGCGTGCGAGATCATGAAACAGGACGCCAAGGAGTTCATGAAGTACTTCGCTCCCGGAAGGGACAAGCTGGCGTTGGTGGTGTTCAGTTCCGCAACCTTCTCCATACCCCCAACGACCAACTTCAATCCCGCGTCGTCCAGCGACCCCCTCGTGTCCGCGATCAGTTCCATCGACTGCAAGGACAACACCAATTCAGTGGAAGCTCTGCACCAGGCCTATGGCATGATCAACGAAACCACCCGGGCCAACGTCATCGTGTTCATGACCGACGGCATCCCGAATGGCTTCTCCGGTAATTTCATCCCGTACCGGATTAGCCCCTGCGGCGCCACAGGAACGCCGATGATCGGCGTCCTCGCCCAGTGGGCCAACAACGCAAGCACCGGCACGACTGCGGGACTTATGGCGCGCTCTATAGGCAGTACCAGCGCTGCCACCCCCTACTCCTCCGAGAACACCGGCAGTTGTCGCTTCAGGAGCGACCTGACGCGAATCGACGAGGATGTTACGCGGATGCCGACACAAGACGTGTATGGCAACGCGCTGGCCGGAACCTACTCTTCCTACTTGAACTCCGACGTCGCTTTCTTTGGTTCGCCTGCCGACCTGACCCACGTGGACCGGCCTCAGGAAATCACCAAGGCTTCCGCCAATGCACTGGATAACCAAGCCACGGTCATTCGCAGCAATACCACCTTCAAGCCCATGATCTACACAATCGGCCTGAGCACCGATCCTACCGGCAACGACAGGCCCGACGAGCAGTTGCTCCGGAAGATCGCAAACGATCCGAGTCTGGCCACAGCTCCCAACTCCGGCCCGCAGATCTATCAGGACCAGAAGAGCCAGCCGCGAGGCATTTACGTCAACGCGCCGGATGCTTCGCAGTTAGGCGCCGCGTTCGAAACCATCGCGACTCACATCGTCGTGCGGCTCGCTCTGTGACATCCACGCGCGGCCGCCAGGGCCGCCGCTCTGGCCACGCCGAAAGAGTGGGAGTTCGCGGTCCTGACCGGAGAGTTCCGGACCACGATTGCGTTTCGTGGCCCGTCAAAGTGGAAAGATGCAGCCATCGACATGTGCCCGAACGACGCCACCAACCCGCCGTATCAGTACCGCGTCGGAAGCGGCGTACCACACTGCGGTTCCATCTGGGACACCAACTCGATGAGCGATATCAAGGACGCCATCCAGGGGAACGCCGTGCCCCGAAGCGGCGACTCGATTGATATCGGCGACAACGTCATCACGAACTATGACTCTTGCATGCCATCGCGGACCGCATAAAGGCCCACCGCACCAACTACAAAATGAACCATTCCCTCAAATCCATGGCGTGGGTCAGAGAGCGAACGGCTCATGTCGAGCGGTTGTTGGGCAAGGTGCTGCTTCCGAACCTTACCGAAGATCGCATCTGCAGCTCCATCCCAACGCGCCTCGACCAAGGTGCCGGGAATCGGACCGTGAACATGGAATTGGCGTGTCTGTCCTGCGCCGTAGGATGAACGTGGCATGAGCTGTCGCCGAAGGTCAAGATATTGGACGAACCCTTATGGCGGATGTCAGTCACCCCCAGCATGAAAATGCGCTTGACTCGGAGCTTCGGTTGGGAGCCAATTCTTGCCCAACGGATCAACTGCTGTCAAACCACTGCGCATCAATAACTTGCGCTCCCCATCGAGATATATTTTCGGAACAAGTCACCTCGAGTTTCAACTGGAGTCCCCCACAAATTCCCCCGCAATGGGTGGATCACAAGGAAGGAAGCTACTTGCAAGCCATTGAAAGGAATGGTGGGCGGTAGAGGACTTGAACCTCCGACTTCCTGCTTGTAAGGCAGGCGCTCTAACCAACTGAGCTAACCGCCCATTCAACTAAAGATTCTTGTGGCGTACGCGCGCGCCCACGTGTTCCATCATATCAAGCATCATGCTCTCGGGTAATCCCGCCTCCGAGCGGCCCAGGGAAGCCCCACGTGGATCAAAAGACCGGCCAGGGCCAGCCCCCAGCCGGGCGAGCATGCTACTCTGGCGTCTTGCGGAACCATCCCCTCTTCAAGGCCTATCTGGCGCTGCTGGCGATCTGCTTCTTCTGGGGCACAACCTACCTCGCCATCCGCATGAGCATCGAGGCGATTCCGCCCGTCATGCTCGTCAGCGGCCGCTTCACTGTGTCCGGGGCCTTGATGCTGGCCGTCGCGCTGGCGGTCCGGGCGCGGCTCCCCCGAGGGCGTGAATTGTGGGCCACGGCACTGAACGGAGTGCTGATCCTCGGAGTCGGGAACACTTGCTTGTCCATCGCCGAACTGTGGATCCCCAGCGGCCTGGCCGCGTTGATCATCACGATTTCCCCCTTCTGGATGGTGGGGCTCGATGCCTTAATGCCAGGCGGCAGCCGGCTTCGCATGCCGACCGTCGCGGGCATCCTGGTCGGCGGAGCCGGCGCCGCGCTCCTGGTGGCCCCCCAGGCCATGAACGTCCACGCCGGGGAGCGCTTATGGCCAGCCTTCCTGCTGCTGCAGCTCGCCAACTTCGCCTGGTGCTATGGCTCCCTCCGGCAGCTTCGGCTCCCCACGAAAGCTAGCCCCATCGTGAACGGCGCCGTGCAACAACTCGCAGCCGGATTGGCGTGTCTGCCCTTCGCCCTCTTCCACTCGGGTCCCCCGGTTGTCTGGCAGCCGCGCGCATTCGCCGCTGCCCTCTACCTGGTGATCTTCGGCTCGATTGTGGGCTATAGCGCGTATGTCTACGCGTTGGACCATCTGCCGGTGGCCCTGGTTTCGCTCTACACCTACGTGAACCCGATCGTGGCGGTGTTCCTCGGCTGGCTCTTCTATCGGGAGTCGTTCGGCCGGATCGAGATGGCGGGGATGGCGGTGATCTTCCTCGGCGTTGCTATCGTCAAGCGCTACACCCATAGCCCCACCGCGCCGGAACTCGATTAGCGTTCACGGCTCCCGTCCCGGTTCTTCAATTCGCGCGTAATCCGTTTTACATCAATAATATGGATGCAGTTTCCCAGCCCTGTAAGAGAGGCCCGGCGGGCGCTTTCCCGCAATTGCCCTGCTAGCATGAAAACGGCATGAAGCAGAAAGACCTCGCCGCCCGGCTTGCCCGCAAGGCGCGCACCTCCAAGGCCGTCGCCGCCGATCGATTGGACCGCATCGTACACAGGATCATTGCCGAGCTGAAAAAGGGCAACCCGGTTTCCCTGCCCGGTCTGGGCACCTTCAAGCCCGGCAAGAAGCTCAACTTCCAGTTCGAGAAATCGAGAGCGCCGGATGGGTTTCTACTTGAAAAAAAGCACTGAGCAAATCGTGGAGATCCTCCGCCAGTGCCTGGAGGAGGGCAGTGCTGTCGAAATTGACGGCCTGGGCGTATTTCGTTCCGGTTCCGACGGTTACGAGTTCTACCCCGCGGCCGGGCAGAAGGTCTTCATCGCCTACGTGCAGGAAGATCGGGCCTACGCCAACAGGTTGTACGACGCCCTCAAAACCAGCGGGTTCGAGCCTTGGCTGGACCGCAAGAAGCTGCTCCCTGGGCAGAACTGGCCGCGCGCCATCGAGCGGGCCATCGAAGTGAGCGACTTCTTCGTCGCCTGCCTCTCCCGGCGAGCCATCCAGAAGCGCGGCTCGTTCCAGACTGAGTTGCGTTACGCCCTGGACTGCGCCCGGCGCCACCCCCTCGCCCGCGTCTACTTCATCCCCCTGCGTCTGGAAGACTGCCCGGTCCCGGTGCGGATCAGCCGCGAAACCCAGTACGTCGATCTGTTCCCCGACTGGGAGGAGGGCTTGCGCCGGGTGGTCTCCACAATTCAATCCGAACCCCCCCAGCGCCGCTAACGGCGAGGCATCCGGATATATAATGGAGTCCGTTAAGGGGGAACACCAGATGAAGCATTACATCCTGCTTGCAGCGCTCGCGCTAGTCGCTTTTACGCCACTTTTCGCCCAAACGCCCAAGGGCTGGAAGATGCGCGTCGATCGTAGCACGGCGGCGGCGGACCCGGATGCCCCCGGCGATATCAAGTTCGTGACCATGGGATCGGGCTTCCACGCGACCAATCCCCAAGCGGCGGTGTACTGGAATCCGGCGAATACCGCGGCGGGCGCGTATACGCTCAAGGGCACGTTTACGCTGATGAAGCCGAGCGGCCACATCAACTACTACGGGCTGGTGTTTGGCGGCAGTGCTCTCGAAGGTCCGCAGCAGAGCTATTTGTACTTTGTGGTCGCGCAAAACGGGACCTGGCTGATCAAGAGCCGCGATGGCGAAGCGACCAGCATCCTGGCGCCAAAGACCCCCAACGCCGCGGTGAAGACACCCGACGCCAGCGGAAAATCCACCAATGCCCTGGAAGTGCGAGTCGGCGCTGACAAGATCGACTTCGTGGTCAACGGCACAGTAGTGCACACCGCACCTAAGAGCGGAGCGATGGCGAAAACCGACGGCATTTACGGAATCCGCATCAATCATCTCCTCGAGGTTCAGGTGGACGGATTGGCGGTATCGAAGTAGCAGTGGGGCAGGCGCTTTGGCCTGCCCGACTCTCAGCCGGGTTTACCCTCCCGGGCACGCCATAAGACGCCACGCGCCGCCAATCCGCCGCTGGCGCATCTTGTCTCTTTTCAGACTCCCGAAACGCCCGTACTCTGGTCTTGGCATAGGGCCAGAAAGGGAGAATGAAATGAACAAAACGTCGATGATCGGAATCCTGATGGTGGTTGGGTTGGTTTCGCTGCTCTCGGCTCCGCCGGCGAGCGGGCAGACGATTGCGAAGTTTAATGTCCCGTTCCAGTTCGTGGCGGGCAACCATGTATTGCCCGCCGGTGAATACCTGGTCAAGGTGGACAGCAGCCTGCGGGGCATCCAGATAAGGCAGGCATGGGGAGACGACGGCGCTTTCCTGGCGGCGGTCCCGGCACGAACGATGGACGCTGCGAGCATCGGCAAGCTGGTGTTCAATGCCTATGGCAATGTGCGGCTGCTTCAGACGGTGTGGATCGGCGGTCGTGCGGAAGGAGTCGAAGTGCCCGCTTCCAAAGCACAGCGCGAGATTGCGAAAGCGTCTGCCGCGAACCTTATGGCAAGGGCAACGGTGGAAGTCGTCACAGCCCAGTAGGCAATCCTCCTGGTCCGTAGCTAGCGGAGTGGCGTTAGGTAACGCTGAGCTGGCGACAAGCGCCGCTCCGCCTGGCTGGGGAGCTGAGCCGCTCGTTAGGCGGGTGTATACTGTCGAGTAACTCGAAGGACCGCACCCATGCAACGACGAACGTTTCTGCAATCCGCTGCGGCGCTCGCAGCGGCCCCTGCCGCCCCAGCCGCTAGCTTTCAGATCCCACTTGGATTCGACACCTATTCACTCAACAGGTCCGGCTGGAAGGCTATCCAGTTGCTGGACTATGCGGCCAGCCAGAAGCTCGACACGATCCAGATCTCCAGCCTCG
>VFSW01014148.1_pt1 | contig 11047 bp, 11 predicted proteins | sample 5358111 | NCBI WGS metagenome assembly VFSW01 (sample SAMN11554181, study PRJNA540505) | mine drainage metagenome | isolation source: sediment from site ElyBrook_90M | place: USA: Ely Copper Mine, Vershire, VT | collected 2017
CTTCCCGGAGTTTCTGCTCGTGCACGGCGCGCCGGTGCGCTACTTCGACTACATCCTCGAGAAGCGCAACGCGGTCACCGCCTTTGCCGCCACCGATGCGCCGCTCATCTTCGTCGGCCACACGCACGTCGCGCAGCACTGGGTTCGGGAACGCAACGGCTCCGTCGGTCACCGGCACATGCAGCGTGGCGGCGAACTGCAGCTCGATCCGGAGAAGCGGTACATCATCGACGTCGGCAGCGTCGGCCAGCCGCGCGACCTGAACCCCAACCCCTGCTTCGTCTTTTACGAGCCCGAGAAGCAGCGGGTCGAGTGGGTGCGGTACAGTTACCCGATCAGCACCGTGCAACGAAAGATTCGTGCGGCTAAGCTGCCCGAATATCTTGCGGATCGTCTGGATTCCGGGCGATGAGCGCTTCCTCCAGCGTGCCGATCGACGACGGATACTGCTTTGCGTGTGGTCCGGAGAACCCGTCGGGCTTGCATTTGCAGTTCGAGAATCTCGGCGCAGACGGCGTGCGCGCGCAGACCTCTCTGGCGCCGCAATTTCAAGGGTGGCGCGGCATCGCCCACGGAGGCATCGCGATCTCGCTGCTCGATGAAGCGATGGCCCACGCTGCGGGATATGCCGGCTACCGCGGCGTCACGGCTTCGATGAGCGTACGCTTTCGCAAACCGGTTCTGCTGGCCGTGCCGCTCGTCATCCACGGGCGCGTGACGTGGAAGCGCGGCAACGTGCTCGGCATCGAAGCCGACGTGCGCGACGAATCGGGCGCGTTGCTCCTGCGCGGCGAAGGGCACTTCGTCTCGCGCGGATCGGTGGGTGACGCGGTCGATCGCCGAAACCCGGGCACGTAGCCATGGCGAAGATGCGGCAACAGCGCGAGAAAGCGGCGGAGACGCAGCGTCCTCGCCGTTCTCCGACGCTCGAGAATCGGCGTGCGCGCTTCGAGTACGAGATCCTGGAGTCGCTCGAGGCCGGCATCTCGCTCTCCGGCACGGAGGTGAAAGCGATTCGCGAGGGCGGCGCGTCGATCAGCGAGGCGTACGCGCGATTTCGCGACGGCGAAGCGTGGCTCGTCGGGATGCACGTCCCGCCATACAAGCAGGGGAGTTTTTCGAATCTCGACCCAGGGCGCGCGCGCAAGCTGCTGCTGCACCGCGAGCAGATCGCATTGTTGCGATCGCGCGTGCAAGAGAAGGGCCTCACCGTCGTTCCGCTGCGTCTCTATTTCACGCGCGGAATGGCAAAGGTGCAGCTCGGTCTCGCCCGTGGAAAGAAACTCTGGGACAAGCGCGCGACCGTCGCGAAGCGCGACGTCGAGCGCGAGATCGCCCGGCAGGGCCGATAGGCGGCACGCATCTTGCTCGGAGTTGGTTACATATGATATCTTATAGTCATTATGAGTGACCACTTCAGCCTAGCCGAAGCCAAGGCGCACCTCTCGGCTCTGATCGACCGCGTGGAGCGAGGGGAAGAGATTGCGATCTACCGGCACGGACAACCGGTAGCCAGGCTGATCCCTGCGCGGCCGCAGTACGATGCGGTCATGCAACGGGTGCTCGCCTTGCGCAAGAGAGTGCGCGGTCGCGTCCTCGGCAAGGCTGAGACGTGGCGCTCGCTGGCGCACGAAGGGCATCGGCGTTAGGGAACCCCTGAAAAAGTCCGTGTACCCATCGTTTGTCGCCCCGAAGGTTCGGATGCTAGGAGACCGCGAGGAAGCATACCCTGGGCGGTCTGTGACCGAGCGGGCGACAACGCAGACGAGCCCTCGGGGCGCAAACCAGAATGGCAACGGCGTTTTCGCCGCACATCATCGTCGCTGCGTCGGTCACAGACAGCTTGGAGTATGCTCCCTCCTCGCTCCTCGATCTGCGGTGAAAACGCTCGTTGCGCTGGGTGCAGCGACTTCTTCAGGGGTTCCCTAGGTGCCGGAGATCGTTCTCGACTCCAGCGTGGCGATGGCGTGGGTGCTGGAAGACGAGCGAAACGCCTTTGCCGATCGGGCCGTGAAGTCCGCATTCGAAAGCGTTGCGCACGTGCCGACGCTATGGCTGTACGAGCTTCAGAACGTGCTCGCATTGGCCGTTCGGCGCCGCAGATTGACGCTGGGCGATGCGCGCGAAGCATGCGGTAACCTCGCGTCCATTCCAACGCACGTTCACGGTCCCCATGGCATCGGACGCGAACTCGCCGTCGCGATGCCGAGCGCGCTCACCGCGTACGACGCTGCCTACCTTTGTATCGCACAGGACACGCACGCTCCGCTGGCTACGCTCGACGAACCTCTCCGCGAGGCCGCGCACGCCCTCGGGATCCCCCTCTTCAGCTGAAAGGCTCCATGCAGCGATGAGGGGAGCCCATCGGGAGCGGGCGATCGAGCAGCACGTGCTGCACGGCGGCGTCATACGCGCGGGAGAGCGCGTCGTCGTCGCGTGCAGCGGCGGTCCGGATTCCGTCGCACTCGCTGCGATGCTTGCGGCGGTCGCGCCGCAACTCGAGCTGCAACTCTCGATCGCGTACGTCAACCACGGCGTCCGCGCGTCGGCTTGGCAGGACGAGTGCGTCGCGATGCGCGTCGCGGCGAGCCTGCGGCTTCCGCTCGACGTCGCCGCGCCGAAGCCCGAGAGTCGCGACGAGGCGATGCTGCGGACGGTGCGATACGAGGCGCTCGACGAGATCGCGCGCCGGCGCGGCGCGAGCGCCGTTGCGACCGCGCACCACGCCGAGGACCAAACGGAGACGGTGCTCCTCGCGCTCTTTCGCGGAAGCGGTCCGGACGGGCTCGGCGGCATGGCTGCGAGGCGGGAGCTGGCACCGGGCGTCGAGTTGGTTCGACCGCTGCTGCGAATGGCGGCCGAGGATTTGCGGTACTATTGCCATGTGAACGGCTTGCCGTACGCCATCGATCCGACGAACGAAGACGCGGCGCTGCGCCGCAACGCGATCCGCGAGGCGCTCGCTTCGCTGCGCCCGGCATTTCCCGGCCTCGACGAGGCGGTGGCCCGGGCGGCGGAGCTGGTCGCAAGCGAGCGAGCCGGAACGGGTCGGGCCGCGCTGCGGCGGCGCGTCCGCGAGCTCTTGCGGGAAGAGGCGAGCCTCCGCGACGTCGACTTTGCCCACGTGGAGGCCGCGGCCCGGACGATGGAATTGGGCGGAAGCGGCCGATTCCATATGAAGAAGGGCGTCACCCTACGGATCGACGCGGGGCGGCGGAACGAACCATAAATGAAGATTGGGCAGAGCTACGAGGGCACGATCAAGCGGCAGATCTATTCGGCAGAAGAGATCGCCGCGGCAATCGAGCGCCTCGCCGGCCGTATTGCCGCCGATTTTACGGGGCAACCACTGCTCCTGCTCGGGGTGTTGAAGGGGGCGCTCTACGTCGTCACGGACCTGGCCCGAGCGATCGCGCTGGTCCCGGACGGCCCGAGCGAGATCGTCGTGGATTACCTCTGTGTCTCCAGCTACGGCAACGCGACCCGCACGAGCGGCGAGGTGCGCCTGCTCAAGGATACCACCGCGACGGTGACCGGTAAGAACGTCGTCATCGTTGAAGATATCGTGGATAACGGCCTGACCTTAGAGTATCTGAGCGCGCTCTTGGCGGAGCGCGGGCCGGCGCGACTCGCCTCTTGCGTGCTCTTCGACAAGCCGTATCATCGGAGGGTCGACGTCGCGCTGAATTACGTGGGGTTGCGATGCCCCGACGAGTTCGTCGTAGGTTACGGCTTGGACTATCAGGAACTCTTCCGGAATCTACCGTATCTCGCGCAGCTACAACCCTGGGTTTTTCGTGTTGAGTAAATGTTCGTGAGCAAGCATCTTCGATCGGTCCTCCTCATTATCGCGGTCTTCGTCCTCGTCTTCGTCGTGGTCTCGCACCTCGTCGCGACTCAGGACACCAACGTGCACTTGGACTATGGTGCCTTCTACCAGCGGTTGGAGCACGGCCAAGTGCAGTCGTTCCACGCGGTGGGAACGCAAGCGAGCGGTACGCTTGCGAACGGCACGAAGTACGTCGTTTCTATTCCGAACACGGACAGCGCGTTCGTGCAAGAGGTCATGCGCCACGTGAAGAGCGGCGCCGTCGGTTTCGAGCAACCGTCGAATACCGGCATCTTTACGTTGCTCGAGGGCCTCGCGCCGATCTTGCTCATGGCCCTGCTCTTTCTCTTCCTATTCCGCCAAGCCCAAAGCGGCGGGAGCCAGGCGCTCTCGTTCGGACGATCGCGCGCGAAGATGCTCTCGGAGAATCGCCCCAAAGTCACCTTTGCCGACGTCGCGGGCGTCGACGAAGCAAAGCAAGAGCTGTCGGAGATCGTCGACTTTCTCAAATACCCGAAGAAGTATCAGGCGCTCGGCGCGCGGATTCCGAAGGGCGTTCTGCTCCTCGGCCCGCCAGGATCGGGTAAGACCCTGCTCGCACGCGCGATCGCCGGAGAGGCGGGCGTGCCATTCCTCTCGATCTCCGGCTCCGACTTCGTCGAGATGTTCGTCGGCGTCGGCGCGTCGCGCGTGCGCGACCTCTTCGACCAAGCGAAGAAGTCGGCTCCCTGCATCATCTTCATCGACGAGATCGACGCGGTCGGACGCCAGCGCGGCGCCGGACTCGGCGGCGGTCACGACGAGCGCGAGCAGACGCTCAATCAGCTTCTCGTCGAGATGGACGGCTTCGACCAGAACACCGGCGTCATCCTGATCGCCGCGACGAACCGCCCGGACGTGCTCGACCCGGCGCTGCTTCGCCCCGGCCGTTTCGACCGCCAGATCATCGTCGATCGCGCCGACATCAGAGGCCGTCAGAAAATTCTCGAAGTGCACGCGCGCAACAAGCCGCTCGCGAAGGCCGTCGAACTCGAGACGCTCGCACGCCGCACGCCGGGTTTTTCCGGCGCCGACTTGGAGAATCTCTTGAACGAAGCGGCGCTGCTCGCAGCGCGCCGCAACAAGAACGTCATCGAGATGAACGATTGCGACGAAGCGATCGATCGCGTGATGGTCGGTCCGGAACGCAGGTCGGTCGTGATGTCGCAGAAAGAGAAAGAGATCACCGCGTACCACGAATCCGGCCACGCGTTGATCGGCGGCCTCGTCGACAAATCCGATCCGGTGCACAAGGTGACGATCATTCCTCGCGGCATGGCGCTCGGGATAACGTGGTCGCTCCCCGAAGACGACCGGCACAGCCGCACCAAGGACGAACTGCTCGCGAAGATCACGATGTCGCTCGGGGGCCGTTTGGCGGAAGAGATCAAGTTCGGCGACGTCACGACGGGTGCGTCGAACGACTTCGAAAAGGCGACGGAGCTCGCGCGAGCGATGGTCACGCAGTACGGCATGAGCGAGCTCGGGCCCATTCAGTACGGTCGCGGGAACCACCAGGTTTTTCTGGGGCGAGACTTCGGCGAAGAGCGCAACTACTCGGAGGAGGTCGCCTCGAAGATCGACGCCGAAGTGCGTCGCATCATCGAGAGCTGCTTCGCGCACGGCCGGCAGATTCTCTCCGACAATTGGACGAAGGTCGAGCGTATGGTCGCAGCACTGCTCGAATACGAGACGGTCGACGCTGAGGAAGTGCGCGCGATTCTCGCCGACGTCCCGTACGATCGCACGCCGGAGATCCAGTCGCCGGCGCCGCCGGCACCGGAGAGAGTGGCCGACGAACCCAAGCGTCCAGACCAGCAGCGTATCAAGCCGAAAATCAGGCCGGAACCGGCATGAAGGTCGCGCGTGCATCTGCCGTGGCGCTCATCGCGAGCGCCCTTCTTATTGCGCCGGGCATCGCCGAGCCGGCCGTGCAGAGCGGAGCGTTACCGCACGGCGCGACGTACGCGATCGCGCCCGACGCTGCGTCGCCGACCGCCGCAATCGATCTTTGGTTTCGCGCTCCGGACGACGGCTACGCAGCGCCGGTTCCGGGCCTGGCGCGCGTCGCCGCAACCGCAGCCGCTGCCGCGAAGCTCGCGAGCGGACGATCGCTCGCGGAGAGCGTCGCGCAGGAGGGCGGACGGTTGACGATCGAGGTCTTCCCGGACATCGTTGGCATCGGTGTCGTCGTTCCGGCCGGTGCCGCGCGCCGGATGCTCGCCTCCTTGTCGGCTGCGTACTTCGCGCCGTCCATCGACGAAACGGCCGTGCACGCCGCGCAGAGCGACACGATGGTTCTTGCAGTGCAGCAGCAGTACGAGCCGGACCTGCTCGCTCACGACCTGCTCTTCGCGCGGCTCTTCGCGTCGGGTCCGGCGCACGAACCGCCCGTCCCACTCTCTGCCGTCGACGTGTCGCACGTCACGTTGGATGAAGTCACCGCCTTCGCGCAGCGTGCGTTTCGCGCGGGCAACGCGTTCGTGAGTCTCGCCGGCGCCGTCGATCCCACGATATTGAGTGCCGTCACTGAGGGCAGCGGTACATCTCCAGCGGATGCGCCCATCTACAGCGCGCCATCGCGCACGGCGCCGCAGCCTCTCGCCCAGCAGGGAACGCTGCCGGCGATCGGCGTCGCGTGGATGGGGCCGCCGATCTCGGACGAGCGCGCCGCGACCGCGCTGGATTTCGTCGCGGATTACCTGTTTCGCCCTGGAAGCGGAACGTTCGCGCACGTGCTCGAGCGCAGCGGCACGCACGTAGCGCTGAGCGGGCAGTTCATCACGCTGCACGATCCGGGCGTTCTGCAAGTTACCGTAGACGGCAGCGACGACGCACGCCTGCAAACCGAAATCGTGGATGCGGTGAACGCGATGCGGCAGCCGCTGTCCGCGGCGGCATTTGTCGCGGCACGCGAAGCATTTCTCTACCACCTCGGCAGCGACACCCAGACCGCCTCGGCAGAGGCCGACAACCTGGGTTGGTATGCAGCTGAAGGCGCCCCCGCGTACGCGCCCGGGGGCTCCGGATACGCGGGCGTTGCACGTTCGCTCGATCCGAGTTACGTCGCGTCGGTCGTGCGGCGGTACTTGAACGACCCGGCAATCGTTCGTATCACTCCATCCGCTCCGCCGAAAGGTAGTTCGTCGTGAGATTTGTCCTCGCGTTGCTCGTGGCGATCGCTGTAACGTCGCTGCCGGCGCTCGCGACGCCTCCGAGCTCCGTCACGCGCGAGGGTGGCGTGACCGTCGTGACACAGTCCGATCCGAGCGCAGCGCTCGTCGGAGTCGAGCTCGCCGTTGCGGCGGGGCTCAACCGGCAGCAGCTGTCGCAGAGCGGGCTTGCGGCGCTCACGGCCGAGTCGATTCTCCATACGCCGGTGAGCGGCGTTCCGCTCGACCAGGCGATCGCAGCACGCGGAGGATCCGTGAGCTACACGATCGAGCCGACTGGCGTGCGCTTCTACGTGGAAGCCCTTGCGACCGACGCGCCGGCCGTCTTCGACGCGTTCGCGACCGCCCTCGCCGCGCCTGATTTCTCGGGCGCAACGGTTGCGGCGGCGCGCGATGCCTTGATGCGCCGAATCGGCAACGAGCAGCGGCAGCCTCTTGCCGTCGGCGTCGAGATGCTCGATCTCGCGCAATCGGCCGGCAACAACACCGGAATGCCGATGCTCGGCACGCCGGCATCGCTCGTGCAGCTTTCGCCGAGTGCGGCGAGCGCCTTCTATCGTGCGTTCTACCGGCGCGGCGGTGCCTCGATTAGCGCGGTCGGTCGCGTCGACGCGCTGGGCGCGCAGACCATCGCGCGTCTCGCCGCCGATCTCCCGCAGGGCACGACGCCGGTCGTGAAGACCCGCGTCAATGGGCTCATCAGCAGTCATCGCGAGCTTGTCGCGCGTCGCGACGTGAACGCGCCCTGGCTCGTCGTGCAATACTCCGCACCGTCCATAACGAGCAGCGATTACGGTCCGATGCTCGTGCTCGCGGCGTTCCTGCGCCGCACCCTCGGCGACATCGCCGAGATTCCGGGGACAATTTCTCCAACCGCTGCTTCCGGCGCGGTGGGTGCGCTCTACGATTACGATTCGACTCAAGCGTCGCTCGTGCTGTACATCGACGGCAGCATCGGCGAACCGGGCCGCACGTTCGGCACGGCGCTCTCTGTTGTGAACGTCCTGAGCGCGACGAGACTCGAAGGATCGATCGAGCAGTTCAAGCGTATCGCAGCGGGCGACTTTGCGATCGGCGCGTCGACGCTGCAATCGCGCGCGCGGCTCGCCGGAATCTTTGCACGCCGCACGGGCTCGGCGGACTATCTCGACGCAACGCTGCGCGCTATCTCGGCGACGACGCCCGCCGACCTGCAGCGCGTCGCGCGCCGCTATCTCGCGCGGCCGACGATCGCGCTGGTCCTGCCGCGTTCCGGGTAGTTCCTTAGGCTGCGCGTCGCGCTCGTCCACGACTACCTGAACCAGCGCGGCGGCGCGGAGCGCGTCTTCGCGCACATCGCGCGCGCGTGGCCCGACGCCCCCGTGTTCACCGCGCTCTACGACGAACGCGCCTGTGGCGATCTCGTCCCTCGAGCGCGCGTGCGCGTCTCGGCGCTCGCCCGCGTTCCCGGAGCGAACCGGTTCTTCCGTTACATGGCGCCGCTCTATCCGCGCATCTTCGAGAACTTCGATCTTCGGGCGTTCGACACGATCGTGAGCTCGACGACGGCGTGGGCGAAGGGCGTCATCGTGCCTCCAGGCGCCGTGCACGTGTGCTACGTGAACGCGGTGAGCAGATTCGCATTCGCATACGACGCGTACGTCGGCGCGTTCGGCATGCGCCGGATTGCGCGTCCAGCGATCCGGCGGCTCGTTGCATGGGACGAGCGCGCCGCGCAGAGGCCCACGGTGCTCGTCGCAAACTCTCGCAACGTCGCCGATCGCATACGCGCGCACTACGGACGCGACGCTCTGGTTCTGCACTGCCCGGTCGACGTCGAGCGCTTCACTCCCGGACGCGGAAGCGGCGAGTACTTTATGATCGCCTCGCGCCTGCTGCCGTACAAGCGCATCGATCGCGCGATCCGTGCCGCGCAAATCGCGCGCGTGCCGTTGCTCGTCGCCGGCATCGGTCCGGCAGAGCCGGCGTTGCGGAGGCTCGCGCGCGGAACGACGACGACGATGCTCGGCTACGTCGACGATGCTCGACTAAGCGCACTGCTCGCAGAAGCGCGCGCGGCGATCCTTCCCGGTGAAGAAGACTTCGGCTTGGTGCCGCTCGAGGCGGCAGCTGCAGGGCGCCCGACGATCGCGCTGCGCGCCGGTGGGGCGCTCGAGACCGTCGTCGAGGGAGAGACGGGCACGTTCTTCGACGAGCCGTCGGCGGAGTCGCTCGCCGCCGTCCTGCGCAACTTCGATGCGTCGCGCTTCGACGCGCGGCGCTTGCGCGCGCACGCCGAGCGATTCTCGCCTGAAGGGTTCGTCGCTCGGCTGCGCGAGATTGTGGAGGATGCACGCGCGCGAGCGTAGTCGGGTCTCGACCGGGTCCACGCGGGATTGGTGGCTGATCGGAGCGGCTACAACCTTCGCGATCGTCTACTTTGCTTTAGACCTGAACCGCTTGTACGCGTTACGGTACGGGGCGGATCTCGGTACGTACCTGCAGACGCTCGTGAACCTGCAGCACGGGTCGTCGTGGAACTACGGCGAGTGGCGCCCGCACCTTCAGGTGCACGACTCGTGGAGTCTCTGGGTCCTGGTGCCGCTCGTGTGGCTCTTTCCGTCGGCCGAGATGCTGCTGATGATCCAAATCGTCGCGATTGCTGCGGCGGCGATCGTGCTCGCCGCGTTCGCGCGCGAGATCGGCGTCGACCGGCGGGCGGCGACGCTGCTCGGCATCGCATTTCTCCTGACTCCGTCCGCGCAAGGACTCGTCTACGACAACTTCTCCGAGAACGTTTTCGTGCCGTTGCTCGCCTTCTCGGGAGCGCTCTTCGCCAAGCGCCGGGCGCTGCTGCCGACGCTCGTCGTCGCGCAGCTCTTGCTCGGCTTGAAAGAGGATGAGATCCTTTTCGTCGCGTGGTTCGGTACGGCGTGCGCGCTGTTTTGGGACCGGCGCACGGGTATCGCGCTCGTGGCGCTTGCAGCGCTCAATGCCGCCGGATTCGCGTTCTACGAAGCGTCGCAGCACGTGCGTCCCCACGATCCGGGGTACGCACTCGTTCCGCACGACCCGCTCGGCGTCGTCTGGCTGCTGCTCTTCCTCGCGATTCCGTTCGCGTTTGCGCCGCTCGCCGCGGGATGGAAGCGTCTGCTCTTGGGGGCACCGCTCGTAGCCGAGATTCTCTTCATGGCGCCGTGGGCGTACGAACCGAGCCGCATCGGATCGCATTACACGGGGCCGCTCCTCGCCGCGGCGGCCGTCGCTGCGGCTGTCGGCTTGGCGCGCCGGCCGCGACTCTCGCGGTGGATGGTGCCGCTCGGGATCGTCGCGACGCTGTTCTTCAACGATACGGTGCTGCACGTCGGGCGCTGGCCGTACCTGGTCGACTGGGGCGCGTACGCGCGTGCGATTGCGGTACGGCAAGACGGCAGAGTGCACGTGATTCCGCGCGACCAGGAAGGGGTTTGGGCCGTTGCCGCCGCCAATCCCAACGTGCGACTCGAGCAGCTGCCGCGCCGTGGTGCCGTCTTCTGCCCCGCGTACAATACGAACGCGCGCCTGTTTTTTGCGAGCCTCGCGCACGCGCCGACGCGCTTGTGCGGAGGCGTCGTCGTTCCAGCGAGCGCGCCGACGCCGAAGCCCTACTCGTGAGGCACTTTCGCGTTCGTGGCATGCGCGAGGATCGCGGTCGCTTCGCCGCGCTGCGCGACGAGCGCGTCTTCGTCTACTGGCCGCACGGCCTGGGTGACTGGGCGCACGTGGCGGCGATCCTTCCGCTGCTCGAGCCTTCGAACGCGTACGCTATGGCGCGCTTCGGCGACGACTATTCGTCGCTTCTCGAGGGCGACGCGCACGTGCGCGTCCTGCGCAGCGGCTCGCGCGCACTCGGCGACGGTTCCGCGCTCGGCGCTCGTCATCTGGGTCTGCAACCGCGCCGACTCAACGGTGCGACGTGCGAAATCACGGCGCCGGAACCGCTCGCGGAGCAACTCGCGGCCTTCGACCCCACGGTGGTGCTCTGGAC
>VFSW01014149.1_pt1 | contig 11047 bp, 10 predicted proteins | sample 5358111 | NCBI WGS metagenome assembly VFSW01 (sample SAMN11554181, study PRJNA540505) | mine drainage metagenome | isolation source: sediment from site ElyBrook_90M | place: USA: Ely Copper Mine, Vershire, VT | collected 2017
TGGGTCGCCCAGTTGACCGCCTCCGCGGTGACGAGGCCGATCACGGGGTGCGGCGCCGACGCCAGCCAGCTCGAAAGTGAGCCGTCGCGGGCGTACCCCGAGGTCGCGCGCAGCATCTGGTCAGCCAATTCGTCGCGGACCGCGCCCGTGATCGTGGTGAGTGGCGCCGCGCCAACTCGTCGAAGTGCAGCGTTTCCCAGGTTTCGTCGCGCGGTCGCCGGCGTCCACCGGAAGTTTCTTCCGCGTTGGCCGGCCTGTTCGACCGCCCACGCGTCGAGACGACGATGCCCGGGAGTGGCGACGGCTCGGAAACGGGCCGGCGAGGATCGGCGATGATCGTCGGTCAGTTGCGCGACGGTGTCGGGAGCTGCGTCGATGAGTTCGTTGACGTTGTCGTCGGTGAGACGTCGATGCAGCAGCGACGTCATCGGGCGCTCCCGAGCTCGCGCACGCACGACAGAACCTCGTCGACACTTCGCGCGAGGAGTGAGTAGTCGACGTCGCGTACCCAGAATTCGCCCGTCGCGCTCGAGAAGATGCACGTGCGAAGGGGCATCGTCGAGGTCCGAAGCGTCTGGACGAGGGCGTGGTAGCGCATCGTGCGTTCCGAACCCTCTCCCAGCGGTGAGGTGGTCACGTCGAACAGGGCGATGGAGGCGACGTCGCTCGTCGCGTTGCCGATGACGAGGTCGACGACGTCGCGCAGCAGCACGTTCCCGCCCGCGAGGCGTTGGACCGCGCGCGCTGCGCTGCGCGGGCGCCAGCGAGCCGGGACCTCACCGAGCGCGCGTGACAGCGTGACGAAGTGGGCGTCGAGATCTGTGGCCAAGCGGGCGCGCTCGTCGCCATCGAGTCCATCGAGGCATTTGAGGAGATCGTTGGTGCCCACTTCCGCGCGCCAGGCGCAGACGGCGTCGTCGAAGGGATGGTCGATCGAGACACCAACGCTCAGCAGTCGTAGTAGTTGCCCCACGAGGATGCCGCGTAGACGTCCGATGCTCGATGTCGAGATGTCGGTCGCGAACGAAGCTGGACCGAGCGACGAGGCGCGCACCACGAGTGGTGTCGCCAAGCGTTGCGAGCCGAGGACCTCGTAGATTCCGTCGTCGAGGAGTGAACGGAGTCCCGCGGCGCTGGCGGTGTCGATGAGGGGACGCTTGGTTCGGTCGCCTCGAAGTGCGTCGACAACGCTTAGTGGAGAGGAATCAAGCAACGTCGTCATGGAACCAGTGTGGCCGTGCCCTGTGACACCGGTAATCTCAGAACGTGTTCGTCGCCGTCTTCTCCGTCTTCGTGGTGGCGATGCTCGTGCTCGTCGTCTTCATCATTCGATGGGCGATTCGACGTGATCGAGAACGGCGCGGCGCCCAGACCCCACGGGAGAAGCTGACCTAACTCTCGTTGCTCTTCTGTAGGTCCTTTAGAGTGCGGTCGATGTCGGCGATGGCGCGTTCGATGACCGAGAGTCGTGCGGCGAGTTCTTCTTCGACCAACGCCCTGACTCGATCGTCGAGCTTCTCGTCCACTCGGCGGTCGACCTGTTCGCGCAGACGTGTGTCGAGGTTGTCGACGAGCGGCTGCGTGAACTGCTTCAGGCGGCTTTTGAGGTCTTGTGCCTGGCCGGGGTCGGTACCGCTCCCCTCGTTGGATTCACTTTCGTCGCTCACGGAGACAATCTACGGCGACGGAGGCGGGCAGTAGACACCAGCGTTGAACTGTAGCGTGTTGAACTGTCCAGACCACGGTGGGTTGAGGAGCGTCGCCTCCTCTTGTTGCAGCGTGGACAGCGGCGAGCAACTGGCGCTGAAGGAGATGAAACCGCGGATGTTCGAACCGCTCGCGCCCGCGACGGGTATCGGACCCCCGTTGCCGAACGCTACGGCCACGAAGACCGGCATCGACTGGGTGACGAGGTTGTAGTTGCGGTACTCGGACTGACTCGCGTAGACGCCCGCGTTGAGCGTCGGATCGACCGAGGCGATGCCGTCGGTCCAGCCCTTGAGCATCGCACTCCAGTAGGAGGCGTACTTTGTGATCGTCGCCGCCGACGATCCGCCTGGGGCATCGAGGCCCGAATGATTGTCGGGGTAGCCCTCGGGATCGAGGATCACCCAGTCCGGTTTCAGGCCGACGCCGAGTGCGCGGTACTGGTCGATCTGTGTGGCGACCCAGGCGCCCGCGGCGAGGCCGTGGTTGTAATAGGTCGACGGCTGCTGCGGCTCTGACTTGAGTGGTCCGCTCACGGTCCAAAAGGAGAGCCACGTGACGCGTTTGTGCGAGTTGTAGATGCTCTGGCCCATCAAGAAGTCCGGTGAATACGCGACGTTCTTCGTGGACGTGAAGCCCACCCATGGCGCACTCTGTGTGCCGAGTCCACCGGTCTCACTGACGATGGGCCATCCGTCGGTGATCGCTTGGCTCCACTTGGCCGAAGGTATGGCGTAGACACCGACTCCCTGTGGCGGCGGTGAACTGACGCCCGCCGCGTAGAGCGTCAGCGTGGTGCCGACCTGGATTCCGGTGATGGCGTCACCCACCGTGCGCGCGGATGTGCCGCCAGTGGCCGAGACGTCGGTGGCGGTCCAAGTGGGGGAACCGGTCGCGTTGGAAAGGGCGAAGAGGTCCCCCCAGTTGGCGGCCTGTCCGTCGATCGTCACCCCGGTCGTCGACGCGCTCACGTAGATGGAACCACCGAGTGGTGGAGCGCCGGTGGCGACGGAAGTGACATTGAGCGCCCCCCACACCGGTGCGGGCAGCGACGCGTGACTCGTGAGTGAGATGACCGCGGGGGTCGGCGTGCTGAAGAGTTCGACCGAGCCGGCACTGGTCAGCGCGGCGATGTCGACGGACGTGGCGTTGTAGGCCATGGCGAGGGTGCCGCCCACCTTGGGCGCCAACGTGAGCGTCGTCACGTCAAGCACGGTCCACGTATTCAGTGTCGAACCCGTGTTGGTGTACACGAGGACGTCCCCGACATTCGAGGTCGTGACGAACGTCGGTACCGGTCCGGGGATGACGACTGGATCACTCGCCACGGTGACACTCGTGATGGGGATCGTCGTCGTCGTAGCGGTGGTCGTGGTGACCGGTTTGGTCGTCGTGGTGACCGGTTTCGTCGTAGTGGTCACGGGTATTGTCGTCGTGGGGACGGGTATGGTGGTCGTGGTGACGGGTCTAGTTGTCGTGGTGGTCGACGTCGGCGTTTGCGCGGCGACCGTGACGTTTCCCGGGCTCGAGGTCATGAAAGGGATGGGGTGGCCCTGGGCCCACCCAAGTTGCGCCACCTCGATGGTGTTGTTGACCGTTCGATACGCGACCAGTGCGTTCAGCCCACTTACCAAGATGCTCGCGAGCCCGTTCGCGGCGTTCTGTCCACACAGCGCACTGAGGTCAGTCGCGACGTAGGGACGCCACGCCGAGTCGCCACGAAGATGGTGCCACGCCGCTGATATCGGATCGTTTTGGCTGAGCACGATCACGTGCGCGTCAGTGTCGATGTAGAGGAGATCGACGTTGCCCGACGGGTCGAAGAACGGAATCGGGTCCGCGCTCGGTGTTGGCAAGCTGTTCGCGGGCACCGACAGGTTTGTCCACGATTGACCACCGACCAACTTCTTGGTGTAGAGCGCGAGTTGGTTCTTGTTCGTTCGATAGGCGAGCACGCCCTCGGAACCGTTGCTCGCGCCGTGTGGTGCGCCCAGCATCGTCGTATGAGCGATCGCGCCTTCGAGTGACGCGGCATTCCAGGGAAGTGGGCCCGTGCCCGAGTCGTTGAACTGGTAGATCGGTAGGCCGGCCGGTGCAGCGGTCGTAGTGGCGCCACGCGACCCGCTGGCCGCGAAGGCAATGCTCGCAAGCACCACCATCGCCAAGAGCACTGTCCGTCGAAGTTTCACTCGTGTCCTTCATTGGGCGTAGCCCAATACCTCGTGCACCTCCACCTGGGTTAAGTCTAGAGGTGGTCTCTTTTCGCACTGGTGCAGTAACTCTGCACTGATGTCACTTCGTTCGCGTGACCACTGTCTTCGCCGGTGACGCCGCACCTGGGCCGTAGGCGTTGAGAGCGCGAACGATCACTTTGTACGACTTGCCCTTCACGAGGTTGCTCACCTTGATCGTGGTGGCACGCTTGGCGAGGCCCAACCACTTCGAGCCGCCGCTCAGCGAGTACTGGTACATCGTGATGGCACTCCCGCCATTGCTCGACGGAGGTCGCACGCTGAGTTGGAAGCCGCCGACGAGTGGCGTCAGGGCGGCGATCGACGCGCGACCCGGCGCGGTCGGCACGACGCTCGACGACGCGGTGAACTGCAACGTCTTGGTGAAGATCGTCTGCGCCTCGTAGCTCACGGTGACGACGACCGGGCCCGGTTCCGTCGTCGAGACGTTGAAGGTCGCTGCTCCGTTCACGTCGCTCGTGACGACGTACGCCGCGTGCCCGCTGGTCGTCTGGCTCGAGCGATCGTTGTCGATGGTGACTCGTCCGACCGAGCCGGTGCCCGTGCTCACGGCCGTCACGTTGACGAGCGCGTTCGCGATGGCCTTGTCGCTCGTGTCGTGCAACGTCGCCGTAATGCTGATCGGCGCGCCGTCGACCGGGGCACTCGACCTCGTTGCGGTGAAGGAGCTCTTGGCGAGGTCGAAGGCCGGTGGGCAGAGTCCCGCGAAGAATCCGGCGCCGTTGGGACTCCCGAGTCCCGAGGCCTCGTCGTAGCCCGGACCGGCGCTGTAGCCACCTACGCCGTAGAGGTCGTTCGAGCCGGTCGTCACGTCGACGAAGCCGGTGCTCGCCATGGCGTAGAGCGACGGGTTGATGAAGCCGAGGCGCGACACGCCACAGGACTGGGCCGCGACGGCCACCAACGCGCTCACCAGCGGCGCGCCGACCGACGTGCCGCCGATCGAGTTCCATCCCGCGGCACAGTTCTTATGGCAGAGACCTGCTCCGGTGCCGGTGAAGTATTGGATGAAACCGGTGTTGGGGTCGGCCAACGCCGAGAGATCGGGTACGAGGCGCATGGTCTCGCTGGCGGGGATGCCCGGCGCGCTCTGCCAGGTCGGTCGCGTCCAGAGCACCGAGACGCCGCCCCCGCCCGCGCCGGCGTTGCCGGACTTGACCGGCGTGTTCCAGACCGTCTCATTGAGGGGAGAGATCGAGTTCACGGGGAGCCCGCCCACCCCGGTCACGAACGGCTGGGAGGCCGGGTCATCGACGGCGAGGCTGTTGTTGGTGATGCCATTGCAGTCCGAGGACCCCGCGTCGCCGGCGGCCGACACCACCGTCTGACCCTGGGCACTCATCTGCTCGAAGATCGGTTGCTCGGCCGAGGGATCACCCTGGGGGTCGCTCTCACACGTGCCCCAGGACGTGGAGACGATTGACGCCGTGTCGTCATCGGCGATCTGGGTGTAGGTGTCGAGGGGACCGGTGCTGTTGTTGGGACCCTGATAGACCTCGAACGTCGCGCCCGGGGCGAGGGCGGCGGCCTGTTCGATGTCCAACGTCGGTTCGTCGTCGTAGGTGCCGGTCGGTCCGCCGTCGACCGAGACGGGCGTGATCGTCGGGTTCAGGCTGTAGCACTGGAAGAACGTCGCCAAGTCCGAGGGGTCGTACGCACTGAGTTCATAGAGCGCGATCGTCTGACCGGTTCCGACGTTGCCCGCGGCCCACTGCGGCGTGACACCGTAGAGCTGCGCCTCCTGCAGCGCGGTGTAGCCGCCTAACGAATTGGGCGTCGTCGACAGTTCGCCGCCATCGTTCGGGCACGCCTGTGGCACGACGGCGTGACTTCGCGAGTGTGGGTGCACGAGGTTGGTGGAGGGGCGAACGACCGAGGTCAGCCCGGCCACGCCCGCGACGTCGTGGGCGAGCGCGCTGGGGAACGTGCCGTTGGTGGCGAGTTGCGCGGCGATCACGCCATCAGTGCCGCGAACCGTCTCGACACGTGCCGAGAACGCGTGGGCGATCTGGGTCGTCGTGCCCGTCACGTGCAGGACCAGTCGACCGGTACTGAGCGATCCCACGTGCAGCCCGTACCCGAGTAGATACGAACGCACCGCGGCCACCGACGATGACGAGGCGCCGAAGCGATGGGCGAATTCGCGCGGCGTGAGGAAGCGGTGGTAGTTCGGTGACGCCGTATTGGACAGGCTCGCGATGAACGACGTGAGGCCGCTCTGGTCACGGGGTGCGAGCGTGACGTCAAAGGAGGTCGTGATGACCTGGTGGACAATGGTGTCCTGCGCGGGGAGCGGCGCCGACCCCGCGACGATGACCCGCGGCTGGGTCGCAAGGGCGCTCACGGCCGGGAGCGCGGTGCCTAGGAGGGTCAGCCCCACGAGCGCCGCGGGCCAACGCAGCCGAGGGGAATCGCGTCGCATTGCCTCAGCCTAGGAAAGAGTGGACCGCGCTGCAGTAGCAGGTGCAAATGTTGTCGCAGAAGTTAGGGATTTCTTATTCCGATTTGATGGTCGCGACACGGCGAAGTGAAAGGTCGCCGCACTCGAGACAGACCGCCTCGGGGATCACCCCGGCCCGGATCAACCATCCAAAGACGGTGCAGCCCAGGCAGTACCCGAGGAATCCCTCCAGCGCCGCCGCGACTATCAAGGGCACGAGTATCCACCGGGCCTCGCTCCAGCCCGCGCTCAGCCACACGATGGTCGCGGACCCGCTGAAAGCGAGTCCCATGGTCTGGGCGAATCGCTTCGGCGGTCCGGGCACCGATTTCTGCCACGACGTGAGCCGAGGAGCCGCGACACGAGTCGCGAACTGGCCCAGTGGTGAGATCTTCGGTCCCGCAGCGACTCGAGCGACGAAGCCGTAGGTGAGTGGTATGAGGAGCCACGCCCAGTTGGTCGCGAGCGCGACGAGCGCCATCGTGATGACGCCGATGGCGACGGTGCGCGCTGCGGCATCGTTGACGGGATTGGGGAAGGAGAAGAACCTCTTCATTCCACAAATCTTAGCGAAATTATCGCCTTTTGGCTACACCGTCATGGCGAGCCGCACGGTCGTGACCGCGCCGACGCCGATGATGAGGACGCGCACCACGTTGGGTGAGAGTCGCATGATCAAGACCGCACCGAGCCAACCTCCCACGAACGTGCCGACGAGAAACATATAGACGGCGTCGAGGAGAAGGTGACCACGCACGATGAAGATCAGCGCGGCCAGCACGTTGATGAGCAACGAGAGTACGCTTCGCAGACCTTGGAGGTCCGCGATCTCATACGGGAGCGACACCGCCATCACCGCTAAGAGAAGGATGCCCATGCCGGCACCGAAGTAGCCGCCGTAGATCGCCACGACGAAGACGCCGACGTTGAGGCTCCATCGTCGAGCGCGATGATCGTGGTCGATGTGGGCCAGCCGCTTGGTGATGAGCGGTGCGAGGGCGAAGAGTAAGGTTCCCGCCCCGATCAACCACGGGACGACGTGTTGGAAGAGCTTTGGCGACCCGAGGAGCAAGAGGGTGCACCCCGTTGCCGTGCCCACGAGACAGAACGGGACGAGCGAACGCACGAGTGCACGGTGGCGCCGCAACTGCGGTGCGAAGCCTCGGATGCTGCCGAGATAACTCGGCACGACACCGACGGTGGTCGTGACGTTGGCCGTCAACGCCGAGACGCCCATCGCGAGCAAGGTGGGAAACGTGACGAACGTCCCGCCACCCGCGATCCCGTTCGCGATACCGGCGCCGATACCCGCGACGAGATAGATCGAAAGTCGCCAGAACAGTGGGAGAGTGGCGACGAGCATTGCCGTAGCCTATTGAAAGTGAAATCTTTGCGAACTCGACACCGCAATACCGAGAATGCGACATACGGTCATCTACCGTTAGCGACGTGTATCTCTTGAGCGGCGAATTGATTGTCCCCAAAGACGCACCCAATGACCTCATCCGCGCGGCGGGGGGCATCATACGACGATTCGTGTCCGGCGGACGCGTCGAGGTCGCGTGTATCTATCGAGAGGCTCGAGGGGACTGGACGTTTCCCAAGGGCAAGATCGACGAAGGTGAGACCTTCGAGATGGGCGCGTTGCGCGAGGTCGAGGAAGAGACCGGAATGCGCTGCACCGTCATCCGATTCGCGGGCACGACGAATTACACGCACCGCAAGGGCAAGCCGAAGATCGTCGCCTATTACCTCATGGAGGCGAACACCGGTGAGTTCTCCCCGAACGACGAAGTCGACGAGTTGGTGTGGCTGCCCATGGAACAGGTTCGTGAGCACCTCACGTGGGAGCGCGACCAAGAACTCTTCGACGAAGTGACGAAGTTCCCCGAGATGCGCGCGCAGGCGAGTTAGCGGACCCTCTCGAGGAACTGCTTCGTCGATTCATGTTGGGGATTCGAGAAGAGTTCGTGCGGCGTTCCCTGTTCGACGAGCACACCACCATCGAGATAGACGACTTGATGGGCGACGTCGCGGGCGAAATTCATCTCGTGGGTCGCGATGAGCATCGTCGTGCCCGACGCCGCGAGGTCGCGCAAGAGGTCGAGCACCTCGCCAACCAGCGACGGGTCGAGCGCGCTGGTCACTTCATCGAGTAGGAGCAACGCGGGCTTCATGGCTAGCGACCGCACGATCGCGACCCTTTGTTGCTGGCCCCCCGAGAGCCGTTCGGGATAGTCACGGGCGCGATCGCGCAGTCCAATGCGATCGAGGAGTGCGAGCGCCTCTTCGGTGACGTCCTCGCGTCGACGTTTCAGCGCGCGAACGGGACCGAGCGTGATGTTGTCGAGAACGTTGAGGTGAGGAAAGAGGTTGAACGACTGAAAGACCATGCCCACGTGGCGTCGCACGAGGTCGCCACTGACGCGCGGATCGCCTAACGACTGGCCAAAGAGGCTCACCGAACCACCGTCGACGCTCTCGAGGAGATTGGCGCAGCGAAGAAGTGTGGACTTTCCCGACCCCGACGCCCCGATGAGGCACACCACCTCGTGACGATGCAGGGAGAGCGACACGCCCTTCAAGACCTCGACGTCATCGAAGCGCTTCGCGACGTCACGCAGCTCGAGGACCACGTTGGTCATCGGGCGGCCGCCAATCGTCGCTCGCGGTCGCGCGCGATCAGACGGTCCGTCATGCGTGTCATGGGAATGGTGAGCAGCAAGAAGAATCCGGCCGCCAGGACCAGACCGCTCTCGTTGAAGACGGTCGACTGGTAGATCTGCGCCGATCGGGCGATCTCGACGCCACCGATCACCGACACCAGCACCGTGTCCTTCTGCAACGAGATGAAGTCGTTCAAGAGAGGTGGGATCACGGTGCGAACCGCTTGGGGCAGGATGACACGGCGCATGGTCGAGGACTGCGTGAGGCCGAGCGATCTCGCCGCGAGCAACTGGCCGTTCGGGACCGACAGGATTCCCGCACGAAAGACCTCCGAGACGTAGGCCGAGTAGGACAACGTGAGCGTGATGACGCCAAAGACCGGCGGCGGCACCGTGGCGAGATTCGAATAGAGAGCCGGCAGTCCGAAACCTACGAGGAACATCACGAGCAAGACGGGCACCCCACGAAAGATGTCGCTGTAGGCGGTCGCGAGGACGCGGAAGGGTAAGAGGACGGGCGACTTGGTGATGCGAGTCCACGCGAGTGCGAGACCGAACAGCAACACCAGTACTTCGCTGACGAGGAACATCCAGACATTGGTCCAGATGCCGTCACGGATGGCGAGAATCCCCTTCGAGGGATCTCCGTTCCACGCCACCCACATGTCATGGAAGTTGAAGTAGCTCGCGCGTACTCGCTCGCCCCCGGGGGCGAAGTACAACAACGCGATGATGATGATGACGACGACCGCCGTCGAGATCGTGCTCGCGACGAGTCCGCGGCGACCGGCGAAGATGAGATGTCGGCGCGGCGAGAGGAGCTGGGGCGTCTCCTGCGACGAATCCGCGTCCGTCGACGATGACATGGTGTCTAGGGCTTAAGCGCGGGCACGCTGGTGTAGATGCCGAGCCACTTGTGCTGCAACGCCGCCAACTTCCCGCTGCTCTTGAGGGCGTTGAGCGCCACGTTGACGCAGGCGACGAGCGGGTTACCCTTCGTGAAGAGCAGTCCGTAGTGTTCACCGACGCTCGGGAACTGTCCGACCTGGGTCGCGATCAACTTCTTCTTGGCGTTGGTGATCTGCGCCGAGGCCATGTACTGGCCGTCGGGCGTGTCAATGACAATGGCGTCGATCTGCCCGTTCTGCAACGCGAGCACCGCCTCGTCCAGCGTCGAGTAGATGCGTGGTGCGTGGGTGGGCTTGATGTTGTTCGTGATGTAGGCCAAACCGGTCGTGCCGATCTGGTCGCCGTAGGTGTAGGTCTTCAGCTGACTCGGTGAGTGCTTCTTCACGATCGGATCGGTCTTCAATGCGACGATGGACTGCTGCACGTCGTAGTAGCTCACCGAGAAGCTGACGGCCCTCGCACGCGACGCGGTGTAGGAGATCTCGTTGATGTCGAAGTCGAAGGGCTTGGGTCCGGGTTCGTAACTCGAGTCGAACGGTTCGTGCACCCACACGACGTTGGACTTGGCGATGCCCAGTTCACCCGCCACGGCGTAGGCGACTGCCGACTCGTAGCCCTTGCCGTTGCTCGGCGTGTTGTTGACGAACCACGGCGTGTACCCGGGGTCGTCGGTGGCGACGGTCAGCTTGCCCTTCGTGTGCTCCTGGCCGGTCACGGTCGACTTGCACGACGCGAGCGTCGGCTTTGCGGACGCGTCCGCGCTCGAGGTGCTCGCGAGTGACACGGTGGCCAGCGTGGACAGCGTGAGGAGTCCCGCCAGTGAGAGTCGGAGGTTGCGCATTGATGTCCCTTCTCGGTGCAGCGACAGTAGGAATTTCTCAAGTCATGATAGAGAATGTTGGCGTTCGTTGACGGTGGCGACCTTCCAAAGAGCGCACCACCGGAACCGCTCATGGTGAGTGGCGACCGACAGGAATCTTCTTTGTGTGCTGGCAACGGCGTTTTACTAGGATGGCGGGGCTGGGAGAGGTGGGTGAGTTCGGTTTAAACCACATTCCTGCTAAGAATGCGGC
>VFSW01014150.1_pt1 | contig 11047 bp, 5 predicted proteins | sample 5358111 | NCBI WGS metagenome assembly VFSW01 (sample SAMN11554181, study PRJNA540505) | mine drainage metagenome | isolation source: sediment from site ElyBrook_90M | place: USA: Ely Copper Mine, Vershire, VT | collected 2017
ACCGCCGCCTGCACATTTGTCACTTGCGACCTGACGGCAGAATATATCCGTGTCAACGCCGAATACTCCACGTAATCCGGGCAACCGCAACAGCCCCGTTTGTTGTGCAGAGTGATAAAACGCGCGTGAATAAAGGGCAGCCTTTCTATTCCATGCCAATTTTTCACAGAGTTTTGCACGGAGTTGTTGAAATCCAGAACTGGGCAAACCAGCGTTGTTGGTCTCACTCCTGCCGCTGGAAATTCCCACCCCACAGCGCAGCGATACAATTGCGTTGCGAGGAATTTTGGAGAGATGGCAACAACAATCACGGAACCGGTTGCGCCGGTGCCCACCCAATCAAAAAGCGGATTTTCCTTAATCAGCGACCATCAACTGCAGCAACTATACGCAACCATGCTCCGTGGCCGGAGAATCGCAGAGAAGGCAAAGGAAGCTACGGAAGCCAGTCGCGTCAACGGCAATCATGGCTCGAGTAACAACTTTTCGACCATCGGCCAGGAAGCCGCCGTTGTCGGCGTAGTCATTGACCTGCAGCCCCAGGACACCATCCTTCCATTTCGCGATGATCGGATAGTCCGCCACATCAAAGGTGCGCCGCTCAAAGAATTACTGTGCCCGTCGCGCGCTTACCTCCACTCCCCGAAGCAGGCGTGGGATGAGATAGCCGCGAACATTCTCCCTCACTCCACAAGCGTCGCGGCGCAGCTCAATCTGGCCACGGCCATTGCGCTGGCCAACAAGACCAAAAAGAACACCAGCATCGTTGTCGCCTTTCTAGAGGAGCAAGCCATCTCCATCGCCGACTTTCAACCGACATTGAAATTTGCGGCGGCGCAGGATTTGCCGATCATTTTTGTCTGGGTGCACAACCTGCGGCTCGAATCTGGAACGCCCTCCTCCGCACATCTCGAGGAAATCAGCGTCTGCGCGCAGGCCCATGACGTCCCCGCAATTCCGGTCGATGGGAACGACGCTGTCGCCATGTACCGCGTGGCGTTTGAATCCATTCAACGCGCACGCAACGGAGGTGGGCCTACGGTGATCGAGGCGCACACCCACCGTTCCACCAACTAAAGTGACCTCGACGCAATCTCAACGATGGAACGCTACCTGACCCGACGAGAATTGTTCACACCAGAATGGAAACGGCAGCTCGCCGAGAACTTTGACCGGAAAATAAATGAGGCGATGGGTTCAGCTTCATAGCTCGCCCGAATTTAGCGGAGGCAAACGCAATCTTCTTGACCGCTCTGGCAAAAAAAGATGAAACTTTCTCGTACTTTTTCTCTCTTTTCTGTGTCTAACTATGTGGGAGATGGGAAGTTGAATTCGTCCCTCCCCGCCTTGGCATTTTTTTAGAAAAGAAAGGTTCTCCTTTTGGGACGAACGCATGTCACGCGCAGAGAACTCCTTCGTACGGTAAGCGCTTCTGCGGGAGCGTTGGCCTTGGGCTCTCCACTTGCAGCTCTGGCTCAGCAGCAGCATCCAGCCAATCTGCCCCAGGCCAAGCTGCCGAAAACGGAATCAGAAACAGCGAAAAAATATTTCCATCCACCGGGCGTTTTTATCAATCGCCCGCTGACGCAGATCTCCAAAGTTGCCGACACGCTGCTCGACGATATGGAAGGCCGCGGAGTCACGTATTTCTTTGAGCAGGCCCATCCCATGAGCGGACTGGTGCGCGACCATGCGCCGGTCATCGGCTTTACGGAAAGCCGCCAAGGCAGTATTGCTGCGACCGGTTTTGGCCTCAGCGCGCTTTGCATTGCCGCGGAGCGCCACTATCTGCCTCCTGCAGCGTGCGAAGCGCGCGTAGAAAGAACATTGGCATTTCTTCTGGAAGAGTGCCCGCATGTGTACGGCTTTCTTTATCACTGGGTGGATATTGAAAGCGGCCAGCGACTCTACAACTCCGAGCTTTCATCCATCGATACTTCGCTGCTGCTCTGCGGCGTGTTGCACTGCAAGCAATATTTCTCTGGCAATGCGCGTATCGTTGCGCTGGCCAACACCTTTTACAACCGCATTGACTGGCAATGGATGTTGAACGGCGGAACCACACTCTCCATGGGCTGGACACCAGAGAACGGCTTTATCCACTATCGCTGGGACAGCTATGCCGAGCTGATGACGATGTACTTAATGGCCATCGGTTCCCCGTCCCATGCCATTCCAGCTGCAACCTGGAACGCGATTCAACGCCCTATCATTGAGTTTGGTGGCATCGAATATATCAGCGGAGTAGTTCCTCTGTTTGTCCATCAGTATGCGCACGCTTGGTGCGACTATCGCAACGCGCGCGACAATCACGCCAATTATTTCGTCAACTCCATCGCTGCCACGCGCGCGCATCAACTGTTTTGTCTTACTCTCGGGAAAAATTTTCCGTGGATGAACCAGAACCTGTGGGGCATTACCGCCTGCGACGGACGTAAAGGCTACGAGGTCTGGGGAGGGCCACCGGAGTTTGGCAATATCGACGGCACCGTGGCACCGTGTGCGACGGCGGGATCACTTCCCTTTTTGCCTGCGGAGTGTTCGCACGTTCTGCTTTCCATTCGGCAACATTATGGCGAGAAGGCCTGGACAAGGTATGGATTTGTCGATGCCTTTCAGCCGCAGGCAGATTGGTTTGCGCCCGATACGCTTGGCATTGATCTGGGAATCAGTATCCTGATGGCAGAAAATTTGCGGAGCGGTTTTGTATGGAAATATTTCATGCAAAACACGGAAGTTCTGCGCGCCATGGAGCAGGTGGGCTTTAAGACAGATACGGACGTGCTTGAAGTTCTGTAGCCATTTCCGCTACTTTACGATGTTCACGAACCATGCAGCTGGCAGCGCGCCCAGCGCTTCTCCCACACGTAGTACGTGCGCACCATTTTCATCGACTGTCGACGCGCGTGCGGTTGTCAGTGCGTTTTCCCACTCCACCTCTGCATAGGAATCGGGAAGCTCCAGTGTCGTATGCAGAAGCTTTTCCTGGACTCCGGTAATGTCGCCCGGCGAATCTAAAAGCTCCGCGAACCAGCGTAGAGCGATCACCAGCACCGACTTGCCCTGCCATTCCCGCAGAAACGCAATCACATGATCGGCTCCAGGTCCTTGCGCATAGAGGGGAATGTACGCACCGCGAAGAAATACATCAGGATACTGACTGCGCAGTCGAAGTCCTGTGGCGACGTAGAGCAGTTTCAAATCACCGGCCCACCATTCCTTACAGGCTTTCTGCACCAGCGCCGTGCGCCGTCCAACGTTCTGCGCCGCTGCCACTAACTGGGCGTCCATCTCCTGCATTTTTTGTTGCCGTGTGGAGTAATCAACCGGGCGGCGGTTATCGGGATCGACCAGATTAAAATCCCAGAACTCGCAGCCCTGATAGGTGTCAGGAACGCCCGGGCTGCTCAGCTTCAATACAACCTGCGATAGCGAACTCCACGCGCCGAGCGCTGCTACACGCTGAGCAAATGGCAAAAAGGAACGCAGAAATGCGGGCGCATTTGCTCCCTGCAATGTCTCGCGCGCAAAATTTGCCATCGCAGCGTCGTAGTCATTCGAAGGATTAATCCAGCTGGTGTGAACCTTGGCTTCCTTCAGCGCCTTGTTCATAAACTGCTGGATCCGCTCCAGCAATTCGTCGTCTGCAGCATTCTGACGCGCGGGCCAAACACCCAGCAGACTTTGATAAAACAGATACTCGTCGCTTTTATCCGGAGCAGGAAATCCTTTAACATCTGTTTTCGCCGAAGCATTCACCTTCGACCACTGCATCAACCTTGCACGCCACTCCACAGGAATCTCCGACAAGACATGAATTCTCTGTCGAGCATCCTCACCCCGCTTGGTGTCATGTGTGGCTGTGGCCAGCATGGCTTGCGGCCAGGTCTGCAGTCGCTGTTGGTTGGCTTCGTGAAACTCCTGCGGCGTGGTGGCCGTGCGCTGGGTTCCACTGCCCACCTCATTGACAGAAACCAGCGGACAATGGCGATAAAAAACCGTGTCCTCCACGCCTTTGGCCTGCACCGGACTGGTGTATTGCTGGAATTTCATCGCAAACCGCAAGCGGCGTGCGAATTGTTCTTCCGGTTCATCTGGCCTGCGTTCCGGGTGCAGATGTTCTCCAATAAAAAGAAAAATGGACGATTCAAGATTTGGATTTCTTTGTGCCGCCAGATAAATGGCGTCGTCGATTCTTTTCTTGTCCTCCGGCGCTAATCCCCGCTCCGACAGGTACGTGCGGTACACAGGGAAGCAAGCCACTACCTCGCGCAGGGCCTCCTGTAGACTGTCGAGGGTAAAGTCGCGGCTGCGTCGATTTTGCTCAGAGAGTCGGTTGAGTTCATGCGCCAGCACGTTCAGTTCGCTGGCCATGGAAGTCGATGTAATCAGCCGCTTGCAGGTATAAACAGAATCTTCATCGCTTGCGGTGTGGACACAGAATCTGCGATAAATCCGCTCGATTTCTTCTTGATTCTCTTCTTTTACCCAGATGCCGTTCAGCAACGCTAGAAAGTCGTACCCCGTCGTCCCTTGGACAGGCCAAGAGGTATTCAACGGCTCTCCACGGGCAAGAATCTTCTCCACCACCAGATACATCGGTTGAGGAAGCGTTGTAAACTCCTCGCGCAACTGCAACAAATATTGTTCGGGATCAAACAGGCCATCGATGTGATCCAGCCGGATGCCATCAATCCATCCCTTCTTGGCGAACTCCACCATGCGGGCATGCGCAGCGCGGAACACGGGTAGATGCTCCATACGTAGCCCGACCAGTGCATCGATATCGAAAAAACGCCGGTAGTTGATCTCCTGAATTGCTGTTCGCCAGTAGGACAGGCGATAGGCTTGCTCCTCCAAAAGTCCATGCTGCAGGTCGAAGCTCTCCGGCTTTCCAGGCACGCCGTTAAACTCTTCGATATTGCGCTGCACATGCTGCCGCACGGCCTCATTCAATTCAATCGCATTCTGCAGCCGCTTGGCAGCAATCGCAGTTTCCCGATGCCGACTTGTGCGCGCTTCGGTTTCAATCTCCAGATAATGCGGCAAATTGTCCAGCTGAAATAGAATGCTTTCCAGCTCCAGCAGCAGCTCCGACTCAGTACCCAGAGAAAGGGAGAGTTCATCCAGCCGATGGCGTAACAGGTAACGCATCTGCCGTGGATTTAAAGGGAGATTCGTATCATTGCACAGCAGACGAAATTCCCCATCGCGATAATCAATCTTTAACTCCCCAGCTTCCAGCGCCTCACCATACTGCTTGCCCAGAATCGGCAGCAGCACCTTGCCTGCAAGTTCATCCTTCACTGGAAACCAGTCGACATCAAAATACTCCGCGTGGGATGAAGATGGTCCGTTAGCCAGCAAGTCGCGCCACCACAGATTCCATTTAGGATCTGCACTCATATGGTTCGGCACAAAGTCCACTATCAACCCCATGCCATGTTGATGCAAAGTTTCAACCATGCGCGCGAAGCCTTCTTCTCCTCCCAACTCCGGGTTCACGGTGGAGTGATCGCAGATATCGTAGCCATGACCGCTGCCCGGCTTTGCTGTCAAAATTGGCGAAGTATAAAGATGGCTGATCCCCAGCTTTTGCAGGTAGGGGATGATTGCCTGCGCTGCCGCAAAACCAAACTCCGCCCGCAGCTGCACACGGTACGTGCTGCGGATGTTGCTATGCGAATTAGTGCTGGGTTCGTTCGTGCGTTCGTTCATGGATTCGATCATCGTTTCCCGAATTTTACTTTTCCCGTCGCGACGTCACACAGGATTACGGCACCCGCTCGTGAGAACTGCAGCAATCCCGCCGTCGCATTCCATTTCACAGGTTGAGAATCCAAGCAGTTTGCGGTGTCTTCGCTCGAAAGAAAAACCTTCAGTTCGGACGCGTCTGACCGCTGAATCTCCTGCGCTCCATCCAGGCAGACGACGACGCACACCACACCGTCGTTGGTCTTCCACTGCAATTCAATCGCATTGCCGTGCAGATGCTGCACCTGGCATGTTGCAGTAGAACCAACAATTTCCTTGCGAAGTTGAAGCAGCGCCTGATACCAGCGCCTGCAGGCCGCGTGGTCGCCTGCTGCCATCTTGCTCCAATCCAGCTTGCTGCGCAAAAAGGTTTCTTTCGCCTGCGGATCGGGAATTTTTTCGACGTCCTTGGGATTTGTGAATGCTTCAAAGTGAGCGAACTCGCGCCGCCTTCCCTCCGTCACCAATCGACCCAATGGTTCCGAGTGATCGGTGAAGTATAAAAACGGCTCGGGTGCAGCCCACTCCTGCCCCATAAACAATAGTGGTGTTTCGGGCGCCAGCAAAAGTAGCGCCGATGCTGCGCGATACTTTGGGAATCCAATCTGCGTGGACAGGCGTTCGCCAAACGCGCGATTGCCTACCTGATCGTGATTCTGAATACAGATAACCCGCGAATCTGGCTGCAAGCCATCGGAGGATGTCCCGCGTGCGTGCTCGGCGTGCGAAGAAAATTGTCCCTGGAAGTACCAGCCGTCGCGCAGCGTTTCTGCAATGTGCTCTGTCATGCCGTCGAAGTCGACGAAGTATCCATCATGGTCACCCGCCAAATGCCGTCGCATATGGTGGTGAAAATCATCCGACCAGACTGCATCAAATCCAATTCCACCTTGATCGATCGGCGTAACCAGCTTGCGCTCATTGCGATCATCTTCCGCAATAATCAGAACGGTGCGCTTCATCTCCTTGGCCGCTGCGTGTACGCGACTCGTCATCTCCGCCAGAATATGCCGTTCGCTCGTATCTTGAATGGCGTGGGTCGCGTCCAGCCGTAGACCGTCAATGTGGAACTCGCGAATCCAATACTGCGCGTTGTCCAGGAAAAATTCCCGTACAAGCGCGCAATTTGTGTCGTCGAAGTTCAGCCCATCGCCCCACGGTGTTTTGTGCTTATGTGTGTAAAACTGCGGGGCAAAAGTGGAGTGATACGCACCATCGGGCCCGAGATGGTTGTAGACCACGTCGAGAAACACAGCCAGCCCGCGTTGATGTGCGGCATCCACAAGCTGGCGAAGATCATCGGGTGTGCCATAGCTGTGGGCAGGCGCGTAGATCGCGACGCCGTCATAGCCCCAGTTATGCTCACCGGCACAATCGGCCACCGGCATCAGCTCAATCGCCGTTACGCCTAAGTCGCGAATCGCATCCAGCTTTTCAATCGCAGATAAAAAAGTTCCCTGCGGCGTGAATGTGCCAACATGCAGTTCATACAGAACCAGTTCGTGCAGCGATGGGCCGTGAAACCCGGCGTGCTTCCAGGTGAAGCCGTTCGCCTCCATCACCTGCGAGGGGCCATGCACACCCTGCGGCTGAAAATGAGAAGCAGGATCAGGAAACGGCCCTTGTCCATCGATAAAAAAGCGGTACAGCGTACCCGGGCCGGCCTCAGACACCGTCGCTTCATACAGTCCGCCGGGTTGTAGCGCCATGGGAATCCGCTGGCCCTTATGTTTTTTCGCAGCAGGTTTTTTGGAGTTCTCCGCAATACCCTCCAGGATCAGTTCTATCTTCGCTCCTGCTTTTGCAAGCAGACGAAAACGACAGCCCGCGGGCGTACAGACAGGGCCAAATTGCTGCATCAATCTCTGTTTTTCATGCAAGACGGCTAACCTCGGAAATTAATCGTCCAAATGGATTGCGGCGCTTATCAAGCCTAGATGCGTAAAGGCTTGCGGAAAGTTGCCCAAAGCTGCGCCCGTCGCGCTGATCTCCTCCGAGTACAAACCCAGGTGATTGGCATACGTCAACATCTTTTCAAAGATGGACTGCGCCTCCTCCAACTTGCCTGCGTACGTCAGCGCCTCGACCAGCCAGAACGTGCACATGCTGAAGGTTCCCTCTGTACCCTTCAAACCATCCCAGACAGAACGATCCCCATGCAGTTGATAGCGATACACCAGATCATCGGAGGTCAATTGCTCCATAGTCTGCTTCAGCGTGCTGGCCATCCGCTGATCGTTGGGAGCAACGAAAAAAACAATCGGCATCAGCAGATTGGCAGCATCGAGAACCTTGGACTCATACGACTGAATAAAGCATTTTTTTTCTTCATCCCAGCCATGTTTCATGATGGATTCAAAAATCTCATCGCGAACGACTGTTAGATGCTGATGATCCAGCGGCAGACTTCTGCTCCGCGCCAACCGCGTACCTCGATCCAGCGCCACCCAGCATTGCAGCTTGGAGTAGACAAAATTTTCGCGTGCCGCCCGCACCTCCCAGATGCCGTCATCCGGCTGTTGCCAGTTGGCGGCTACCCAATCCAGAATTTTTTGCAGCTTCTGCCACAGGTCATACGGAATCGGCGTGACGTGCTTGTCGTAAAGATAAATCGAATCCATCAACTCGCCGTAAATATCGAGTTGTAATTGGTCATGGGCCCCGTTGCCGATGCGTACGGGACGCGAGTCGCGATAACCGCTGAAGTGATCCAATGTGGTTTCCGGCAGGTCCGGTCGTCCATCCAGGCTGTACATCACATTCAACGGGCCGATGGGGGAATCCTCCTCATGCACGCGTTGCTGCAGCCACTGGAAGAACGCCGTGGCCTCCTTGGTGAAACCCAGGCGGATCAGCGCATAGACCGTAAAAGCAGCATCGCGAATCCAGACGTAACGATAGTCCCAGTTCCGCGATCCGCCAATCTCCTCTGGCAGGCTGCAAGTGGGCGCGGCCACCATGGCACCGCTCGGGCGATGGGTTAGCAGCTTTAATACCAGCGCCGACCGTTGCACCTGTTCGCGCCACCTGCCCTTGTACGTACAACTTTTCAGCCAGCCCTTCCAGAACTTTTTTGTTTCATCCAGCAGTCGCTGGCCCTCCACAGGCACCGTTAGACGGGAATCCCCGTCGTCCTTCAGATATCGCAGCGCGAACTCTACAGTTTGGCCGGCATTCAGCGTAAAAGAACACACAGCGGCGCTGCTTTTGCCTATCTGCTGGATCGACCACTCCACATTGCCCAGCAGCGCGATCCGTTCGTCGCCAGCAGTAAAGAGCACGCCACCCGGAATCAACGTCACGGTATGCGGCAACCGCGCATAGTTAAACGCAGGCATACATTCCAGATGGAATTGCACCTCACCGCGAATCGACCGCACCATGCGGATAATCTCATGCGTAATATCTTCGCTTTCCTCTTCGCTGTCGTCACGGACAGGCATGAAGTCGATAATCTCGCCCACGCCATCCTCACGCAGAAAGCGCGTCAACAGAATATTGGTCCCCGGCATGTACATCTGCCGGTAACTGCCCTTCTTCTCCGGCCAGATCTTGAAGTGGCCGCCAATATTTTCATCCAGAATTGCAGCGAAGACGCTGGGCGAGTCAAAACTGGGCAGGCAGCACCAGTCGATCGTTCCCTCTGTCGATACAAGAGCAACGGAGTGAAGGTCTCCGATGACCCCACAGGCATCAATCGGTCGATAGGTCATTCAGCGCTCGAAGGGAACAAGTTGTGCGGCAGGTAGATATTTTCAGTCATGCGTATCCATTAAGATGTGACACGATAGAAAGGTGTTGTGCGGTTGCCCGACGGTATACAGTATTCTGACACTTTTTTGCATCTGAAGGTGTGTAAACGAATGCACACTCTGTTTCAATTGGCCATAGGAAAAGATGGAGAGGATCGACGTGCAAAAAAAACCTAACGCGGACGCCTTTCAGAACGCCTGGCGCTCGCGCTTGGAGGCGCTACGCAACCTTCCGCCCGTGATGAAAATCGTGTGGGAGTGCGGCCCCGCTGTTGTTGTCTGGTCCATCCTGCTGCGCATCGCCGTGGCGGTGATGCCGGTTGGCATTCTCGCCGTCTCCGGCTGGATCGTGAACGCAATCGTCGTGATGCGGCGCCCGCACAACCCGCGGCAGCCCGAGTTGTGGTGGCTGGTGGTTCTGGAGTGCGCGCTGGCGATTGTTTCCAGCATTCTGAGCCGGGGCATTACCTACGTCGATGGCTTGCTGGGCGACCGCTACAACTATCACGTCAGCGTCCGCGTTATGGAGCACGCCTCTAAACTCGACCTGACCGCGTTTGAAGATCCAATTTATTACGATCGTCTGGAACGCGCGCGTGTGCAAGCCACAGATCGCCTGATGATGATCCAGATGATCGGTACGGTCTTTCAACAAGTGGTGACCACGCTCGCCTTTGCCGGGCAGATTGTCTATGCGTCTCACTCGCCCTGGCTGCTGGCACTGCTTTTATTCGGCACACTGCCTGCATTTCTCGGCGAAAGCCATTTTGCATTTCTCGGCTACGCCAAAAATTTCAAACAAACTCCGCTGCGCCGCCAGATGGATTATCTGCGCCAGGTGGCAGGCAGCAAAGAGGCCGCAAAGGAGCTAAAGCTCTTCGGCCTGCGTAACTTTTTTGTCGACCGCTTCCGCGACTTTGCCCACACCATCTTCCGGCAGAATGTGGAACTCGAACGGCGCCACCTGATCGCGGGCGCATTTCTTTCGTTGATTGGCACCCTGGGCTACTACGCGGCCTATGCGTACGTGCTGTGGCGTGCGCTGCAAGGGAATCTGACGATTGCCGCTCTCTATGTTTTGATCTCGGCCATTCTGCAGTTCAACAGCAACATTCAGCAGATATTTTTAAACTCGTCGGGCATTGCGGATCAGGCGCTCTTTCTCACTGACCTGATCGCATTCTTCCAGATGGAGCCGACCGTTCAATCCAAGCCTTCGGCAATCTTGATTCCGCGGCCCATCCAGCGCGGATTTGAATTTCGCGATGTGTCCTTTGCCTATCCGGGCGCAAGCCGACGCGTGCTGAAAAATTTTAACTTCCATCTTCATCCCGGCGAACGCGTCGCGCTGATCGGCGAGAATGGCCAGGGTAAAACAACCATCGTCAAACTCATCACGCGCCTGTACGACCCGACAGAGGGTCAGATTCTGCTTGATGGCGTCGATCTGCGCGAGTATGCTCTGGAGGATTTATGCCACGAGATTGGCGTCATCTTTCAGGACTTTATGCGCTACGAATTGCCCGCGCGCGACAACATTG
>VFSW01014151.1_pt1 | contig 11047 bp, 9 predicted proteins | sample 5358111 | NCBI WGS metagenome assembly VFSW01 (sample SAMN11554181, study PRJNA540505) | mine drainage metagenome | isolation source: sediment from site ElyBrook_90M | place: USA: Ely Copper Mine, Vershire, VT | collected 2017
GCCGAATGTGGGTGTTCATTCGGCCCCGGGGTGGTCAGGATTGCTATCTGCTCACTTGTGAGATTAGGGCAGGGCTGGAATTTTGTCCAATTCATCGTTTTGATGGAATGGATCAGATTCCACTGCACTGAAGTGGAACATCGCGAAAAATGAAAAAACGAATCGTGGGTGATACGAATACCGCGCGCCTTGAAATTTCCTGGCAGGCTCGCGTGGAACGGTCATGTGAGATTTCTGGAAATGAATTCGGAGAGAGAGTGCGCGGCAGGATCGCATCCGCTGTTTCTCCATGCCGTGGATGGAGATTGCAGGCCCAGCACGGTTCGGAAAAGAATTTCAAGATCCGACAGTAAGGTGCGGGTCCTCGAGTACTTCAGCGACATTTCCAATTTGAAAGGCAAGATTTTTGCGATGTACCGCTCCTCATTGGAGCTTTCATGAAACAACTGTTCTTCATTGCGGAAGCTCAGCGATGCCAGGTCCGTAATTCCGGGCGGCGTTTGCAACAGCTCTTCGTATTCGTCGCGAAAAATATCGACAAAGCTTTCCACCTGCGGCCGCACCCCCACCAATTGCATTTCGCCCTTCAAGACGTTCACGAGTTGCGGCAGCTCATCCAGTTTATATTTGCGCAGAAAACGGCCCACTCGCGTAACACGCGCGTCGTGTGGCGCGGTAAGCAGGCTGCCTCCCGCGCAATTGCAGAACATGCTCCTGAATTTGAGCAGGCGAAACTTCCGGAGTCCCTTGCCAACGCGAAACTGAAAATATAAAACCGGGCCGCCATCGTCGAGCTTGATCGCCACGGCAATCATCGCAAAGATAGGAACCAAGATGGCGAGTCCCGCCAGCGCGCAAACCATGTCAAACGCGCGGCGCAGCATATTCTCCATGACAATCCGGTGCGGCATATTTCGTTGTATCGGCTGGGAAATTATTTGGTGGTATTCGAGAGAGGGCACGGGAGAATCCTCCTTCCAATAGTCAAAATTTTCATGGCTGGATCGGAGCAAAGGGAAAGGGATGAAAAATTACCTGGTGATTGCCGAAAGAACCTTCCGCATGGGATTTTGGTTTTCCTCGGTCTCGGGGCGATGCACGAGGCCCAGAACAAAACCGAGCGCGAAGGACAAATGGTAGATGGCAAAAATGATGGGCATGCAGGGAAGGTAGATCCAACCTTTCCGTTTCGCCACGGCAAGCGACGATGCAAACGACGCGATGGCATACAAGCCCGCCAGCGAGAACCACGCGGCGAGGAATGCATTTTCCCACCGGGCCGATCCAATGAGCCGCGCTCCACCGGCGCAAAACAGCAACGCCGCTCCAGCAAGAAAGCACGCTCCCGGCACGAAATTTCGCCACGATGAGAGGCCGCCGTGCTTCCGAATTACGGCGACTTTCCAAAACCCGTATTGAAAGTATTGCGAAAACAACCCCGATACGTTGGCTCTCGGCCGATACCAAAACGTGATTTTGGGCGACTGCCAGATTTTTCCGCCACAGGAAAGAAGCCGCGCATTTAATTCGTAGTCCTGCCCTCGCACCAATTTTTCGTCAAACATGCCGATGCGTTCCAGGGTGGACTTGCGCCAGCATCCATACATGACGGTGTCCGCCGGACCTTGGTATCGCGAATCGCGAAACTTGGCGCCGCCCGTCGCAAAGGGAGCGTGGAAGGCAAATGCGATGGCCTTGGCTATATACCCATCCGCGCGCGTCAATGCCGGCCCTCCCACGTTTTCGGCATTGGTTTCATTGAGCACTTCAACGCAAGTACGCACGTAATCGGCGGCGTAAGTCGTGTGCGCGTCCATCCGGATGATGATTTCTCCCCGAGCTTCACGAATTGCCCGATTGAGTCCCGTGGGAGCTATTTTTTCGGGGTTGTCGAGAATCCGGATGGACGAAAATCTTTTTTCAAATTCGCCGAGGACCAGCCGCGTCCCATCGACGCTCATGCCATCGGCGATCAGGACTTCCATTTCGATCTGGCCAAGTTCCTGCCGCAAAACGGACTCCAGAAACGCGCGAATGTGCCGGCTTTCATTGCGGCAAGGGACAACCACGGAAACGCGAATCGCCTGGTTTTGCGACACGGCCCATTCCTTTCCAGCAGGAGGATGTAAGAACGCAAAATGCGATTTTTCAGCGGACAATCGGGATAAGACTACGAATGTTGCGCGTACGGCTGATATGCCGGGATGTGAATTTCCTTTGCGGCTAATCGCACATCGCTCCGCTCGCACATGCCGACAACCGCCACGGCGAGGGAAAGCGCAATCGTGGGCAGCTTTTCCCAATACAGAGTGTTCAGGGCGAGACTATCGAGACACAGGGAAAAAGCCAACGCCAGGATCAGCGCCCCTTGTGGTTGAAATCGCGGATTTCCGTAGAGAAACAATCCGCCGCGGACAAATTGAAAAATTCCCGCCAGGAAGAGTAAAACACCGCCGAAACCTAACTCCAGCCAGACCGTCAGGTAGGCGTCGTGCGCGCGGCCTTCGCTTCCGATCAGGCTCAAGTAGTTCCATTCCTGACCAAATCCTTGGCCGAGGAACGGTTCCTTTTCAATGGCACGAAATGCCATGTCCCAGCGATCAAAGCGGTGACTGAATCCTTCCCCCGTTGTCACATTCACGGTCGTGGCGTCTTCCATCAGTTGGGGATCGCGCGAATGCAGATACAAGATGGCGCACAGGCACACCGCGGCAAACACCAGCACCCATTTCCAGCGGTGCACCAGAAAAAGAAACAGAATGAATCCCGCCGCGATGCTCAGGCTCGTGCCGCGCACAAACACCAATACGGGCAGAAGCGCGAATCCCATGGCGAGACACGGCCAGAGAATTCTGTTCGCCAGCGTCTTAGAAAAAATCATCCCCCCGAGCCCAGCGCCGAACACCAGCAATACCCCGGCCTGGCCCATCGTATTCGGGTTCCAGGTGTCAAACGTGGCGGCGCTCTTCATTTGCTGAAAATTCGTAATATGATTCGATGAACTTTCGCCCAGATGCTGGTGAACTTGAATCACCAGGGCGACCCCGCCGCACATCAGCCCGGCAACGAAAAATCGAAGCCTGCTTTCCGATTGGACCAGTCGAGGAAGCACAAAAAGAATGGCGGCGCATCCAGCCATTTTGGCCGCATCGTATCCTTCCGGAGGATTTCCCTGCGCTGTTTCCACGGCGATCGACAACAAGCAGGCCGCAAGGAAGATCGCTTGCCACGTGAATATATTTCTCTCTCCTCTGGAAAGCGGAGCCGGAGTCCACAGTACGGTGCGCGCCAGCAGGAGCACGATCAAAACGTCCTCCGCGCGAATGTTGATCGTGGTGCCAATCGGATACGCAAAATCGGGAAACCCCAGCGCGAGCGCATACAGGAACAAGGCGCACTCCGGCTTCGTCCAGAGAAATACGATTGCAATCACAATCGTTGCGCCAATTTCAAACCAAAGCGTCGGCGTGGAATACACGGTGGCTGCCCCTTTTTATTCAGCGGTATTGATCGTAGCTTTACCGGACAATTTCAATTCGCGATTCTTTTCGGAGGACGCGCGCGGGAACGCCGCCGGCCATAGTAAAAGGCGGAATATCCCGTGTGGCGGCGGAATTGGCGGCGAGGAGGGCGCCGCGCCCGATGATGACGCCCTTCGTGACCGTCGCGTGGGCCGCGACCCACGCCCCTTGGCAAACGCGAATCGGGCCAAGATTGCTCGGGCCAAACCGGTAGGATCCATCGATTTGCGTGTGGTCTCCGGCGACGAGCACAGCATAGGGTCCGAGTTGCACTTCGTCTTCCAGGACGATGCCGCCTCGCGCGTGCAGCCAGCAGCCGGTCGAGATAAAGACATCGTTGCCGATTTCCCCGCGATTGGTGAAGTTGATGACCACTTGGCGACCGATCTGGAGATTTTCGCCGCAACATTTGAACGCGGGCCGCAACAACAATCCGCGCAGCCGCAAGGCGGGGCGCAAGTCGGGCAGCCAGCATGTGGCCAAAGTAATGAAATGGAACCAAAGATATTGCAGCACTCGCATTTTCCCGCTCCTACTCCTGCAGGACCGCCGAACTCTCCGCAGGTAAATTTGTGTTCAACGCTCTAACAACAACGGCAATAAATCGGTCAAGTGTTTGCGTGCGGGCCGTCTTCAGGCCGTTGCTAATCAACGCGCGGCGCAATTCAGCGTCATCGGCCACGCGTTCGATGGCACGCGCCAAAGCCCGCGCGTCTTTAGGGGGGACGAGCAACGCATCGTATTCGTCCGTGACGGTGGAGGGCACTCCTCCGGCAGTTGTGGAAATACACGGCAAGCCGTTGGCGCGCGCCTCCACCAAAACATGGGGCGTTCCCTCGGAAAGCGTGGGGAGCACGAACATATCCGCGGCGCGCATGCGTTCAAATAATGGCTGGCCGTTGGGCACGTAACCCAGCCAGCGAATGCGATCGCCAATGCCTCGCGCGGCGGCGATATCGTCCATTTTTTTACAGTAATCTGGAAATTGACGCGGCCCCGCAATTTCCAGCTCCCATGGCACTTCCGGCTTGAGCAGGGAAACCGCGTCCAGCAAATACTCGATTCCCTTCTCCGGACGGAGGAAGCCGACAAACAGGATTCGCACGACGGGCCCCTGGCAGGTATCGATGCGAGAAAAAACTCGCTCTCCCGAATCGTGCTGGAAACGACTTCGACCGTTCGGGGAGAGGCGTGGGCGCGGGCGACTTCGCGACCGTTGCAAATCAATACGCCGTTGGTGACCCAACGCCCAAGACGGGTGAACAGCCTATCTTGCAGTGCGTAGAGCAAAGCGAAGAAATCCGGCACCGCCCCTCTGCGGGTGTGTGTTCGCAGCAGCGTGACGGGATCGCCGACGATCCAATGGCATATCGGTTTGCGAAAAACCGCCGCGAAAAAATACAGCACCGCCGTGTAAGGACACCCTGCCCGGACGAACAGAACGTCGGCGCGCCTGCAGGTTTGCAGGTAAGCGCGCGCCATTCCGAACAAATGGATTAGCGATCCAGCAGTTGTACCCCAGAAAGGTTGCGCAATGAATTCGAGATTCGGCGCAATCAAGGGGACATCGAACGGCGCGGGAGGGGCGCCTTGCACGACCCTGGCGCAAACACAGACTTTTTCATAATGCCTGGCGAGCGCTTCCGCGACTCGCCCGGACGCCGCCTGCATATAAATTTCCCCCGCGCTGGAAAAGGCGCGAACAGGAGTAACGTATCCGAGGATTCGGCTCATTTTGAATCGGAATAAAATGCTTTGCGCAACCGAAGTAATTTTGATTCCATTCCCAGAATTTCTTGAGAGCTTCCTTGAGGCGAAGCGGATTCCATGAGATCGAAAAAGGGTGAGGCTCGGCCACCCAAACGTCGAACAGCCAGCGCGCCCGGGTAATCAGCGTGACGGAGAGAAGCCGGTTCAAAGCGTTCTAGGCCGCTGCCACCACCGACAAATCGTGCCATTAATTCCGTTCAGATCCAAGGCGCCGGACAGAAGCGTGGCTTCCGATCCGACGAACCGGCCCGCCCAACTTACTTTGAACAGATGAATATCTTCTCCCCGCGAAGAAGGCCGTATTCAACGCATTCGCTTCCGGTAGCGCAGAATTCACGCACTGCCAGTCCGACCCGTTCCAGCCTCTCTATAACGTCTTTGCCGTAATATCGCACATGATCTTCCTGGCCGTAATGTATCAGCCGGTCATTCGGCCGTGTTACTTCGGGATTCTCATAAGTGGATCTCCATCCCTCGACAACCGGAACCATGGCAATGAATTTTCCTCCCGTCTTAAGGATTCGGTATATCTCCTTCAAGGCCATCTCATCATTGACATGTTCCAGGACGTGGGAGGCGACCACAACGTCCCATGTTTCGCTCGGCTGATCGATTGCCTCGATATTCATCTGAACATCCGCTCGGCGCCGCTCAATATCCGCGGTTAAATAGCGGGACGCCTCACTCTTTATGCGGTGTTTGATGATCGGCTCGGGCGCAAAATGCAAAACAGATTTGTCTTGGAATAGCCGTTCTCTTTCATCCAGCATGACGAGGAGCCGATGCCTTTCCAGGCACCCGCACGATGGGCACCGCGCTCCGTACCTTGGTGGATGACCAGTCGCCGTGAAGCGCGACTTCGATCCGCAAATAAAGCATCGAATCGGTCGAATACCTTCGCCAAATCCCCACAGGCTGCCGACGACGGAGAAACAGTATTTGGAGACACGAAGAGTATCTAATATTCGCTCCGGAATGAATCGCCTGGCCGTGTTCTCTAGAATCTGGATATTTCACTCCTAGGCCGCGTAGTGGGCTGAAAACTAGTATGAATTCCAAAATTTTTCACGCAAGCGATCGCGAATATCGCAGCCGCAGTCCGGCCAAATGCTGAAGAAACTGTCTGACGTTCCCCACTCCAAACGGCCAAAATTCAAGCGGGGAGATCCCCAACCAATTCGCCGCGGCGGCCACCAGTATGAGCAGTTGCGCGCAGGCGCTCATCAAAACCGCGAATGCCATTCCCATGAGCCCAAACGGCCACAATAAAAAGAGCGCCCCAAGCGCCATGACGCCGGTCCCGAGCAATTGGCTCACCAGCCCCGCGTGAGGGCGTCCCGCGCCTCGCAATCCCTGGTTCAGGATGTTGGCCGAGCCCATTACCGACGCTGCCAGCGCCAAAACCACGGCCGGCCTAACGGCGCGTGAGAATTCGAAGCCAAACAGCGGCACGACGAGGAACGGAATCAGGCAAGCCAGGACCAGCCCTACCCCGCACGAAATCAAAGCCGATTGGCGAAACGTTTCGGTGAGGATTCTCTCCCGGCTCCCCGTGTTGCTTTCATTCGAAAGAACGGCGAAAGAAGTGATCCCCAGAGCGTCGCCGAGGGAAGACTGTCCGTTGGCAATGGCCGCGGCGACCACATAGATTCCGGCGGCCTCCGTGTTGAGCAGGCTCACGACCAGGATGGTATCGAGTTGAAGAGAGATCAGATTGCTGATGGTTGCTCCGAAATAGGGCACGCCCGCGCGCAACAAGCGGCGGCATCCGCCAAATCGCAAATTGCCGGCGGCCAATGACTTCCTCTGGATCCAAAGGCGCAAGAGGACGGCCAGCAATTGGCTCGCAAGAAACGCGGAAACGAACCAGCGCACCTGATTTCTGCGAGTCACGGCGATGAAACCTATGAGAATTAGATAAAAAAGAAAGAAAGAGAGCCGCATGAGATTGTAGCGGCGCCAGCGCATCCGGCCGTGCTCGACGGCGAGCAGGACTTGATTGAAAATATCGAGCGGAATGAGCAACAGGCAGAACCGCGCGACCGGAAGCAAATAGCGCCGGTCCGAAGGCAGCAGCAACGGAATCAGGAAATACCCGGCCAAAAGATACATCAGTGCCGTTGCCAGCCCAACCGCCACCCCGACCGCGGCACAATCGCTCTCCCGTTCGGGATCCCTGGCCACTTCCCTGGCCAGTACCCAATTGCAGCCCATCAATCCCAGGTTGCTCAAAATCACGGGCCATAAAATGACCGTGGCGAGTTCACCCCTGGCAACGGGCCCCAGGAGCCGAGCCGTCAGAATGCCCGTGGCTGCGCCGCAGGCCTGGATGGCCAAGCTCGTGGAGAGTGTTCCGAAGTTTGCTTTGGAAAATATCACGGCGCGTATTTGCGGGGATTAGGCCGCTCCCGTTTCATCGTTCGGACGAGTGCACGCGTAGTACGAGTAATCATTCAACGAGGAGTCGAGGTTGTTCAGAACGACCCCAATCAGGTTTGCTCCGACCGAGCGCACTTGCGATTCCGCGTATTGAACGACCTGGCGGGGCGTCTCTCCACCTTTTACAACCAGGATCGTCGCGCCGACCATGCTCCCTAGGATGCGGCTGTCTGCCCGGTTCAGAAGAGGCGGCGAGTCCAAGATGACGAAGCGATAGGTCGCCATCGACTCTTGAATCAATGCCCGCATCCGATCCGAGGAGAGGAGTTCGGAGGGATTCTCCGGGATAGGTCCGCAATGCAAAACGTATAATCGGCCGATCGACGTGGGGTACACCATTTGTTGCCATGCGCCCTGGCCCGCCAGATAGCCGCTCAATCGCGAACCCCTTTGGGGGAAATAATTCTGAATGCTTGGGCGGCGCATATCCGCATCGACCAGCAGGACCGACTGCCCGAGTTGCGCCAGGGAAAATGCAAGGTTCACTGCCACCGTGGTTTTTCCTTCACCGGGCCGCGCGCTGGTCACCAAAATGGAATTCGCGAAACACCCGGAAGAGGAGAGAATCACCGAAGTTCGAAGTTCGCGAAAAGCTTCCGAAAAGGCCGAGCCTTTGTGAATGCCAAGATCGTTCCGAGGACAGTCTTCGATCAGCGCGCCCCCGGCGACGGCCGTCGACCCGGCCACGCCGAAGATGGAGTCCCGATCCACTGGCGCGATGGCTTTCCGCTTTCGCCCGTGAAGGGCGCCGATCGTGGGGATAAAGCCAAGTACGGGCACGCCCAAAAAGTGAAATACATCCTCGCTATACCGAATCGTCTGGTCTAAATGCTCTTTGAGAAACGCCACACCGACCCCCAGCCCCAGACCAAGGAACGCCGCCAGCCCTAAATTGAGAGGATAATTAGGGGCGATCGGTTTATAAGGGACAGTACCGGGATCGACGATTCGGATGTTGCTGGCGTTCAGACCCGCCGAGACGCCTGCTTCCTTGAGCCGTTCCAGCAATCCTTCGTACAACCCTTTGTTGGTGTCCACTTCCCGGCTCAAGATTCCGTACTGGACGGATTTTTCGGCAATCTGGTTTGCCTCCGCCTTCTTTTCCGAGAACACCTGACGCACCAATTTTTCGCGCCGGAGCGCGGCGAAGTAATCGTTGCTGATTTTCTGCGCCGCGCGCCAGCGCTCCCTCTCCAGGGAACTTTGTATTTCCGCAATCTGGCTCTGAGTTTCCTTGACCTTCGGGTAGTCCTCCGTGAACGTGGCGGCAAGTTGCGCGTGCTCCCTCTGAAGATCCGCGAGCCGGACCGTGAGGTCCTGCAACAACTTGTTTTCAAACACGCCGGGGAGAGAACCGTAATCGCCGGATTGTACGAGCCGATAAATCGACTCCTTCTGAATGCGGTCCGCCTGGGCGCTGGTCAGCTCTTCCTGTATCTCGCGAACGCTCTGGTTGACGATACTTTCTTTATCCCCCCCTTTGTCCGTTTCCAGGTAGAGCAGCCCGTTGTCCGACGCATATTTCTGCATCGCGTCTTCCGATTTTTCCAGCTTGGCTTTCAGGTCTTTCAGTTGCACCGAGAGCCACTCGGAAGCTTTTTGCGTGGCGTCCCATCGCGCTTCGAGATTTTTTTGGATGTAATTTTCGGCCACCGCATTTACGGCCTGCGCCGCCAATTCCGGGTCCTGCGAATCAAAGCGAAGTTCGACAGCGCGGCTGCGCCGGATCGGCCTGATATCTAAGCGGTCCTGGAAATGGGTGAGTACAACTTCCTGAACCGACAGGTCGGGCACAACCGCGATGTCTTTGGGGGGAGGTGGGATCGTTGAGGCCGCGCCGGCGCTCCACGGCCAAATGTGCACGGAAGGCAGAAATTCCGCTTTCCGGTCCAAAGCGAGTTTATGGATCACGCGTTCCGCCAGATCGTCACTGGCGAGGACTTTGTACTGTGTTTCGAGGTAGGCGTCGGAAACTTCATCCAGGATGAACATCTCCTGTGGATTGGCGACGCTGGGATTTTCTTTGTCAATCTCGATCAGCGCTTTGGCCCGGTACACGGGTTTTTCTTCGATGGATCCAACCAGCACGCCGATGAAAAGCAAGGAAAAAGCGGTTAGAACCGTCCATCGGCGCTTTCGGATGATTCTCCACCATGCCAAAAGATCGGGCGGCCTTTCCATCTTTGCAGGGTGGAGTGCTCCGGGCATGGCGCGGCGCAGGTTCACGGGAACATCGCGCGCCTTGAACACTTCCATCTTGTCCTGATTGTTGTCGTCTGTAGCCATTCCCTCACCATCTGTAAATCGCGACGCCCGCGGCGGTCTGCAGGGCGGCTTCCGAGCCCCGGTAGAACACATTTTTCGCCGCGCTGTTTGGAACAAAAACGATATCTTTTGGCTCCAGAAACGTGTCCGGCGCTTTGCCGGATAAAATCTTGCCGAGGTTCATTGGAATTTCGATTCGCTTTCCGGTAGCCGGGTCGGTGCGGATAATTCGCGCCCGGCTGATCGCCGAAGTGTGCGTCGCGCCCTGGGCAAGCGCGAGCGCTTGAAGCACGGAAATATTTTCGTTGTTCTGCAGGACAAAACCGCCCGGCTTCTGGACTTCTCCCACCACGTACACGATTCCCGCGCGCGGCACTTTCACGATGTCTCCGGGACGAACCGGCACGTTCAAAGCGGAATCAGCGGACTCCAGCAACTTCTTGAGATTGATCTTTTCTATTTCACCGCTCTTTTCCAGTAAAGCGAGTTGTGAGCCATCGTTTTTTACGAGCACTACATGAGGCGGCGTGACCGGGGCGATTCCGGCTCGCGTGGCATCCGGGCCGGTGGAATTGCCCGATTCGGCATACCCTGCGCCGTGCATGACGAGCACGGTATCGCCCGCGTCGTCCGCCAGGCCCTCGGCCATGGAAAGAACCTCGAGCACCGTCTTCGTTCCTCGAATCTGAAATACCCCCGGCATTTTCACGGCGCCCACGACGGAGACGGCATGGCTTTGCAGTTCTTGAACGAATACGCCGACGTGCGGGTCCTTCATATAGGTCCGGCGCAGCAACCCCTGCAAAACGGACTCGAGCTCCCTGGGCGTCAATCCGGCCGCGCGTACCGCGCCCAACAATTGAAGCGAAATCTCGCCACTGGACGAAACTCTCACCGTGCAGTTCATTTCCGGCGCTTCAAAGATCGAGATGTTCAGCAAATCGTCCGGGCCGATGCGGTATTCGCTGGTTTCGGATTCCGTAGTTGGTTGGGAGAGATTTTCGCGCGCCTGTTGCAATCGCCGATTGCTATCCACCGAAGATTGCACATGG
>VFSW01014152.1_pt1 | contig 11045 bp, 6 predicted proteins | sample 5358111 | NCBI WGS metagenome assembly VFSW01 (sample SAMN11554181, study PRJNA540505) | mine drainage metagenome | isolation source: sediment from site ElyBrook_90M | place: USA: Ely Copper Mine, Vershire, VT | collected 2017
TCTACGATCTGCTCGCCGTGCGCGTGATTACCAGCAGTGTGCAGGATTGCTACGCCGTCTTCGGCCTGATCCACAGCATCTGGCGTCCGGTTCCGGGCCGCATTAAAGATTTGATCGCTATGCCGCGACCGAATCTCTATCAGTCGCTGCACACCACCGTGATGGCCGATGGTGGCCACCAGTTTGAAGTGCAGATTCGCACCGATGAGATGCATCGCACGGCAGAGGAGGGCATCGCCGCGCACTGGAAGTACAAGGCCGGAGGCTCCCCCGTTAGCGCCAAGGATGAGCAGCGACTCGCCTGGGTGCGCCAGATTGTCGAATGGCAGCGGGAGATGACCGATCCCAATGAGTTTCTCTCTACACTCAAGATCGATCTTTATCCCGAGGAGGTCTATACCTTCACCCCCAAGGGCAAGGTGGTGGTACTGCCCAAGGACGCCAGCCCGATTGATTTTGCATACGCCATTCACACTGAGGTCGGCAACACCTGCACGGGAGCCAAGGTGAATGGCCGCATGGTGCAGTTGAAGACGCGGCTCCGCAACGGCGACATTGTCGAAGTCACCACGCAGCATGGCCACACCCCCAGCCGCGACTGGCTTAACTTTGCCAAGAGCAGCCGCGCCCGCAACAAGATTAAGCACTGGCTCAATGAACACCAGCGCGAGCGCGCGATTGAGATTGGCCGCAAGCTGCTGGATCGTGAGGCGCGCAAATATAAAGTTTCGCTCTCACAATTTTCGGACGCAGACTACACGAAGGTCGCCAATGAATCCGGCCTCGGCGGGCAACTTGATCTGCTGGCGGGCATTGGGTTTGGCAAATACTCCGCGCGCCAGACGCTGAACAAACTTGCGCCCGGAACGACCGCGCCACCCGCAGGGCCAGAGGCTGCTGTCTCGTCGATGTCCGACGCCGTCAAGCGCGTCTACTTTAGCAAAGGGTCGGAGTCGCTGACCGTGGAGGGCCACGATGAGCTGCTCGTCTATCGCGCGCGCTGCTGCAATCCCATTCGCGGAGAGGAGATCGTCGGCTACGTTACGCGCGGCAAAGGCGTCGCCGTACACGCGCGCAACTGCCCCAATGTGCAGAACCTGCTCTACGAGGCCGACCGCCGCATCTCCGTGGAGTGGGCGCAGATGCCGGAGGCCGACGGTGCTGGACATCGCGCAACCTATGCCGTCAAGCTGACGGTGTTCTGTGATGATCGCGCTGGCATGTTGAAGGAATTGACGGCTGCTATCTCCGACGACGGCACCAACATTCGCGCCGTGGATACCAAGGCGGGCACAGGGGCCGAGGCCGTTGTGGAATTTACTGTAGACGCCTTTGACGTCCGCCATCTGAACCGTCTGGTTAGCGGCCTGCGCCGCCTGCCGGGCGTGCGCGATGTGCAGCGCCAACAGAAGCTATAAAAAAATACGAAGAAGTTTTCCTGTCCCGCCGCGCGGACGGCCAGTCCCACCCTTATCGGATGTGGAAGTTGAAGCCGATTCCAAAGGACAGGATGGGATAGACCTGAAGCGGATTGAGGTCGTTTTTATATTTGGCGATCTGCGCCTGCAGGTTTGCCTGCACGGTGCTGTCGGTGGCCACATTGACGCAGTTGGCTCCGGCAGCGTCGCAGACCTGCCCCTGTGTCAGCCCGATATTGAGGGTGGGAGTACCGACAAAGGCAGCACCAATCTCAAAGGGAAATGAAAAATGAGATCCGGTGCGCGAGATCAAATTTCCCCATCCAGTGGTCAGCGTGAAGGCTGGATTCTGCTTGTTGAATCCGATACTGGCCGCTCCCTGCACTGGATTCGCCGCAGCGGAGTAGTACGTCACGCTGTTGAGTGTAAAGGAGGTTCCTGCTGTCGCAACCGCTGTGGCGGTGACGGAGTTCTGGTTATAGAACAACATTCCCGGACTTAGGCGCAGACCGTGCGTGGGAAACGGATAGTAGTCCACGGAAAATCCGGCGGTCGCCATGGCCAGCTTGGCGCTCACGTTGAATCCACTGGTGGAGATGTTATTGACCGAGTAGCCAAGCACATTTCCAACTCCGCGCAGGTTCAGATGCCGATCCATGTTCGTGGCGATTTGCAGATTGACCCCCATGGCGGAAACGCCTGCTCCCAGACCTACACGCGAGAAGGGTTTCAGCTTTTTCTCTTTATTCTTCGACGCGTGGGGTGAACGCTGGGTAGAGGCAGAGCCAACGTTCGGGTTCGACAAGCTGGAGGAGGTTTGGGCCGTGGCAAAGGATGCAACTCCCAAGGCAAGAAACAAGACGGCAATGGATCGATTCATGTTTCTCATCTTTCTTATCGTTCGACCTTTTTGTGGCAACTGCTCAGAATGAATTGACTCCATTCTCCCCTCGCCAAAATGAAATCACAACAAAATTGATGGAATTGCGCGCGAAGAAGTTCTGGAATGGGAGACGGAATGTCTGGAGAGCTGTCGGCTCGATGCTGCGCGAACGAAGGAAGAGAAGGCTTCGGGATTCTTTTTTATGGCTTGGCCACGGTTGCAGTGGTGGTCTGCGTGGTGACGTTGGTCAGGTGGCAGTCGCCAATGGTCTGTCGAAATTGAAAATAGGGATGAAAGAATAGCGCGGCGCGAACATCGCCTTTGCCCTCGCTCAGGTCATTGATCCATACGCCATCCGGCTGGCGCACCTGATGCAGATGCAACCAGAATCCCTTATGAACATTGGCGACCAGGCCGCCGCCAATTTTTACGTCGTGGTCAAGCTGCACGTTTAGGTCAACCAGCTGGCCGGTCGCTTCATCCACCTGCGTGGTTCCCGACGTATCGTGGAGAAAGGTTTCTGCTGTATTTTTTGGATGAAAGTCGGGATCGCCGATTAAGTCGTAGAAGAGTGTGCTGCGCTCGTTGAGCAGCTGGCGATGTCCGTTCGTAAATCGAAGCGCGTGCAGCAGCGTGTCGAGCTGCTTTTCATCCTGCGCCTGTGCCTTGGCCAGATGCTTTTCGTCGGAGTCTTTGGCGATCTCCTTCTGAACGCGTTCCAACTGCTTTTTCTGCTGGTCTGCGTTGAGAGGCTTCCCATCCTTCTCCACCAGCTGGTCGATCTCGCGCCCATTCACATAAAACATGTCGGAGGTAAGTGTCCATTTTTTTTGGATAGTGCCGTGCTTGTCCGTGCGTTCGCCGCTGCTCGTTACGCGGCACAGGTAGCGCTCCTGTTCCGCCTGCATGGCCTTCAGATTGTCGAGCACGCGCTGCTTGATTGTTGCCGCATCGGGCAGTGGAGCCTCCACGGCCGGATGCTTGGCCGCGTGTACATTTTTTCGCGGAGAGGTTTGTCCCCACCCCGAAAAACTTCCCGTCGCAAAAAGAAATAGAACTGCAAAAAATCTTAGGGAAGCTCGCTGCATGAAACTCCTCAATGCAGATTGGACGGGCTAGCCGTGGAAGCGGTAGCAACATCCGCTGGCCGCACGCGCAGCGCAAGCCTTGGAAAGCTAAAGGCCCCGGCCACGTCGTCGATTACATTCACCTGACAGGTATAGAGCCCCGGCGGCAGCTTGTCCAGTGGAACATCGACGAGAAATCCCACCGCATCGCGCTGCGGCTCGTTGATCTGGCTCACCGTCACCAATTCCGACTCGATGACTTTTTTTGCTCCGTCCAGAAACTCGACATTGCTCATCACCCGCACCGATGCCGGGTTCGTTTTGCCGGTCGCAGTCACATGGGCCGGGTCGTACACCTCATACATGAGATGCAGCTGTTGATTGGCCGCGAACACGTGGGCCACATTGGGAACCCACTGCACGCCATCGCGCACCAGCGGATTGGTGCTCTTTTTTGTGAAGGGCACGCTCTGGCTCGACAACACGACGGAGCTGACCCTGACCGCACTTTTTTTATAGTCAGGAACAGTAATGTCGGCCTCAAAGGATCCCATCTGACCCGTTTCATTTTCGCGCACCACAAACTTTAGATGATACGTTCCCGGTGCCAGCGTAAATCCCGTGGTGTACTGGATGTTTTTCTGGCGCGCATTTTCCGATGTTCGCAGCTTCAGCTTCACCGTGTCACGCACATTGCCCACCTCCAAGTTGGCGTGGTTCTTGACCACCCCCACCACGTCCAGTGTGGCCTTGTCCTTGTCACTTTTCTGCGTAAAGGGAATCTGCGAGCCTGGAACAATCAACGAGACAGGAACATAAAAGCTTTCACTGTCCGTTCCTGAGCGGAAATAAAATGCGTCCAGATAGACCAGCAGATCCGTGGCTGGCAGGTCACTGTTCAGCTGTTCGTCCAGCTCGCGTTCGCGATCCTCATTTGTCGAGTGGCGAAAATCTGCCGGAGCGTAATAGCCTGCGCGATACTCCAGCTTCACTCCGCTGCGGTGGACGCGAATCGACAGCCGACGATATTTTCCATCGCGCGCCGGGTTCGTGGAGCTGAAGCCGATCATGTAGTAGGCGGAGGTATCGTGCTGGATGCGCGTAAAGGCCGGCGCAAAATCATTTGTGTCCAGAAATGCCTTGCCGCCCGTATCCGCCGCAATGGTCGAGAGTGTCTCCTGCGAATCAAAGTTTGCATCCAGCTGGCCTTGTACCGCCGCACCACTGTAGGCGGCATTTCCCTGCAGACTCGCCGTCTGGGAATCGCCGACCGGGGACAGCGCCTCCAGACCGCGGATGTCTGCGCTGTAGATGGACAGGTTCGCGCGCACGGCTGCGTTGACCGCAGAGTGCAGCGACGCCTGATTCTCAATTCCGGTTCGCGTCAGCCCACCGGAGAAAAACAGCAGCGACTTCTTCGCGTTGATCTTCTCCAGTGAGTGTGCGATATCAGCAATCGCGTAGAGCTTGAGATCAATGTTGATGTCGTTGTACTCGCTCTCATCCGGCGTGTAAGAGGCGCTGAGGTCTGCCGTTCCACTCGTGGTGCCGTCACTGCCCGCCGCCAATCCCTGACCTTCATTCCCGTTGTAGCGGGCCACGCCGCGCAGCAGAAGAGTTTTGTCGGCGGTAAAATCCTGATCCACGCTCAGCGAGGTGCCAAAGGAAACCAGCGCGACGAGATCCGCGGGCTGCATCTGCTGCTGGATGTAATGCTGTGCTGCCGCCACGGCGCGATCCAGATCCTCCACCTGCATGGAGCTTAGATCGAACATTAAAATTACGAGCCGATGATTTTCGAGTGCTGCCGGATTGGCGACGTTCTGCGCGACGCCATTCGCGTTTAACAATGGGCCTGCGTTTGCCAGTCCGCTGACCGCTCCCTGATCCGCGCTGGTGACGGCGTCGATGCTCTGAAAATCGAAGCTGCGAATGCGCTGCGGCTTTCCGTTTTCGAGCACGGTGAAGTCATTCGCCGTCAGGCCGCGAACAATCTCCCCGGTTTTTTTATCGCGCACCACAATATTGGTCAGCACCAGATCGCTGTGTGTCTTGAATGTGAATGTGCTACCGGCAGGAGCGTCTGTCGAGTTACTGGCGTTGTTCGCCGGCTGTCCGTAAGTTGCGGATGCACCAACCATTGCCAGCAGGGCGCAGCTCAGGATTGCTGGAAGGGGAAATCGAAATTTGTAGAAAGCGCGTCGCATCATTTCCTCGTTAATAACGGAACCGCGCCTGTAGCGTTACCTGGCGCATGTTGGCAGCACCGGTCACCTGGCCTGCCGTAAGTGAATCGATGGAACTATCGACCGTGGCGTATTGAACGGTGTTGAAGACGTTATTCGCCGTGGCACGCAGCTCCATGGATCGGTTGCCACCGAAACGCATCGTCTTCGACAGCGACAGATTGGTCTGCACCGTGCCAGGGCCGGGAATTGAATTGCGCGAAGCGTTGCCATACTCCGGCGCACCCGTCGTCGGGTCCACGGGCGGCGCAAATGCGGCCAGATTGAACCAGCGATGCAGGGAGCCTCCCGTCGCCGTCAACGATGTTCCGGGCACGCGATTCGGACGCTGACTGCCTCCCGATCCGCGAGCTACGTCGGCGCTGGTTGCGCTGTAGTTTGGCGAGAGCGGCGCGCCAGAGGCAAAGTCAAAGGTGCCAGAGATCGACAGGTTGCTGAGTGCATGCGACAGCCATCCTGTCGTCAAGGGGCCGTGCGTGATCCAGCGCGTGTCCGGCCCAAAGGGAAGCTCGTAGAGCCAGTCGCCTGTCACCTGATGCCGAATGTCGAAGGAGGAGTTTCCCTCCTCCGCGCGAATGTCGGCCTGGTTCTGCGCCACCACGGCGACCGATCCGCCGATGGAAGATGCGTCGTCGATGGAGTGCGAATAAGTATAGGTCGCGCCCAGAGAGAAGCCATTCTGCAACCGTTTGCGCGCGCGGACGGCGAGTGCGTTGAACCGCGAAAAGCCAATCGAATCCTCATACGTGAAGGAAGGAAACGCGGGATTCAGCAGGCCCGACAGTTGCCGATTGGGCCCATCCACCAGGTCGAGATTCGATCCCTTGGCACCGTTGTAGCCCACGTTCACCACAATGCCCTGGGGGAGGGTCTTCTGCAGATCGAGACTCCAGACCTGCACATAGCCCAATCGGTAATTGGGGTTGACGGCGAAGCTGTTCGTGATCCCACTTGGCGAGGTCGCACTGGTCAGCGCCGTGGCCAGCGTGAGAGAAGGCGCGCTCTGTGCGGGCACAATATTCGTCAATGAATTTGCAAACGGCGGCTGATAGGCCAGGTTCTGAATCATGCGCGCATACTGGCCCGTATTGGTGTTGATGCCATAGCCTCCGCGGAGCACGATGTTCCCAAACGGCCGCCACGCGAATCCAACGCGTGGAGAAAAATTGACGCGATCTGGATGAATCAACGCACGCGGAAACTGTCCATGCACCGGGCCCGTTCCATTTGGCAGCACTACGGCCAGCGTGCTCAGGTCGGAGGTAAAGTCCAGATTGGCGAGCCGATTCTGCGTCTCAATATAGGGGGCAAAAAACTCGTAGCGCAGTCCTGCATTCAAGGTCAGGTTTGATCGCGCGTGCCAGTCATCCTGCACAAACATGTCGTAGACGTGCGAGCGCAGATGATACGCGCTGCTACCTTGCTGCACAGTCGCCTCCTGCGGCAACCCCAGCAAGAAATCCGCAAAGTCCACACCAGAGGCCTGCTGGCCCGGCGTGGAGGGCGCATTCGGCGCTCGCGTAGCAAATCCGGTAAAGGTGAAGCTGCCCGTCACATTCGACGTCCCACCCTCCACATTCAGCAGCAGCCAGCGATAGTCCCCACCAAAGCGTACATTATGTTTTTTCCCGGTCCATGAAATCGTCTCCGCGCCTGTAATCGTCTGGCTCAGTCGGTAGCTGGGTGCCTGTTCATTCATGCCGTTGAACTGCGAGAAGACTATATTCGGCACACCATCATTAAATGGGGTCGAGCCCAACCCTTGAATCCCCGCATTCGCCGCAATATTCGTGTGTCCCGTAAAGTAATTGCTCACCTGCACGTTGCTGCGGTTCAGGTTCGCGCGCGTATTGAAGGTCCAGCGGTTGTAGCCCAGCACATAACCCGCATTGACGGAATAGGAGTAGGTCTGATTCGCTCCACCGAGTTGCGGAAACACATTCACCAGATCGCTGGCCGCGTGGCTGAAGTTGAAATTCACATTGATGTTCTGCGTCAGTCCGTGATTGGCCTGGCCCATTAGATTGCGAAGAAAGGGCGGCAGCGCTGCGCCACCTCCGCCGGAGCCAAAGTTGTGCGTGAACCGCATGGCCACGCGCGTGGAGTTGCTCTGCGACGTGGTCAGATACTGAAAGTTCTGCTGCGCTCCCAACTGATTGGGAAGAGGAATAAATTGCAGCAGCGCCTGCGCCTGCGTGCTGATATCTCCCGTCGGAATCTGATTTCCAGTAAACGGCTGGCCCGTTGCCGGATTGTAGATGGGAACCACCGTGGTTCCGCTGCCGGTAAAGTGTGAGAAATCTCCGCCGCGTTCGGGCAGAGTTGGCACCGAAGCATATTGATTGAAGGGCGTGGAATTACGTGTAATAAAAAATCCCAGAAACATAAAATTCGATGTACTCGGCTTGATGAGTCCAGGAATCTGCGGCGGCCCGACAAACACAAATCCAGCGTTGTTGGAGTTGTACGAAGGCTGCACCACGGGCGCCCCCGTCACAGAAAACGGTAGCGCGTTCAGTGCGGAGTTGCCGCCAGAGTAAAACACAGTCCCGTGCGGCTGCGTGGGATTGAAGCGCTTGAAGCATCCGCCGCCGCCGTGGGGAGGGCCGTAGTGCCGCCCGCCGCCCTGGCCCGGAATCTGCGAGAGCGACTGCTGCGCGCGCATGTCATCCAGCCGCTGCTGCAGTTGCGACTGGTCAATATTCGCAAAGGGATTCACCGTTCCCGTCTGTCCATTGACGGCGACGGACTCGGTAGAGATGTCGGAGTTCGACGTTACACTCGGCATCCCTGGGCCACTATTCTCGAGCGCGCCCACCATGCCCGCAGCCTGCGCCAGATTGCCAAGCGTCTGCAGCGTCAGTCCACCTGTCGCACTTGAGCCCGCCGTGTGTGCAACACTCGCACGCGAGGCCAAGGTGAGTCCAAGATTCGCAGCTTGTTCGCGATGTGTCGCGTTCAGCAGCGCTTCGGTCGTTGCCGGGGCAAAGCCCGCCAGCTCCGCTTGAACCACGTAGCGGCCATTCTTTGGAATCTGCATGGCGTAGACGCCGCGAAGATCGGTGACCGTGGTGAACGCATCGCCGGTGAGTGTGTTCGTCGCCAGAATAGTAACGCCGGGCAGCGTGGTGGTTCCTGACTTCACGATGCCGCGCAGAATTCCTCCCTTCGGAATCGGTGCGGCTGGTATCTGCTGACTCGTTTGCTGCGCGCCTGATGTTGATAGCGGCATGTTCGGCAGCGCAGGTTGCGCTGCTTGCGCCCAGATTCTGCCACTCCAGAAAGGTAGAGACAATAGCAGAATCAAGGCGCTGATTCGTATTCCGTGACGCAGACTTTTTTGTTTCATTCCAGCGATCATCATTTCTTGTAGTCCTGCTACTGTTGTGCTGCGGCTGGAGGAAGATGGTCGCGATTCTGCGCCGCATCCAGAACGTGCAACACCTCGGGCACAAACACGCCGTCTTTTAGACTGCCCTTGCCGCGCACGCCATCGCCCACATGAATATCGCGCAGCGTGACACTCTCGCCATCCTTTTTGAACGATGTCGTCTCATCCACCGTAATAACCTGACTCTTGTGATCGATGCGCGCAATGGTCAACTGCAGCGCGTCCATGTCGATGGCGGTCACCTTGCCAGCGATCCAGGTTCGGCCCAGATCGGCGCGCATCTTCTGCACCGTCGCTGCGTCGATGTCCATCACAAAGACCGCACGCAGCAGGTGAGTTTTTTCATCCAGATCCCCGGCAGCCATCAGCATGTCGCCCACCTGAATGTCGCTCGTCTTGATCGGCTGGCGATTTTTCATCAGGCGCGTGTTGTCGCTGCAGTGTACCGTCGTCAGTGCACCCTCTTCAGGCTGGATGGAAATATCGCTGCCCTGGATCGCAGTCACCGTTCCGCGCACATGGGGCAGATTGGGAATCCCTGCTCCTCCGGCTCCGAAGGGCCCGCCTCCGGCTTGCGCGTGTAGGGAAGGAACGGCCAGCATCGCCAGCGACATGCTGATCGCCGCCTGCAGGAAGAACTGACGAGGAAACAAGCTGCAAAATCCACGCTTCATTGCTTTTCTCTCCATCTTATTTTTCTCGATGCATTGACGAGCCAGGTTCTTCTTGAACCCGACATATCACTAGACGACATAGGCTTGTAGGAAGACGCATCCTTATTCTGGCAGCAAGACGTGCCGCGTGGTTTCCGTTTTGGAAAATTCTTTGATTTTTAGGATTTTTAGAATTGCGACGATTGCGATACACTGCGCCCAATGACCATGCATGCTGCCCACACGCACGAAGAGCAACATTTTCAATCCAGCGAGACCGTACGCGACGTCGTTATCGGCATGTCCGATGGCCTGACGGTTCCCTTTGCTTTGGCCGCCGGACTCTCTGGCGCGGTGGGATCGACGCACATTATTGTTCTGGCTGGACTGGCCGAAATTGCCGCAGGCTCCATCGCCATGGGCCTGGGCGGCTATCTGGCCGCGCGCGGCGACGCCGAGCATTTTGTCAGTGAGCGTCAGCGCGAGGAGCGCGAGATTATCGAGCGGCCCAAGGATGAAGAGGACGAAATCTACACCATCTTTGCCGAGTATGGCGTCACGCGCACAGAGAGTGAGTCGGTGCTGGAGGCACTCAAACGCAATCCCAAAGCATGGGTCGATTTCATGATGCGCTTCGAGCTTGGACTGGAGGAGCCAGCGCGCAATCGCGCCACGCAGAGCGCCATTGTGATTGCCTTCTCGTATATTGCAGGCGGCTTTATTCCGCTGCTGCCCTACATGCTGCTTGCCACAGGCGATGCAGCCCTGCACGCCTCGGTCGCGATTACGCTGGCGGCACTCTTTCTTTTTGGTGCCATTAAGGGGCGTTTGACGGGCACGGGAACCTGGAAGGGCGCGCTACAGACCTCGCTGATTGGTGGCGTTGCTGCTGCGGTTGCGTATGCGCTGGCCAAACTGCTCAGCGCACATCCGTTATAGGTTGCGGCAGCGATAGACTGCGACAGCGTTGAAGAGCCTGCACATTATTCCCCGGCGATTGTCATACCTTCAATGCGAATCGTCGGGCAGGCGACGGAGGCATAAAAAATCAGATCGCTGCCGATGGCCGTGATGTTGTGCAGCATCTCTTTCATGTTTCCAGCAATCGTGATCTCTTCCACTGGGTAGGTCAGCTCGCCATTCTCAATCCACAAGCCCGACGCGCCACAGGAGTAATCGCCCGTCACCGTATTTCCGCCATGGCCCATCAGTTCCGTCACATAGAGCCCGCTGGGAATCGCCGCCAGAATCTGTTGCTGCGTCTCCGTTCCCGGCTCCAGATAAAAATTATTTGCGCCGATTCCCGGCGTCCCGGCCAGTCCGCGCGCCGCGCTTCCCGTCGATTGCAAATTCAACTTGCGCGCCGTGTAGGTGTTGAGCAGATAGC
>VFSW01014153.1_pt1 | contig 11044 bp, 8 predicted proteins | sample 5358111 | NCBI WGS metagenome assembly VFSW01 (sample SAMN11554181, study PRJNA540505) | mine drainage metagenome | isolation source: sediment from site ElyBrook_90M | place: USA: Ely Copper Mine, Vershire, VT | collected 2017
TTCGATGCCCTTGTCCAGCTCGGAAAACAGCTCCTCGATTTTGGCGACGATGCGGTGTTGTTCATTTTTGGGTGGCAAGTTAAACGGTAGCTGTTCAATATCCTTAGCACTGATGTTTTGAACACCCATGCCTTTGGCAAATTCAGTCAGCTCTCGCTCAATGTTTGATAGAAACAAACCAAATAATTTAGGGTTCAACTCGGAAACCAAATGTGGAACTATTTTGCCCGTCCGCTGATTTTGGAGTGCCGGATAATCTTCGCCATAAAGGCAAACTTTACCGATTGAGCCAGACATCCCAATAATCACATCGCCTTTTGCGATTACATAATCTGGGTGTTTCTTGAGATGGTCACCAGACAAGAACACTGCGTCAGATGTATCAATTCGCGCGCCCTTCATCTGCGACTGCCGTATGAGAGGAACATCGGTTTCATGCTCTCTCGATTTTTTGAACAGCTCGCTTTTGAAAGCGTATCCATTGCGGATTCTGGCAATGTCACCAAAACAACAAGCTTCCCATCCTGTAGGCAACGATGCAATTTCAGCGTTCGACATCACGCCACCAACACTTCATTCAACTCATCCAGCAACGTATCCATCTTTGCACCGAACAGTTGATACATCTTGCCCAGCCCGCCCTGTCCATCGAACGGCGACATTTCCAGATCGTCGCGCTCGATGTGGAAGGAATTGGCGACGTGGTCGCGCACCATGCGCAGCCAGTCCATTTGTTCTTCGTTGAATTTTTCTGTGCCGCCGGAGTGGTGTTTCATGATCCAGTTTCGAAAATTGCGGCGCACGGTGGCATCAAAGTCGGTGAGCGTTTCATCCATGCCGCACACACGGCGGATGAGCGTGACCAAGGCGGTGAGTTCTTTTACCGGCTGCGCGCCTTTGTATTCGTCCAGCCTGCGGTAGGCTTGCCACACATACAAGGGGGCGAGTTTGGGTTTGTCAATTTTGAGTTTATCCAGCACTTGGCGGATCAGGTCGTAGCTGAGTTCGCGCCTGCGATACGGCTGACTAAAGAAGATGGTGAGCGCGGCGATGTTGTCTTGGTTGACTTTTAAGTATTCGGCGAATTCGTCGGCAATGGCTTGCGCGTTGTTGGCAATGTTCGCTTCCCATCCCGCACCCAACACGCTGTCGATGGTGTCATGGTCGATGGTTTGTTCCTTGTCCTGGCGAATGGTGTCGATCAGCTCTACCAGTTCGCCATTCAGCACGCTGGCCGCTTCCTTCACCAGTTGCTCTTGTGCCTGCTGGCGTTTGTCGTCGCCGGGGTCGCTGCCGATGGGTTGCTTTGCCAGCTCCAGCGCGCGGGCTTCGATGTTGTCGGCATCAATCGCGCCGAATAGTTTGCCGACGAGTTGGTTGAGTTCCAGCCCACCCGCCGCTTGGCGAATCATGCGCTGGTCGTCGGCATCCAATTGCTTGTTGAGCCGCGCCAAGCGTCCGGCGAGTGAGCTCACGGTGTCTTCGTCCGTCGCGCCCATCATCACCTGCATCGCCAAATCTTTCAGCGGCACGGTGGGCTTGGTGATGAGCGGCTGGCTGGCGGTCTTGAGCGATTTAGTCACGCCGATCGCATCGACGATGACGTAATGCGTTTTCGCACTCACGGCGGAGGGGGTGACTTTTTTCAGGTCATCCATGTCCAGTGTGCGCGTGCCACGCCCTTTCATCTGCTCGAAGTAGTTGCGGCTTTTTACGTCGCGCATGAACAACAGGCATTCCAGCGGCTTCACGTCGGTGCCGGTGGCGATCATATCCACGGTGACGGCGATGCGCGGGTAATACTCGTTGCGGAATTGCTGCAACACCGACTTGGGGTCTTCCTCGGTCTTGTAGGTGAGCTTTTTGCAGAAGGCGTTGCGCTCGTCGAATTCCTCGCGCACGGTCTGGATGATGTCGTCCGCGTGGCTGTCGGTCTTGGCGAAAATCAATGTTTTCGGCACTTCTCGGCGACCGGGAAAAATCTCCGGCAGCTTGTCGCGGAAGGTGCGGATGACGGTGCGTATCTGGTCGGGGTTGACGATGTTGCGATCCAGTTGCGTGGCGGAATAGGCTTCGTCTTCGTCCTGTAATTCCCAGCGTTTCTTGCGCGTGAGTTTTTCGCGGCGTTCCACTTGCTGATGCGCAGGAATCAGGCCGCCTGCTTGCGTGATCTGCGTTTCGATCAGGTAGATTTCATTGCCGACGTTCACACCATCGGCCACGGCTTTTTCGTGGCTGTAGTCGCTGACCACATTCTTTTTGAAGAAGCCGTAAGTGCGGTTGTCCGGCGTGGCGGTGAGGCCGATCAGGCTGGCATCGAAATAGTCGATCACCTGTTGCCACAGGTTGTAGATGGAGCGGTGGCATTCGTCGATGAAGATGAAATCGAAAAATTCCGGTGGGACTTTTTCGTTATAGACCACCGGCATCGGTGCTTTGGGCTGCTTCAATTCCGCCGGGTTGATCTCTTCGGCGGCTTCATCGAGCGGTGTGTCTTTGAGTATGGAATACAGTCGCTGGATGGTGCTGATGCACACCTGACTATCCTTGGCGACGAACGAGGACTTGAGCCGCTGCACGTTGTATAGCTCGGTGAACTTGCGGTTATCGTCTATCGGCACATACGACATCATTTCCTGCTCGGCTTGTTCACCGAGGTTTTTGGTATCCACCAGAAACAGGATGCGCTTGCCGCGCGCGTGTTTGAGCAGGCGGTAGATGGAGGTGATGGCGGTGTAGGTCTTGCCCGCGCCGGTCGCCATTTGGATCAGCGCGCGTGGTCGGTCTGCCTTGAACGAGGCTTCCAGATTGATGATGGCGGTTTCCTGGCAATCGCGCAGGCGCAATTCTTTCGCGGGGAGTTTGCTTGGGTTGAGTTCGGGGATGTGGTGCAAGCGTGCGCGCAGTGAATCGCCTTGAGACAACCATTCCTTGATCGTCTCGGGACGGTGGAAGTTGAACACTTCGCGCGAACGCGGTTTGGGATCTCGACCATCAGTGAAGCGGGTGATGATGCCGGTGCTCTCATACAGAAAAGGCAGCGGCTCTTTGTTGTTGACCCACTTGAGCTTGGCGGAGGCATAGCCTCCTGTTTGCTCTTCGACTTCGGTGATTTTGTGCGCGAGATCTTCTTTCTTGGCCTCAATCACGCCCACTGCCTTCTTGTCTACGAACAGCACATAGTCCGCCGGGCCGACATCGGTCTGATACTCGCGCACCGCCTGCCCCAAGCCAGCGTTGAAATCAATCTTCTTGGCCGACTGCACGACCCACCCCGCCCGCTTGAGCAGTGCGTCAATGTTGTCTCGGGCCTGCTGCTCGGGGTTCTGGTTGGGGGTCATTGAGTGCGCTGATAAAAGGGCAAGGCGGCGAAGCGCATCAGGTCTTCTTCACCACCTGCATCGCGGTGGCGACCAGTCCGGCGATGTCGGCGGCGTTGCCGGGGATGATCATGGTGTTGCCCTGTTTGGCGATGTTGCCGAAGGCATCGACGAAACGTTCGGCGACTTTGAGATTCACCGCTGTCATGCCGCCGTCGCTCTGTATCGCGCTGGCCACCAGGCGGATAGATTCGGCGGTCGCCTTCGCCACCAGCATGATCGCTTCGGCTTCACCTTGCGCGTTGTTGATCGCAGCCTGGCGCGTGCCTTCCGATTCGCGTATCGACGCGGTCATCAGGCCTTCGGCGAGATTGATCTCTTCCTGCTTCTTGCCTTCCGACTGGGCGATCAGGGCGCGCTTCTCGCGTTCGGCGGTGATCTGTTTCTGCATGGAGGCCAGCACTTGCTGCGGCGGCGTGATGTCTTTGATCTCGTAGCGCAATACCTTCACGCCCCAGTTAGGGCTGGCTTCGTCGAGCGCGAACACCACGGTGCGGTTGATCGCATCGCGGTCTTCCAGCAACTTGTCCAGATCGCGCTTGCCGCATTCCGAGCGCAACGCGGTCTGCGCCAGCATGGTGATGGCGGCGAGGTAATTCGATGTGCCATAACTGGCGCGCGCGGCATCGGTCACCTGGTAGTACAGGACACCGTCCACTTGCACCTGCGTGTTGTCGCGCGTGATACAGACCTGGGGCGCGATGTCGATGGGAAATTCGGTGAGGTGATGCTTGTACGCCACGCGATCCATGAACGGGATGACGATGCTCAGGCCGGGTTCCAGCGTGCGGTCATATTTGCCGAACCGCTCGACCACCCAGGCATTCTGTTGCGGCACGATCTTGATCGTTTGAAATGCCAGAAAGATGGCGAACAGCACCAGACCGACGACGAACATATCCATGATTTTTCCTTACTCTATGATTAACAGCGAACCGGCGATGGACTTGATGCGCCAAGTGGTCTTGTTCTTGTCGATGAGCGCGGTGTCGGCCAGTTCGGCATCCCACTCGGCACCGCGATAGTGCACCCGCGCGTGTTTGTTATCCGACCAGCTGGCGATCTGCACGGTCTGACCGATGTCGTAGGCGAAGTTGCTTTGCGCTGATGAGCGGTGATCCCGTTTCCAAAAATAGAGGGCCGCGACGCTGGCACTGCATAACAGCGCGGCGATCACCGCCTGCCCGCTCCATGCCACGCCGAGATACGCGGCAATTCCCGCTGCACCGAGGCCGACAGCCACCGCCAGCAAATAGAAAGTACCGCTGAACATCTCGGCAATCACCAGTGCCAGCGCGACCGACCACCACATCCAATCGCTATTCATTGCCATCCTCCCAGAATTTGCGCCCGCGCATTCTGCCACGTTTGCAGCGCACCAACAAAAACTCCCGCACAGGGCGGGAGTCGGGATTCAGTACCTCACCGGATGCCTCAATGCAGCAACAGCGACTGCTGCACCGACACCGCGCACACCGACATCAACATGCCGGGCATCGTGCCGAGCAGCAGCATGCTCAAGCCGTTGACGCTGATCAGCAGGCCGGTGTCGGGGGCGAGGTTGATCGGCTCGTGGCTTTGCGGCGCGTCAAAATACATCAGCTTGACGATGCGCAGATAGTAGAACGCGCCGATCAGCGAGAACATCACCGCCAGCACAGCCAGCCAAGTGTGGCCGGTCTGCACGATGACGTTGAGCACCGAGAACTTCGCGTAGAAACCCACGGTCGGTGGTATGCCCGCCATGGAGAACATCAGCAGCAGCATCATGAACGCCAGCCACGGACTGCGCTGGTTCAAGCCCTTGAAGTCGTTGAGCGTATCGGCCTCGAAACCGGCGCGGGACAACAGCATGATCATGCCGAACCCGCCCAGCGTCATCAGCACGTAGATCACCGCATAGAACATCGCCGAACCGTAGCCTTCCACACCGCCGCCGATGAAACCCAGCAACAGAAAACCCATGTGCGAAATGGTCGAGTAAGCGAACATGCGTTTCAGATTGGTTTGCGCGATCGCGCTCAGATTGCCCAGTGCCATCGAGGCGATCGCCAGGATGATGAGCATGCCCGACCAGTCGTTCACCAGCGGTTGCAGACCTTCCACCAGGATGCGCGCGGTGAAGGCGAAGGCCGCGAGCTTGGGCGCGGAACCGATCAGCATGGTCATCGCGGTCGGCGCGCCGTGATACACGTCGGGCACCCACATATGGAAAGGCACGACACCGAGTTTGAACGCCAGGCCGGAAACGATGAACACCAGACCGAACACCAGCAGGGACTTGTTCGGCACGCCGTGTTTGATGGCATCGGAGATCACGCCGAGCTCCAGCGACCCGGTCGCACCGTACAACATGGACATGCCGTACAGCAGCAGACCCGAAGCCAGCGCGCCCAAAATGAAATACTTCATCGCGGCTTCGGTGGCCACGGCGGAGTCGCGTTGCAACGCCACCATCGCGTACAGACTCAGCGACAGCAATTCCAAACCGAGATACAGGGTGACGAAATTATTGGCGGAGATCATCACGTTCATGCCCAGCAGCGCGAACAGGGTCAGCACCATGAACTCGCCGGTGAACAGTCCGCGCACCGTCAGGTAAGAGCGTGAATACACCAGCATCGTGCCCACGGCAATATAGGAGAACAACTTCAACACATCGGACATCAGGTCGTCCACGAACATGTTGTGGAAGGCGTACGCCACACCCTGGGTATGCGTGCCCACCGTGATCAGCGAGCAACCCAGCAAGGTGAGCATCACCAGCGAGTACGTGTAGATCTTGCTGCTCTCAGCCAGCATCAGATCCACGATCAAAATCACACACACCATCACCAGCAGGAAAATTTCCGCACCGGCGGGAATCAGATCAGCCATCAAATTCATATTCACCTCGTAATACAGTCGTAAGTTGCTAGACGTCAGTCATAAGTTAAAACGGGTAATTCGTGAAAACTTACGTCTTACGGCTGATGACTCATTTTTAGTTTGCCAGCTTGGAATGAGTCACGTGCAGCAGCAGATCATTCACCGACACATGCAGAATCTCGGCGAACGGCAGGGGATACACACCCATGCCCAGCACGAAAACCGCCAGGATCGCAAAGATCAGTTTTTCGCGCGCCGTGATGTCGGTCAGCTTGGCGACATGGTGGTTCGCCACCGCACCGAAGATCACGCGCTTGTACATCCACAGCGTGTAGGCCGCGCCGAACACCAGCGTGCTGGCGGCGGCGAAGGCGTACCAGAAATTCACTTTGACCACGCCCATGATGACCATGAACTCGCCGACGAAGGCACTGGTGCCGGGCAGACCGCTGTTGGCCATCGCGAACAGCATGAAGAACGCCGCGAACACCGGCATCTTGTTGGCCACCCCGCCGTAGGCCGCGATCTCGCGCGAATGTACACGGTCGTACAGCACACCGATACACAGGAACAACGCGCCCGCCACGAAGCCGTGCGACAGCATCTGCAACAGCGCGCCTTCCACGCCGTAGCTATTGAAAATGAAGATACCCAGCGTGACGAAACCCATGTGCGAGATCGAGGAATACGCCACCAGCTTTTTCATGTCCGCCTGTTTCAGCGCGACCAGGCCGATATACACGATGGCGATCAGCGACAAGCCTATCATCACGCCCGCCAGTTTGTGGCTGGCATCGGGAGTGATGGGCAGCGAGAAACGCAGGAAACCGTACGCGCCGACTTTCAGCATGATCGCCGCCAACACCACCGAGCCGCCGGTCGGGGCTTCCACGTGCGCATCGGGCAACCAGGTGTGTACCGGGAACATCGGCACTTTCACCGCGAAGGCGAAGAAGAAAGCGATGAAGATCAAGATCTGCGCCTGCATCGGGATCGCCACTTCGTGGAAGTCGAGGATATCGAAACTGCCGCCGGTGAGGTTGTACAGATAGATCAGCGCGACCAGCATCAGCAGCGAGCCGAGCAATGTGTAGAGGAAGAACTTCATCGCCGCATACACGCGGTTCGGACCACCCCATACACCGATGATGATGAACATCGGGATCAGCATCGCTTCCCAGAACACGTAGAACAGGATCGAGTCGAGTGCCGCGAACACGCCGTTCACGATGCCCGACATGATGAGGAATGCCGCCATGTATTGCGCCACGCGTTTCTCGATCACCTTCCATCCGGCCAGCACCACGATAGGGGTGAACAAGCTGTTGAGCAGGATGAACAGCATCGAGATGCCGTCCACGCCCAGGTGGTAGTGGATGTTGAAGCGGTTGATCCAGTTGTGCGTCTCCTCGAACTGCATGTTGCTGGTGGTGATGTCGAAGCCCGTATACAACGGCAAGGTCACCAGAAAGCCCAGCACCGAGCCGACCAAGGCCAACATGCGCGCCAGCGGCGCGTTCTTGTCATCGCCGGTCGCCAGCACCAGCACGCCGAAGAGGATGGGCAACCAGATGGTGACACTAATGACGGGTAATCCGAAAATCATGCTCTGTTCCTTTACTTTTAGTATTAACCCACTCAATCCCCCTTGTCAGGTGGAAGCCGACACCGCCCCTGACAGGGGAGGCCGTGAGGAGTTAACTTGCTACTCGAACCAATTGCGTATGGTCAACAACACAAACACCCCGGTAATCATGGTGAAGGCGTAATGATAGATATAGCCGGATTGGAAACGGCGCACGATCCCGGAGATTTTTCCAACCAGTCCCGCCGTGCCATTGACCAGCAAACCATCGATCAGGAACTTGTCGCCGAACTTGCTCAGGAAGCGGCTCGCACCGCGCGCGCCGCCGGCAAAGAACCAGTCGTTGAAACGGTCGAAGTAGTATTTGTTATCCAGCACGGTGTATATCCACTGGAAGCGTTTCTGGATCGCGGCGGGAATATCGGGACGCTTCATGTAGAAGAACCATGCCGTGACCACCCCGGCGAGTGCCAGCAGGAACGGCAGGCTGATCAAGGAATGCAGTGCCATCTCGAAGGCACCGTGAAACTCCTCGCGTAATTCCTCCAGGTCCTTGGCATGCGCTGCGGAGACATAGATCGCCTCCCTGAAATAGCCGCCGAACAACATCGGCTCGATGGCGAAGTAGCCGATCACCACGGAGGGGATCGCCAGCAATACCAAAGGCAGGGTGACCACCCACGAAGTTTCATGCGGCTTCTGACCGGGTGCCAGGCCGTGATGGTGGTCTGCCGACACCTCCTCATCGTCATGGTCGCCCAGATGATGTTCACCATGCCCGCCTGCAAGTGCGGCATCCGCATGAGCCGGTGCTGCTGCGGCATCCGTGTGTCTTGAGCCCGTCGCATGATGTTCCTTGCCAAAACGCTCTGCGCCGTGGAACACCAGGAAGTACATGCGGAAGGAATAAAAAGCCGTGACGAACACGCCCGCGACCACCGCGATGTAAGCGATGGTATGACCGGGCAGATGCGAGTACTCGACCGCCTCGATGATGCTGTCCTTGGAATAAAAACCGGAGAAGAACGGCGTGCCGATCAGGGCCAGCGAACCGATCAGCGAGGTGATCCAGGTGATGGGCATGTACTTGCGCAAGCCGCCCATGTTGCGGATGTCCTGATCGTGGTGCATGGCGATGATGACGCTACCCGCAGCCAGGAACAGCAGGGCTTTGAAGAAGGCATGGGTCATCAGGTGGAAGATCGCCGCCGAGTAGGCCGATGCGCCCAGTGCCACGGTCATGTAGCCCAGCTGCGACAGGGTGGAGTATGCGATCACGCGCTTGATGTCGTTCTGGATGATGCCGAGGAAGCCCATGAACAGGGCGGTGATCGCACCGATGATCATCACGAATGACAACGCCGCCTCGGAGAACTCGAACATCGGCGACATGCGCGCCACCATGAAGATACCGGCGGTCACCATGGTCGCCGCATGGATCAGCGCGGAGATCGGGGTCGGGCCTTCCATCGAGTCGGGCAGCCAGACATGCAGGGGGAACTGCGCCGACTTGCCCATCGCGCCGATGAACAGCAGCACGCAAATCGCGGTGATGAGATTGACGTGCAGACTGCCTATCGGCGCGATGTCGTTGGCATGCTTGGCGACGTTGGCGAACACGTCCGCATAGTTCAGCGAACCGAACACCATCAGCACCAGCGCGATACCCAGCAGAAAACCGAAGTCGCCGACGCGGTTGACCAGGAAGGCTTTCAGGTTGGCGTAGATTGCGGTCGGGCGGGTGTACCAAAAACCGATCAGCAGATAGGACACCAGACCCACCGCTTCCCAACCGAAGAACAGTTGCATGAAGTTATTCGCCATCACCAGCATCAGCATGGAGAAGGTGAACAGCGAGATGTAGCTGAAGAATCGCTGGTAGCCGGGGTCTTCCTGCATGTAACCGATGGTGTAGATGTGTACCATCAGCGACACCGAGGTCACCACCAGCATCATGGTCACCGTCAGCCGGTCGATCAGGAATCCGACATGGAACGAGGTGCCGCCCGAAGTCAGCCAGGTGTACACGGGGCCGTCGAACACATGACCGTCGAGCACGCTCATAAAGATTCGCACCGATGCGTACAAAGACACACCGACCAGCGCGATGGTGACGCGATGCGACCACTTGCGTCCCAGCCAGTTGCCGAACAACCCGGCCAGGATTGCACCGAGCAACGGGGCCAGCGGGACCAGCAGATACAGGGTTTGAATATCCATCATCAGCCTTTCAAACTGCCGAGGTCATCGACGTTAATGGTGCGCAGGTTACGGAACAGCACCACCAGGATGGCCAGGCCTATCGCGGCTTCGGCGGCAGCCACCGTGAGAATAAAAAACACCATCACCTGTCCGGCGGTGTCATGCAGATAATGGGAGAACGCGACGAAGTTGGTATTCACCGCGAGCAGCATCAGCTCGATCGCCATCAGCAACACGATGACGTTCTTGCGGTTCAAAAAGATACCGACCACGCTGATGGCAAACAGCACCGCGCTCAGTACCAGATAATGTGACAGGGTCAACATGCGATTTTCTCTCCCCTAATATTTTTGTGATGGGTGATAGACGATTTATTTCCGTGTTGCCGAATCGGTGCCTTCCGCCGACATCTGCTTGACGATACGAACCCGATCCGCCGCCTGCACCTGCACTTGCTCGGAAATACTCTGCGTCTTCAGTCCGGCACGGCGGCGCAGGGTCAACGCGATCGCCGCGACCATCGCCACCAGCAACAGCACCGCCGCCAGCTCGAAGGGATAGACATAATCGGTATACAACAAGCGTCCCAGTTCTTTGGTGTTGCTGTAATCGGCACCATGTGTGACCGCGTGTACGGTGTCCGAGGTCTGGCGGGCACCCAGCACGTAGATCATCTCGAACACCATCAGCCCGGCAATGCCCGCGCCAAACGGGAACCAACGCCAGAAACCTTCACGCAAACGCACCAGATTGATGTCCAGCATCATCACCACGAACAGGAACAACACCATCACCGCGCCGACGTAAACCAGCACCAGCACGATGGCGAGGAACTCCGCTTCCAGCAGCATCCAGATGCCCGCCGAACTACAGAACGCCAGCACCAGGAACAAGGCCGCGTTCACCGGATTGCGCGAGGTGATCACCCCCATCGCCGCGAACACGGTGATGGCGGCAAACACATAAAACACGATGTCCAAAAAATTCATCTATCTATCCTCTTAAAAGC
>VFSW01014154.1_pt1 | contig 11044 bp, 5 predicted proteins | sample 5358111 | NCBI WGS metagenome assembly VFSW01 (sample SAMN11554181, study PRJNA540505) | mine drainage metagenome | isolation source: sediment from site ElyBrook_90M | place: USA: Ely Copper Mine, Vershire, VT | collected 2017
CTGCGCATTGCCGTGCAGTTCCTGACCCGGATTCCGGTTCCACCGCTTGGCACCGTGAATGACGACGAGACGGGCCGATCGATTCTCTGGTATCCACTGGTCGGCATCATTATTGGCAGCATGCTGCTTGCCCTGTGGTCCGCTACCAATGGCCTCTCTCCACTGTTGCGTGCAGCGCTCATTCTCGCGGCCTGGGTGTTAATCACCGGCGCCCTGCATCTCGATGGCCTGGCGGATAGCGCCGACGCCTGGCTGGGTGGCTTCGGCGACCGTGAACGCACGCTTGCAATCATGAAAGACCCCTACAGCGGCCCGGGCGCAGTCACAACGTTGATCGTGGTATTGATCGTAAAATTTGCAGCGCTGGATACTATTGTGACGGAGGGCGACTGGATGGCCCTGCTAATCGCCCCGCTGCTGGGCCGCATGGCACTGCCGTTGCTGTTTTTGACCACTCATTATGTCCGCCCGGGCGGACTTGGCGCCATACTCGCCAGTCATATGCCACTACGTTCCGTCGTCTTGATTCTGGCCGCAATCGGGTTGGTGATTCTTTTCGTGCTCGGACGCCGAGGAGTCTTGTTGATTCTGGTCAACGCTATTCTGTTTGGGGCATTACGCCACATGATGATGCGACGCATTGGTGGAACAACTGGCGACACAGCCGGATCTCTTGTTGAGCTTATAGAGCTGGCGTCACTATTGATCATGGCCTGAAGAGACTTGTATTTGCAGCAAAGCTCTCCATAAGGGTGATCCGATTTCGGGAAGGCGGCTCAGAAAACCTGGGTTTGAGGACAGAGAAATCGTCGCAGAGCGCGCAGGCCGGTACTGCGCCCGGCATCCGGATACCGCAATCGATTTACGAGACGCATCAGAAGGCGGAAAGTGAAGCACGCTAAGACGGGCATGCGGGCGGGCAGTGAGCGGCGCAATCTCGGCATGGACACGCGGAAGTTTTTTGCATCACCCCATGGCGCCAAAAGACCTGCCAGCAGTTTTTCTCCCGATCCGATCCTGTTGTCGGATACCGAGCCGACCGCCAGCTCGCCTAGGTAATCTGCAATGGCTGCCCGGTATATTCGAGCGTCTCGCCGTTAAGCTCGCGCATGAGATCCCGCGAATAGGTAAAGTCACCAACGTACTTGCCAGCGCGATAGTCAACGAACAGCGCGTCCGGGGTAAAGTGTTTTTTGTCTGCGACCATTGCGTAATCGGTAGCAACGGCGCCAGAGTCGATATCGTCGAAGCTGCAGGTCTTGGCGTAGCTCACCGGACGGAAGAACGCGCTCAAACCCTTCACCACCGCAATAGCTTCGGGGTGAATCTCATCGCGAAACCACACGCGCTTGGCGAGCATGCAGCCGAAGATCAGATTCACTTCCGCCATAAGGGGACGGTCACGCTTCTGCAACATGCGTTGCGCGGCGTCGCTGATCTCCACACGCACCGTCTTGCCGTGAAGGTTTATAGTTGTTCTCATGGGTTATCTCCTCGAGCTTGATTATCCGGGGACAGACCTCGCCTTCCAAAGTGAGCGCCTCTTTCGAGGCGATTCTCCATTTCGCGCCAGCCATTTCGCACCATTGGAGAAGCTCTTCAGTCCGGCGTGAATCGCCCAAAGTATAGACATCCAAACGCTCGCAGTATACAAACCGCCCCGTGCAAGGCCGCCGGCTAGCCTGCTGCGCGCTGGAGGTGCTGAATTGCACACAGGAATGACCCTAAATCTCGACGTTTTTGCATCGAGCACTGACCCATTCGGCCTCCCCGATCCATTCATCGGTTCAAAATGTTACAAAAGCATTTTCCGGGTCAATAACCCCTCAAAAACATTGGATCAAATTCCCATGTAACTCAACCGAGTATCCGCGTGACGTCCTCGAGAAGCGTTTTGGCATCGATGTATCGATCGTGACCCCGAAGCGATGGGTCCGTGATTGGCAGGAGTCTGACAGCAGACGCACCGCCGAAGCCATTGTCGATCAATTCATCCGCAATGCAAAAGGACCGGTCGCTGTTGATTCATGTCGGGCAGTCTGATAAATAGGACATCTACTTGCGTCGCTTCGCTCCGAGGGTGTCCGTCATGCCCGGGTAGCGCAGACTTGGCACGATTCTTGGTCCTGCAGCAGATCGCTTGGACACGTGACAGTCGGAACGACGGTTCGCGACTTCATGATCTGGTCTGCCGGCGCTTTACAGAACAAAAAGTTGGCAACCGACCTTGATCACCACGACAGGTCACTATGAGGGCAGGCATGAAATATTTTCTGGCTGGGGTTCTGACAACGCTCGTCACGCTGCTTGTTGGTGGTTACGCGTTGCTGCACAGTGGGAGCATACCGGCAAACGCGGATGGAACGCCAGGCCGGCTTGAACTGTGGATGGCGCGTACCTCGTTGCACGCAACGCTACTGCAGCAGGCGCCCAAGGAGCCTGATCCAATACCGCTCACGACTGCCAATCTGATCGCCGGGGTGCGCATTTTCGGGGAACATTGTGCCATATGCCATGGTACTTACCGGGGCAACGCGTCGGCCTCTCCGGTAGCGAAAGGCGAATACCCGCGGCCACCCCAGCTTGCCAGTGACGGCGTCGAGGATGACCCGCCGGGATATTCATTCTGGAAAATCAAACATGGCATCCGGCTAACCGGAATGCCTTCGTTCAAAAGTGCCCTGACGGATCAGCAGATCTGGACGGTTTCGCTCTTTCTGAGGCACATGGACTCATTGCCACCAGCGGCCAAGCTTGCGTGGCAGCAAGTCAAGAACTGATGCGCCGGCTCTGAAACGACGCTCAAGCGCGGGCTAAAAATCGGCTGGGAAGGCATGCGATGCCTTGATGCTCACCGTCGCCTTATCGGTACAGGCAGCGGGTAACCGAGTCTGCAGCGTCGGCCAGGCAGGTCTTCCCGGATGTCATACTGGCATTACGTCTTCGAAGCTGTATACCGAAGGCAGTCCCCCAGAGACGGTAGCGATCGACTTGAAGCCAGGCTGCAATGGCGATGGCTGCTTCTACGACGCTGCGCGACGCGAACACTTCTTGCCGTCGTGGCTCGGACGGTTTCTATCAGCTGCTCCGGTCGAATATTCCGCCACTTCGGCAGTTCGGCCCACCGGCCAAGCTGACGGTTGAGACATGCCTGCCCCGCTGCTACGCCCAACTCTTGACCTTTGATGCATTGCGTAAAGTGGCCGCGTGTCGACGGATAAAGTAGCTTCACAACGTCTCGGTGGAACATTGTAGTTGGACTTCAATGATGAGTGGAATCGATATGATCTCGGCAATCTATGCTTCATTCTCCGCGTTTATAATTTCGTGGTTGTCTTTAAACATAATCAAGATGCGAAGGAGATATAAGATTTTGTATGGCGATGGAGGCAATGAGCAGTTGCAAATCGCAAGAGCAGCACAAGCCAACGCGACGGAATATTTTCCGATCGCGTTATTACTGTTATTTTCATTGGAATACAACCACGCCAGTTACTGGATAATCCACGTATTTGGTATTGCCCTGATTACAGGCCGGTTAATTCATGCACGCGGACTTTTAACAAAAAACCTGAAATGGCGCGTTCTGGGCATGCAGCTGACAATATTGACCATATTGGGGCTGGCGGTCGCAAATTTCGTTCATCTTCCTTATACCCGGCTATTGGCGGGCTGATGCCAAAAACGATACAAGCGCGGGTAATGTTTCACGCTTGCCGGCTGCGAAGACGGGAAGGATATTGCGGTAAGCGCTTATCGCCTGGAATATATCCTGCGGGCGGGTGAAGACGTCCAACTGAAGGCGCTCAACTCAGGACCACGCACAGGATGGGTCGAGGGACTACGAGCACCGCGCACGATTGGTTTGACGCCGAGGCGGGCTAACTTTTCCATTTACAGTGCTTTGGTGCTGGGGCTACTGGGGTGAAATCGTGCGGTTTTTGACCATGTCGGTTACGAAAACAGTACAGTCAATGAGCCTAAATGGAAGAGTTTGCGGTTATCCCCCGACCCGGGTCCGTCAATCTGGATTTCCGCTCCCGCGGATGCGCAACGACGCGCTGTATGTACCGATTCCGCCGTGATGCCATGACCCCGGCGCCAAATGGCCCCGGGGGTGAACGAACGGCTACTGATAGCTACCAGTGGTGGTGACGGCATTGGGATTCGTCCCCGCCGCGACGGTAGCCGGGCTCATCGCGCTGAGCGCACCTGTGGTCCCGATGGTGTATTGCGTGACGGCACCGCCCCAGTTCGCCACATAGGCGTACTGGCCACTCGGGTCGATGGTGACGGACCTGGGATTCGTCCCCGTCATGACGGTGGCCGGGCTCATCGCGCTGAGCGCGCCCGTGCTCCCGATGGTGTATTGCGAGACGGTATTGCTGCCTTCGTTCGCCACGTAGGCGTACTTGCCGCTCGGGTCGACGGTGATGAACCAGGGATTCGTCCCCGCTGCGACGGTGGCGGGGGTCATCGGCACAAGATTGCCGTTGCTGCTGATCGTATATTGAGAGACGTTACCGCCGTTGTAGTTCGCCACGTAGACGTACTGGCCGCTCGGGTCGACCGTGACGGACCTGGAATTCGCCCCCGCCGGGACGGTGGCGGGCGTCATCGGCGCGAGACTCCCGTTGCTGCTGATCGTATATTGCGAAACGGTGCCGCTGCCGTCGTTCGCCACGTAGGCGTACTGGCCGCTCGGGTCGACGGTGACGGAACCGGGACCCGTCCCCGCCGCGACGGTGGCCGGGCTCATCGCACTGAGCGCACCTGTGCTCCCGATCATGTATTGCGAGACGTCGGCACCTTGGTTGTTCGCCACGTAAGCGTACTTACCGCTCGGGTGGATCGTGACGAACCAGGGAGCCGCTCCTGCCGGGACCGTGGCGGACGTCATCGGCGCGAGAGTCCCGTTGCTGCTGATTGTATATTGAGAGACGTTACCGCTGTTGTAGTTCGCCACGTAGGCGTACTTACCGCCCGGGTCGACGCTGACGGACCAGGGAGCCGCTCCTGCCCCGACCGTGGCGGACGTCATCGGCGCGAGACTGCCGTTGCTCCCGATTGTGTATTGCGAGACATCGCTGTCAGTGTAGTTCGTCACATAGGCGTACTTCGGCACGGCCACGGTCGGGCTCGTACCCTGACTCACCGCGATCGAAACGGGGCCGCCCTGTGCAGCGACCGTGATGGGTGCATCCGGCAAGAGGCCGCCGCCCTGGCCGATCGTGTACTGCGATATGCTGACGCCGTTGACGTTCGTCGCATAGACGTACTTTCCCGTCGGGTCGACGGTAATGGACTGTGGATTCGTCCCTGCCGGGACGGTAGCTGAGCCCATTGCGCTGAGTGCGCCATTACTTCCGACGGTGTACTGCGAGACGCTGTTGCTGCCGTAATTTGCCACGTAGACGTATTTACCGCTCGGGTCGACGGTGACGGAGTAGGGTTGCACCTGCGCTGATACGATGGGTGAGCCCATTGCGCTGAGTGCGCCATTACTTCCGATCGTGTACTGCCAAAGGTCGGCACCGCCGGCGTTCGCCACGTAAGCGTACCTGCCCGTCGGATCGATGGCGACGGAGTCAGGATCGATCCCCGTTGGGACGGGAGGCGAGCCCATCGCGCTGAGCGCGCCCGTGCTCCCGATGGTATATTGCGAGACGGTGTTGTCGCCGCCATTCGTCACGTAGGCGTACCGGCCGCTTGGGTCGGCGGTGACGGAGTAGGGATTGGTCCCCGTCGTGACGGTGGCCGGGCTCATCGGGTTGAGCGTGCCCGTGCTCCCGATGGTGTATTGCGAGACGGTGTTGTTGCCGTAATTCACTACATAGGCGTACTTACCGCTCGGGTCAACGCTGACGGACTGGGGATTCGTCCCCGCCGGGACGGTTGCCGGGCTCATCGGGTTGAGCGTGCCATTACTTCCGATCGTATACTGCGAGACGTTGGTGCTGCCGTAATTCGCCACGTAGGCGTACTTACCCGTCGGATCGACGGTGACAGACCAGGGATTCGTTCCCGTTGCGACCTTGCCTGCGAACAGGAGGCGGCCGGTCACGGCATTGACGGCGTAGGCGGAAACGCTGTTATCGGTGTGATTTGCGACATAGGCGAAGCGCGGATAGAGCGTCGTGAAACCGCCCGGTGTTGTGGTTGCGGCACTACCTGCGCCACTACCACCTCCGCCACCTCCCCCACAGGCGACCAGGAGCGCTGCGAGAACAACCGGAATCATCGTCAGGAAACTGCGTCGCATGGTCAGGATTTTCATGGTTTCTGGAACCTCATCATTTAGTTCGTCGTTCAATCGTTGTCTGCACATCGTGATCCGCCCCGAACTCTCGTCCTGCCGATGGCAACCGGGTATACCATTAGGAACGAATTTTCTTCATGGCCGCGACGTAGTCTGCGAACCGGATCACCTAAAATGCGCCTTGTTAAAAAAAGCACCGGAAGGTCGTCAAGGGCGGCAGGCTCGATTCCCATGCCGAAAGTGCCGCTTGCCGACCTACCCTCCTGCATTCCCTGCGGGCGAAGCCTACTGGATCGTGCCAGTCGTGGTGACGGCGGCGGGATTACTTCCCGCCTGCACGGTACCGACCGGAGTAAGCGCGCCGGTCGTGGCGTTGATGGTATAGGCCGAGACCTCGGTACCCGCCACGTAGGCGAACTGACCGGAGGGGTCGACAGTCACGGCATTGGGAGCAAACCCACCAACAAAGCTAAACGGACTGCCCGACATGGCCGTCAACGCGCCGGTCGTGGCGTTGATGGTGTAGGCCGAGACGTTGTTGGAGCCGGAATTCGCGACGTAGACGAACTGGCCAGTGGGATCGACAATGACGGACATCGTAAGTCCGCCCGCCGGCACGGTGCCGACGAGGGTGAGCGCACCGGTGCTGGAATTAATGGTGTAGGCCAAAACGTTGCCCATTTCATTCGCCACGTAGACGAACTGGCCAGTGGGATCGACAGTAACGGACATCAGAACTGGGCTTGTCGACACGGTGCCGACGAGGGTGAGCGCACCGGTGCTCGAATTAATGGTGTAGGCCGAGACACCGCCCTGCTCATTCGCCACATAGGCGAACTGGCCGGTGGGATCGACAGTGACGGACATCGGACTTGTGCCCGCCGGCACGGTACCGACGAGGGTGAGCGCACCGGTTGCGGCATTGATGGTGTAGGCCGAGACTTCGGTACCCGCCACGTAGGCGAACTGGCCGGAGGGGTCGACGGTCACGGAGACAGCGCCGACAGAGCTAAACGGACTTCCCGACATGGCCGTCAACGCGCCGGTGCTGGCGTTGATGGTGTAGGCAGAGACGTTGTTGGAGCCGGGATTCGCCACGTAAGCGAATCTGCCTGAGGGGTCGACGGTCACGGAGTTGGAACCTGTGCCCGCCGGCACGGTGCCAACCGGGGTGAGCGCACCGGTGCTGGCGCTGATGGTGTAGGCAGAGACGTTGCTGGAGCTCGGATTCGCCACGTAGGCGAATTTGGGTGTATAGGTTACCGCCGCGCTGCCGCCAGTCATGGCAATCGCTGCAACTCCTTTTCGGCCATTAACCGTGTTCAGTAGGGTGAGCGTCCCAGTGCTGGCATTGATGGTGTAGGACGAGATGGTGTTGGAGGCATCATTCGCCACGTAAACGAACTTGCCTGAGGGGTCAACGGTAACCCACCTTGGTTGAGTACCCGCCGTCACTGCCGCGCCGACGCTGGTGAGCGCGCCGGTGGCGGCATTGATCGTAAAGGCAGAAACGTTGCCGGAACTCCAATTTGCCACGTAGGCAAATTGGCCTGTGGGGTCGATGGTGAAGCCTACGGGACCCGCGGTCCCCGGCGCGTTACTGAACGGACTACCCGTCACGGGGGTCAATGCCCCGGTGGTGGCATTGATAGCGAAAACCGTGATGGCATTGTTTGAGTAATCCGCCGTGTAGGCGAAGTGGCCCGCGGAATCGACAGTGATCCATGCCGGCCCGCTCCCGGAGCTTCCGGTCGCAAATGGACTACCCGCCACCTGCGTCAACGCTCCGGTGCTGGCATTGATGGAATAAACAGAGACGTTATTGGAGTGCTCATTCGACACGTAAGCGAATTTCCCTGCGGGGTCGAAGGCGATGCCGTTGGGGTATGTCCCCGCCGGCACGGCCGCGCCGACACTCGTCAGCGCGCCGGTGCTGGAATTAATGGTATATGCCGAGACGTTGTTGGAGGTGGCATTCGCCGTGTAGGCAAACTTGCCGGTGGGGTCGAATCGGACAAAGATGGGAGTAGTTCCGGCCGGCACGGCCACGCCGACACTCGTCAGCACGCCGGTGCTGGAATTAATGGTATATGCCGAGACGTTGTTGGAGGTGGCATTCGCCGTGTAGGCAAACTTGCCGCTCGGGTCGACGGTAATAGAATAGGCGCCAGTGCCCGCCGCTCCCACCGCAACATAGCCATCTGAGCGCAGCTGACCGGTAGTGGCGTTTACGCTATAGATTGAAACGGTATTGTCACCACTATTCGCCACATAGGCGAAGCGCGGGTAGGCGGTCGTTATACCGCTGGTTGACGTCGAACTGCCACTACTTCCACTTCCACCCCCACAGGCCACTAGGAACGCCGCGAGAACGGCCGGAATCATCGTCAGGAAACTGCGTCGCAGGCTCACGGTGTTCATTTAGACTATCCCCCTCGTTGTCTTAGATTTGATTTCATACATTGTTGTTCGGTTTTTTCTTCGCCGGCTTGCGCGATTTATCACGCAAGTCACGCCATGAGTCTGTGAACGCGACCACATTCTCCTTATCTACCCGCTGTTCATTCGATTTGTGTCTCGGCAGATCAGTTCGATAATCCGGCGTCAGCCTCCGAAAAATGAATCACTCTCCAATCACAGTCATCTCTTTAGGCACGGACTTCCCGGAGACCCCACCGTGATCTGTCCACAGTGACAGACCACGGTCATTCACGGCTTGAATCGATGCCGGTCGAAATCTCGCCCCCGCTAGTGGATCTGGCGGATGGTGTAGTTGAAGGCATCCCCCACATAAAGATTTGCACCATCGTTGGTGAGACCTTGGGGATTCTTGAACGTCGCTGAGGTACCAGTACCGTCGGCGGATCCGGAGGTGCCCGCCGTGCCCGCGAGCGTCGTCACGGCCTTGGTGGCCAGAACGATCTGACGGATGGTGTCGTTGTTGGTATCTGACACATAGAGATTCGGACCGTCGAGAGTGACGCCCCGCGGAAGGTTGAATGTCGCCGCGGTACCGGTGCCGTCGGCGGAGCCGGGGATGCCCGTCTGGCCCGCGAGCGTCGTCACGGCCGCGGTGGCGATAACGATCTGGCGGATGGTGTCGTTGTTGACGTCGGCCACGTAGAGGTTCGTCCCGTCGGTGGTAATGCCCTGGGGATGATAGAACTTCGCGGCAGCGCCGGTGGCGTCGGTGGAGCCGATGGCACCTGCCGTGCCCGCGAGCGTCGTCACGGCCTTGGTGGCAATGACGATCTGGCGGATGGTGTCGTTGGCGGTATCGGCCACGTAGATGTTCGTACCATCGGTGCTGATTCCCTGAGGATTATAGAATCTCGCCGCAGTGCCGGTGGCGTCGGTGGAGCCGATGGCACCTGCCGTGCCCGCGAGCGTCGTCACGGCCTTGGTGGCAATGACGATCTGGCGGATGGTGTCGTTGTTACTATCGGCCACATAGAGGTTCGTTCCGTCGGTGGTGATGGCGCGCGGGGAATTGAACGACGCCGAGGTACCGGTGGCGTCGGTGGAACCGGGGATGCCAGTCTGGCCCGCGAACGTCGTTACGGCCCCGGTGGCGATGACGATCTGGCGGATGGTGTCGTTGCCGGAATCCGCCACATAGAGATTCGTGCCGTCGGTGGTGACGTCCTGCGGGAAGGCAAACGTCGCGCTGGTGCCCGTGCCATTGGCAGAGCCGGCGGTGCCCGCGGTGCCTGCGATTGTCGAAACAGTCCCGGCAATTGCGGTGGAGTGGGGAAGTAAGGGCACATTAACCGGCGAAGCGACGCCAATGAGTTCCGAGACATTGCTGTCTCCGAATGCAGTGCCGATAACACCTGGGGCGTCGCCCGCGTTTGCAACCCAGACATTACCAGAGCCGTCAACGGCGACTCCCCAAGATGCGGTCCCGGTAGAAAACGTGCCTTCCAATACTCCTGTTGAACTGAGTTTCGATAAGGTCACCCCATTCCAAGTCGCTCCGTTCCAGTTTGCGACCCAGGCGTTGCCTGAGCCGTCAATGGCAATGCCTGAAGGAGCAGGTCCAACAACAAACGTACCTAGTAAAGTTCCGCCTGAATTGAGTTTTGTTACGTTGGCGTCGTACTGCCCAGTACCGGGATTCCCGGTATTGCCCGAGTTTGCAACCCATACGTTGCCTGAGCCGTCGATGGCAATATCCTTGGGATAAGCCCCGACAGCAAACGTACCTAATACGAGACCTGTGGAGCTTAATTTTGTTACGTTACTGCTACCCAATTGATTATCGGCAAAGCCATTGCCGCCGTTTGTAACCCAGACGTTGCCTGAGCCATCAATGGCTATAGCGACAGGATACGCCCCAGCAAGAAAAGTGCCGAATAAGGTTCCGGTGGGACTCAATTCCATGACGTTGCTATATCCCACTAAAGTACCGATGACTCCATTTCCCCCGTTTGGCACCCACACGTTGCCTGAGGTATCAACGGCAATAACGCCAGGATATGCTCCGGCAACAAAAGTGTTGATGTAAGTGCCGGTGGAGCTGAATTTCATTATGTTGCTATTGCCCGCTGCAGTGCCGGGGGTGCCGTCGCCTGCATTGGCAACCCAGACGTTTCCTGAGCCGTCAATTGCAACGTTCTGGGGATAAGATCCGGCAACAACGGTGCGGATCAGGACGCCTGTCGGACTGAGTTCCGATACATTGCTGTCGCCTGCCGCGGCACCGGCAGTTCCATTACCCCAGTTCCCGACCCAGACATTGCCAGAACCATCGACGGCAATGCCTTCAGGAAGAGAGCCTGCTAG
>VFSW01014155.1_pt1 | contig 11044 bp, 10 predicted proteins | sample 5358111 | NCBI WGS metagenome assembly VFSW01 (sample SAMN11554181, study PRJNA540505) | mine drainage metagenome | isolation source: sediment from site ElyBrook_90M | place: USA: Ely Copper Mine, Vershire, VT | collected 2017
GCGCAAATACGAAGTGGTTGCACGGGAATCCGACGACGGGATTTTGACGTGACGACCGAATCCAGAATTCAATATACTGATAAAAAAGGGTAATTTATCGGGCACAGTTCTTGCTGACATCGCTTCAGGGGGCCGCCTAGGTCCAGGTGTTAAGACGAAGCCGGAGCAGGAATTGTATGACCCATCAACTTGCCAGACCGCAGCCAGCGCCGCGCATCGATGCCGGGGACGGGGCCGTTCCGGGGTCCGCCCACTGTCTGGCCGACGCATTCCGCCTGTTCGACGCGGCCTCAACCCACCTGGCGGCGTCCTTTCATGAGCTTGAGAACCGCGTTGACTCGCTGACAGGCGAGTTGGCCGCCGCTCGTAATGAACGCCTCGCAGGGCTTGCTGAAAAAGATCGGCTGGCCAACCGTCTGAGAAGTCTGCTCGATGTGCTGCCCGGTGGCGTGGTTGTGCTGGACGGAGACGGAACCGTGCAGGACTGCAATCCCGCCGCGGTCGACCTGCTCGGGGAGCCTTTGCTCGGCAGCGCGTGGCGTGATGTGATCCAGCGGGCATTCGCCCCGCGCGATGACGACGGCCACGAAATTTCGCTGCGCGACGGTCGCCGCGTGAGCATTGCCACGAGTCCGCTCCTTTCCGAGCCCGGCCAGATCCTGCTGCTCAAGGATCTGACCGAGACACGCCGTCTTCAGGAGCAGCTGAATCATGATCGGCGCCTGGCGGCCATGGGTAGCATGGTTGCGGCGCTTGCACACCAGATACGCACTCCGCTGGCGTCAGCCCTGCTTTATGCCTCGCATCTCAATCGCCCGAAACTCGAAGCGGCGGACCGCCAGCGGGCGGCTGAACGCATCCAATCGCGCATGCGTCATCTGGAGCGACTTATCAATGACATGTTGCTTTTCGCCCGAAACGGAAATTTAGCGAAAAGTACGTTTCCAGTGGTGGATCTCATCACGGATTTGCAGCGGGCGCTGGAAGTGGGGCTGCAGGCGCATGGTTGTCAGCTCGCCACCCTCGACGAATCGGACGGCGCGATGCTTTACGCTAGCCGTGAAACCCTGCTGAGCGCCCTTCAGAACCTCGCGAACAACGCCATGCAGGCCTGTGGCTCCGGGGGACAGATACTATTCGTCGTACGTGCAAACGACGTCTGCGTTGACCTGATGATGTGCGACAACGGCCCAGGCATATCACAGGCACTGCAGGATCGCGTTTTTGAACCCTTCTTCACAACTCGCACGCAGGGCACTGGGCTGGGCCTGGCCGTAGTGCGCGCGATTGCCGAGGCGCACGGAGGCAGTGCCTGGATGAGTTCGCGACTCGGAGTCGGTAGCACCTTCGGCCTGCGTCTGCCGCGGGGAATGATGGATCAGAAAGCCACTTCGTGCGGCAAGGAGCGCGAGACGGTGTCCGATGACTTCTCGAGAGGGAGTGTGTAATGGGTTTCTCCAATGCTTTGCCGAATAGCCTGCATCGGTCACGCGCCACGGTGCTGGTCGTGGAAGACGATGAGCCGCTGCGTGAGGCGTTGTGCGACACGCTGACAATGGCCGGATACGGAGTGGCGGCAGCATCCGACGGGAATGATGCGATCGCCATACTGGCAACCGGCGCCATTGCTATGGTCATCGCCGATGTCCAGATGCCGCGCATGGACGGAAACGCCTTGCTTCAGCGCGTAAAATCGGATTCTCCGAATACGCCGGTGCTGCTGATGACTGCCTATGGCACGATTCAGGCCGCTGTGGCTGCGATGCGCGATGGCGCCGCCGATTACCTTGTCAAGCCCTTTGAGGCGGAAGTCCTCGTCAATATGGTGGAACGCTATGCGTTACCGGCGACGGCAACAGATGGAGACCTAGTTGCCGCCGATGCGCACATGCGTGAGCTTGTCGAACTCGCACGGCGCGTCGCAGACAGCGATGCGACCGTAATGATCAGCGGCGAGAGCGGAACCGGCAAGGAAGTGCTGGCACGCTTTCTTCATCGCCACTCGCGCCGCTGCGACAAGCCGTTTATCGCTATCAATTGCGCCGCGATACCGGACAACATGCTGGAGGCAATCCTGTTCGGCTACGAAAAGGGCGCCTTCACAGGGGCCTATCAGGCAAGTCCGGGAAAGTTCGAGCAGGCCCAGGGCGGCACGCTGCTGCTTGACGAGATATCGGAAATGAACCTGGCGCTGCAGGCAAAACTGCTGCGCGTTTTGCAGGAAAAGGAGGTCGAACGCCTCGGAGGACGCAAGCCGGTTGCGCTCGATGTCCGTGTGCTCGCGACATCCAACCGGGTCATGCGCGAGGAGGTTGCAGCCCAGCGTGTCCGCGAGGATCTGTTTTACAGGCTGAACGTATTTCCGCTGCAGATACCGCCACTGCGCGAACGCACACAGGACATCGTGCCGCTCGCACGCTGTCTGCTGGCGCGCGCTGCGGCAGCCCAGGGGAGGCACGTTCCGGATTTATCGCAGGCGGCGATGGACCGTCTGTCGCAGCACGGCTGGCCAGGCAACGTGCGCGAGCTCGACAATGCGATGCAACGGGCCTTGATTCTTCATTCCGGGGATCGGATCGAAATGCACGATTTGCGCTTCGAAAATTCCGTAGCTGCGACAGCGGTTGCACCTGCAACCGCAAATTCGCCCGCAGTCAAGGTAGCGGCGCAGCCGGCAGGCGTGGATTCTCTGGGCGATGATCTGCGCAGCCACGAGCGCAATCTGATTCTGGAAGCGCTGAAAGCCGGCATGGGCAGCCGCAAGGAGGCGGCCGCGCGCCTCGGGATCAGCCCGCGCACGCTGCGTTACAAGCTGGCGCGGCTGCGGGAAGAAGGGATTGTAATCCCCGGATAGGCCCGTTCCGACTGAAAACTGGAGAGGCAGCAGGCCATGAACAATATCGACGTGACCCAGCTCATATCGCAGCTGCGTGCCATGAGCGCCGCAGCACAGGGTATGCCGCACCAGACAGGTCCCGCCACCGGGGGCGGAGAATTTTCGTCTCTGCTTAAGGGGGCGATGGAGCAGGTAAACGACAGCGAACTACATGCGCGCTCTCTGGAGCGGGCATTCGAGACCAAGTCGAGCCAGGTAAGCCTGTCGCAGGTGATGATCGCCGTGGAAAAGGCCAACATTTCATTTCAGGCCATGACTCAGGTGCGCAACAAGCTCGTCTCGGCGTATCAGGACATCATGAGCATGCAGCTATGAACAAATCCGTCCATATGCATGGCGGCCTGCCGATCCGGCCGGCGCGGGCGCGTCAGGCAATGTGCATCGCAACTGAAGTCCAGAGGCAGACATTGTGAATTCTGATTGACTATGGCTACTGAACTTGCAAAGACCCAAAGTGTACCCTTGCCTCTGCAGGCACTGACTCGCAATCCCGTGGTCCAGCAGCTCGGGTTGTTGCTCGGAATCGCCGCGTCCGTGGCCATTGGCATAAGCGTGGTGATGTGGTCGCGGACTCCGAACTACGGACAGCTTTACTCGGGCCTATCCGCCAAGAATGCGGGTCAGGTGATCAGCAGCCTGCAGAAACTGAACATTCCCTACAAGATTGAGCCGGGTGGCATGATCATGGTTCCGGATGGCCAGGTTGCGGATGCACGCATCAAGCTGGCAGCGCAGGGTTTGCCGCGAAGCACGGACGGGGGCATAGACCTGCTTGATGATCCGCACGGTTTCGGTACTAGCCGGTTCATAGAGACTGCGCGCTACCAATATGTTCTTGAGCGGCAGCTGGCGCGATCCATCGGCGCACTCGACAACGTACGCCGCGCACGCGTCAGTTTGGCCATACCCAAGCAATCGGTTTTTGTGAGTGAACGCGCGCAGCCGACGGCCTCGGTGCTGGTCGATCTCTACCCAGGGCGCGATCTTAATGGAGGCGAAGTCGCGGCGATCGAACACCTCGTTGCCTTCAGTGTTCCGAACCTGACAACCGGCAACGTGACGATCGTCGACCAGCAGGGGCGGTTGCTCAGCAGTGGCGCCTCTAGCCGGTTTGCGGCGCTGAATGACAGTGAGTTTCAATACACGCGCCGTCTGGAACATTCCTATGTGCAGCGCATCAACAATATTCTCACGCCAATAATAGGATTTGGAGGAGTCCGCGCCCAGGTAGTCGCTAACGTGGACTTCACGATGACGGATGAAACCAAGGAGAAAGTCAATCCCAAAGACGAGGCGCTGCTGAGCGAGCAGGTATCGCGGCAGCAGACTACCGGTGCCGGATCCGAAGCGATGGGCGTTCCGGGTGCGCTGTCGAACGAGCCCCCCGGTCCGACCTCAGTGCCGCAGACTACTGCAACGACCACGCCCAAGACTCCGGGGTCGGGAACCGGTGCGAAACCATCCAAGCCTGCAGCCGTGACTGCCGCCAGCCCGCCCACTCCGACCGATAGCAGCAGCAGTGCGACTCGCAATTACGAGCTGGACAAGACAATCAGCCACACGCGGCTTCCCAGCGGACGCATCAAGCGCCTGTCGGTGGCTGTAGTAGTGGACGACCTGAGGACGGTCAACAGCAGCGGCCAGGTCGTGCGCACCGCGCTCAAGCCGCAGGAGATCGCGCGCATAACAGCGCTGGTAAAGTCAGCCGTCGGCTTTGATCCTCAGCGCGGCGACAGCGTCAATGTAATCAACATTCCGTTCCGGCAGCTGCCGCAAATACAGGCTCCGCCGCCGCCACCCATCTGGAAGCAGCCCTGGGTGTGGAGCGCAGCCAAACAGGTGCTTGCCGGATTGGTGGTGTTATTCCTGATTTTCGGGATCCTGCGACCAGTGATGCGTGGATTACTTGCCAAGCAGGCAGCGACGATCGCCGCTGCACCGGCACCCGATTCAGCGGCGAGCCGGCAGGCGCTAGGCGGACCCGGGCCAGTAGCGCAGCTCAGCGGTCCGGGCAACTATGATGCCCAGCTCAATGCTGCCCGAAGCATGAGTTCACAGGATCCAAAGCGGGTGGCGCAGGTGGTCAAGACCTGGGTAGCAAGCGATGGCTGAGGCGGCAGCCAAGGTCACCGGGGTTGAGCGCGCCGCTATTCTGCTACTCACGCTAGGCGAGCAGGATGCTGCTGAGATCCTCAAACACATGGCCCCCAAAGAGGTCCAGAAGGTCGGCTCGGCAATGGCTGCGCTGTCGAGTGTCTCTCGTGCCCAGGTAAGCCAGGTACTGCAGGATTTCGTGCAGTCCGTGGACAACCAGACCTCTCTTGGAATCGGTTCCGACGACTACGTTCGCAAGGTCCTGACGAAAGCGTTGGGCGAGGACAAGGCCGGAGGCTTCATTGATCGCATACTTCTTGGCGGAAACACCAAGGGTCTGGAGGGGCTCAAGTGGATGGATGCGCGCGCAATCATGGAGCTTATCCGCCTCGAACACCCGCAGATTATCGCCATCATTCTCGCTTATCTGGACAGCGATCAGTCGGCAGAGGTGCTGGCGTTGTTTCCGGAGAAGAGCAGAGCCGACGTTCTGATGCGCATCGCTGCGCTCGACGGCATCCAGCCGTCCGCACTGCAGGAACTCAACGACATCATGGAGAAGAAATTTTCCGGAAAGGCTGTCAGTAAGCTCAAGTCATCGAGTGTCGGAGGAGTCAAGACCGCTGCCGGCATCATCAACAGCATGAGTGGATCGGCTGAAGCCGATATTCTGAAGCACATCAAGGAGGCCGACAGCGAGATGGCACAGAAGATCGAAGACCTCATGTTCGTGTTCGAGGATCTGCTGAGCATCGATGACCGAAGTATTCAGACTCTGCTGCGTGAGGTGTCGTCGGAGTCGCTGCTGCTTGCGCTCAAAGGTTCGGACGATGCAATGAGGCAGAAGATCTTCGGAAACATGTCGAAGCGCGCTGCCGAAATGCTACGCGACGATTGGGAAGCCAAGGGTCCCGTGCGATTATCCGAGGTAGAAACAGCGCAGAAGGAGATTCTTGGAATTGCGCGGCGCCTTTCCGAATCCGGAGAAATTGCGCTAGGCAGCAAGGGGGGGGAAGAGTATGTCTGAGCCCGACAGCCCCGTCCGGCATCCGGGACAGGCACCTGAGCGCGGTGCTGGACGCAAGTCGCGCATCATTTCGGGAGACGAGTTGAGCGCCTATCAGCGCTGGGAGGTACCGGCTGTCGAGGGGGCGCTCGGCAAGAACCCCAATGTGCTTACTGCCAAGCAGATTGAACAGATACAAAAGCAGGCCTACGAAGAAGGTTTTGCCCAGGGTCGCCAGGAAGGACGAACGCAGATGCTTGCGCAGGCCGAGCGCTTTGCGAAACTGGTCGGCCTATTGAACGAGCCGCTTGCGGATCTTGACCAGCAGGTCGAGCATGAGCTCATCCAGCTCGCAATCGTGATCGCACGGACGCTGGTGCGGCGCGAACTGCGCACCGATCCCGGCACGATCGTGGCAGTAGCGCGCGAGGCTGTGTCGTCCCTGCCGGTTTCGGCGCGCCACGTGAGTGTTCATCTTCATCCTGAGGACGCCGCTCTTGTGCATAGCGCACTTTCCCTGCCGGAAGGTGATCGCGCCTGGCGCATCATTGAGGATCCGGTACTGACGCGTGGAGATTGCAGGGTGCATACGGAGCATTCCCAGATAGACGCCAGCGTGGAGGCTCGTCTTACCAGCATCGTTACCGCAATTCTCGGAGGGGAGCGCCGCGATGACCGCCCTGCTGGCTGACTCGTCGCACGGTGCGCGCTGGCGTGACAGCCTCGTGCGTGCCCGTGAGGTTCTGGATTCTCCCCCGCCCTTGGTGGTGGAAGGAAAGCTTACACGCATGGTCGGGCTCACGCTGGAAGCTACCGGCTGTCAGGCAGCGATCGGAAGCCGCTGCCTCATTGCAGGTCCGCACGGAGCAAATATCGAGGCCGAGGTGGTCGGTTTTGCCGGCGAGCGTCTATTCCTGATGCCTACCGGCGACATACGCGGACTTACGCCCAATGCGCGCGTGATTCCAAGCACAGTGATGTCCGAGGCGCATGTGGGCGACGCTCTGCTCGGGCGGGTGCTGGATGGCGCCGGAAATCCGCTGGATGGAAAGGGGAAAGTGCGAACGACCGCGCGCGTTCCACTGACGGGGCGACCGATCAATCCGCTGGCGCGGGCCCCGATCCGGGAGCCGCTCGATGTCGGCGTGCGTGCAATCAATGCGCTGTTTACCGTGGGGCGCGGACAACGGCTTGGGCTTTTTGCCGGAAGCGGCGTCGGCAAGAGCGTATTGCTAGGCATGATGACGCGCTTTACCACGGCCGATGTCATCGTGGTCGGACTGATCGGCGAGCGCGGTAGGGAAGTGAAGGAGTTCATCCAGAACATTTTGGGTACGCAGGGCATGGCGCGGGCGGTCGTGGTGGCGGTACCGGCGGACTACCCCCCGCTCATGCGTTTGCATGGCGCTATGCTGGCCACCAGCATTGCCGAGTATTTTCGGGACCAGGGACGTCAGGTTTTGCTGCTCATGGACTCGCTGACTCGCTACGCGCAGGCGCAGCGCGAGATCGCCCTTGCCATTGGCGAGCCGCCGGCCACAAGGGGCTATCCGCCATCCGTGTTTGCCAGGCTACCGCAGCTCGTGGAACGCGCCGGAAATGGGGTGACCGGCGGTGGATCGATTACTGCATTCTACACCGTGCTTACCGAGGGAGATGACCAGAATGATCCGATCGGCGATGCCGCGCGCGCCATTCTGGATGGACATATATTCCTTTCACGCCAGCTTGCCGAAAGCGGGCACTATCCGGCCATCGACATAGAGGCTTCGATAAGCCGCGCGATGAATGAAATTATCAAGGTACCACAGCAGCAGTCCGCGCGGCGTTTCAAGCAGCTTTACTCTGTGTATCAGCAAAACCGCGCTCTCGTCAGCGTCGGTGCCTATACGCGCGGAACGGATCAGCGTCTGGATGAGGCCATCGACTATCATCCTCGCCTTCTGGGGTTCCTGCGCCAGGATATGAACAAGGCCGTTCCGCTAGCCGCAAGTCTGTCCGAGCTTTCTGCACTTGTTCCGGAAGCAATAGCGAAGCAGTGAATCGTGCCGCCAAAGACCAGTGTTCTGGATTGCTAAAAAGGATGGGTCATGAGAAAGTCAAAACGCATGAAGCCGGTTGCGAAAGTTGCAGAGTCGCGCGAGCGTACGGCAGCACGCGTACTAAGTGAACAGAGACGGGTGCTGGCCGAAGCCGAGGCGAAGCTTGCCGAGTTGCTGGGATATCGGGACGAGTACGCGAAGAAGCTCGAATTCTCCGGGGGGTCTGCCATCGATGCGCGCCGCATGTACGACTTCCGTGTATTCCTCTCGCGCCTGAACGAGGCGATCATTCACCAGCAGCATCGTGTTGAGCATAGCCGGATGGAGTATGAGACAAGGCGCCATCAATGGTACGCGACGCGCACCAAGATCCGCGCTGTGGACAAGATCATCGAACGTTATCGCGGTGACGAAGCTCGCGCCTCAGAGCGGCGCGATCAAATCGAAGCCGACGATCGCACAAAGCAGGTGCGGGTTGACATCGGCGACGAGTGCGACTAACCGTTTGAGTACCAATGCTGGCTGATGCCGGGATCAATCGACCCGCATATGGCAAGCCGGCATATTGTCCGGACTATACGCCCGTTCGAGCATCATCGGCCGGTCGGCGATGTGTCGAAGCGCGAAGCGATGACGATGGGCGTGTCAGCATTCCGATGCGTGATCCGAATGCGGATCGCGGCTCAAGATTCTGCATCGCTGGACGATAACGCGATGAAGTGAGGGACATTATTCGATATTCTGACAGCGGTGCACCAGTCCTAATCCTCGGCTGAGTGGCATCCGTGCTGTCGGGACGCAACCGCTGGAAGCCGCCCCGCACCCCGCGGTATTGATAGATTCCGTGGAAGCGCGCATGGGCCGTCCATCCGCATTTAAGGCCAAAATCCCGCCTTTTTACAAGCCACTCAACGGCCGGCCATTTCCGTTGACGTCAGTGCTGCTTTTGGCGCGCGGTGCCGACCGGCTTGCCATGTCGATCACAGGCCATGACCACGCGCCAGCGTGTGCGCATTCGCCAAGATCGTTTGTGAATTGCTGGAAAACAATTCGACAGAGTGGCTATTCAATATGGCTGAAGACGGTTTTGACTGCGGCGCGAGCCTGACCATCGATCGGGCCGAGGAATTTCGGGGGCGGCTACGGTGCGTGCCGGCGGAAGTCAGCACTGTGACGTTGCGCACAGAAGCGCTCGAGCGTTTAGATGCCGCCGGACTTCAGGTCTTGATTGCATTCTTGAAGGGTGCGCCGACGCGAGGCATGGCAGCTCCTGCAGGTGACCGTCGAAGGTCTTGATCGAAGTGGCCCGGATGCTCGGATTGCCGGAAGAGCTCGGGTTGTCGCGGTACTGACTAATAAATATCGACGCGGCAACAACCGCTGGATCGGGGAAAGAAGGCGATGGCTACGATACTGGCGGTAGACGACTCAGACTCAATACGACAAATGGTTTCCTTTACGTTGAAAAGTGCCGGACATCATGTCGTAGAGGCAGGCAATGCGGTTTTGGCCACGGAGAAATCCAAAAAAGTGGGATCTCGTATTGACGGACGTAAACAGGCCGCAAATGGACGGCGTTTCTCTTGTGCGCGCTTTGCGCGCACTGCCGGAATGCAAGTGCACGCCTATTCTCGTCCTGACGACCGAGGCGGTGATGCAACCCCCCCGGTTGGCTTGCCGTGCTGTATTCAATGACCAGGGATTCTGGTGGCTGTTCGCCTGCCAGAGAACGCGTCGAACAGCAGTACCGCGGGTAATCGTACAGTGAGGGGCAATGGGTTCGTGACAGCAACTCCTGTCCTTGATCGGTATCTGGAATGTTTGCCGCTTGGCATGCCTTTTGCTGTTCTGTAATTTACCTTTAGGTACCGATCCGACAGGAGTGTCATGCCGCAGCCAAGCTTTCTTCCACCGTCACGGCCCGATCTCAGCCTGCCCGTTCCTGTCGCGCCGCAGCCGGCTTCAGAGGGCGCGGGCGATGCCAAAGACTCGTTTCCCGCGGTCCTGGCAGCGCACGGTGCCACGAGCCGGGATACGGCGGCAGGCAACGGCCCGGGGTCCGCGGCGCGTGACGATGCAAATTTTAACCCTGCCGCCAAGGCGATGGGTCCGGCACAATCAGCCCCAAAAGACGGCAATACGAAAAAGGATACCAAGGCGGCAAAGGACGGCAAGACGGAAGGCAAGACGGCAATAGACGGCAAGACTTTGCCGCATGCGACGGTGCCGGATGGAGCCGCAGTCAAGACAGTCGCGCCGCCACCTGGAACCGCAATCATGACGGCCTCACCGCCAGATGGAGCCGCAGTCAAGGCAGTCGCGCCGTCAGTCCATAACCAACATCGGTCCGATCCAGAAAAGGTTTCTGTTGCTCGGCAGAATATGCCGCCAGGTCCTGCAGTGGCGACGATTGTCGGGCCCGGGGTGGATAGGGCACAGATTCAGCCCGACAAGGAAACTCCTGGCGCGGGCTCCACCCGGATTGCCAAGCCCGGATCCAAAGGTGTTTCTCTTCCGGACTCCATTATGGCAAGCGCAGGATCCGCCTTGGGCGACCAGACCAATATCGTGGCGAGCGCCGCGCTGAAAGACTTAGGTGACAAATCCGGGGCTTCCAAGGCGCTGCCGGCGAAGGAGATTTTGCCGAACTTGTCGCTATCGACTACCTTCCTCGGGGCGGAGACAGCAGCTGCAAGCGACCTGGTCCGTCCTGCCCCCGCCGGTCTCGCTTCCGGTTCCCCAGCCGCGGCGCCAGCATCATCCGGGAATCCGAGCGCGATGCTTCAGATCAATCCGTCCATCACCCAGGCTGGCTGGGATCAGGCACTTGGAAACAGCATGATCTGGATGGTTGGCCGCCAGATCCAGACCGCACAACTGCAGTTAAACCCCCCACACCTCGGGCCGATCGAGGTGCGCGTAGCAATCCGCAATGACCAGACGACCCTCACTTTTGTCTCGGCGCATGCCCAGGTCCGCGATGCCTTGCAGGCAGCGATTCCCGGA
>VFSW01014156.1_pt1 | contig 11043 bp, 6 predicted proteins | sample 5358111 | NCBI WGS metagenome assembly VFSW01 (sample SAMN11554181, study PRJNA540505) | mine drainage metagenome | isolation source: sediment from site ElyBrook_90M | place: USA: Ely Copper Mine, Vershire, VT | collected 2017
CCGCCCAGCCGCCGGGGCCGGGATTGGGCTTGCAGCCGCCATCGGTCCAGATCTCCACCCGCTCCGCCGGTTCACAGGCCATAGGCATGGGCATCCTTCGCCGCCTGGTGGAAGCGCAGCCGGCGCAGATAATCCAGCGGGTCCTTGCGGGTGACCAGCGCGCCCGGCGGGGTGTTCAGCCAGTCGAACAGCCGGGTCAGCAGGAAGCGCAGCGCCGCGCCCCGGCACAGCACCGGCAGCGCCGCGCATTCGCTGCCATCCAGCTTGCGTGTCTCGCCATAGCCCGCCAGCAGGGCGCGCGCCTTGGTGACGTTCAGCGACATGTCGGGTTCGAAGCACCAGGCGTTCAGGCAGACCGCGAGGTCGTAGGCCAGGAGGTCGGTCGCAGCGAAGTAGAAATCGATCAGCCCGGACAGCCGGCCGTCCAGGAAGAACACGTTGTCGGGGAACAGGTCGGCATGGATGTGGCCGCGCGGCAGGGCCTGCGGCCAGTCGGCGATCACCTCGGCCAGCGCCGCGTCCAGTTCCTCCGCCAGCCCCGGCCGCACCTCGTCCGCCCGGGCGCGGCAGCGTTCCAGCAGGCCGGGCCAGCCGGCCGGGCCCAGGGTGTTTTCCCGGCACGGCGCGAAATCGCGTCCCGCCAGATGCAGCTGCGCCAGGGCCGCGCCCACCGGGGCGCAATGTTCCTGGCGCACCCGGCGCGGCCACACCCCCGGCAGGAAGGTGGTGATGGCGGCATGCCGCCCGCACAGCAGGCGCAGCGCCGCGCCGTCGGCCCCGCGCACCGGCAGCGGGCAGACGATGCCGCGCGCCGCCAGATGCTCCATCAGCCCCAGGAACCATGGCAGGTCGGCCGGGTCCACCCGTTTCTCGTACAGCGTCAGGATGAAGTCCCCGGTGGTGGTGCGCAGCGAGAAATTGCTGTTCTCCACCCCTTCCGCGATGCCGCGGAAGGCGACCATGCGGCCGATGTCGTATTCGGCGAGGAAGGCGCCCAGCGCCTCGTCCGAGACCTCGGTATAGACCGCCATCAGGCGAGCGGTGCCGGCAGCCTGAAGATCACGTCTTCCTCGGTGACGCGGCATTCCTCGATGGTCAGCGCGAAGCGCTCGGCCAGCCGCGAAAGCAGGCCCTGGACCAGCGTCTCGGGGGCGGAGGCGCCGGCGGTCACGCCCAGCCGGCTCACGCCCTGCAGCAGCGACCAATCGAGCGCGGAGGCATCCGGCAGCAGCACCGCCCGTCCCGCGCCGGCGCGCTCGGCCACCTCGCGCAGGCGCTGACTGTTCGAGGAATTGGCGCTGCCGATCACCAGCACCAGGCCGCAGCCGGCGGCGATGGCCTTCACCGCGGCCTGGCGGTTCTGGGTGGCATAGCAGATGTCCTCGCGCTTCGGTCCCTCGATCGCGGGGAAGCGCGCGCGCAGGATCGCCACGATCTCGGCGGTATCATCGACCGAGAGCGTGGTCTGGGTGATGAACGCCAGCCGCGCGGGATCGGCCGGGGCCACGCGCGCGGCGTCGGCGGCGTTCTCGATCAGTGTCATCGCGCCCGGCGGCAGCTGGCCCATGGTGCCTTCCACTTCCGGATGGCCGGCATGGCCGATCATCAGGATATGGCGCGCGAGCGGCCCGCCGCCGGCATGGTGGCGCTCGGCCTCGCGGTGTACCTTGCTGACCAGCGGGCAGGTGGCATCGAGCGCGGTGAGGCCGCGGGCGCGGGCCTCGGCGGGGACGGATTTGGCGACGCCATGGGCCGAGAACACCACCGGCGCGCCTTCCGGCACCAGGGCGAGGTCTTCGACGAAGACGGCGCCCTGGCGTTCCAGATCGGCGACCACGGTGCGGTTGTGCACGATCTCGTGACGGACATAGACCGGCGGCCGGTAGCGGGCCAGCGCTTCCTCGACCACGCGGATGGCGCGATCGACACCTGCACAGAAGCCCCGCGGGGCGGCGAGCAGCACCGTGAGTGGCGGCCGGACGCTGGGCGTCGGGGAAAGATGCATCGTGCTGTCGCGTCCCGTTGCGGTCGGTTCGTGCCGGGCCGGGGCAGCCCCCGGATCGGCCCTCCCAGGCGAGTTGTTGCCCCCGCCCTGGGGGGGCACTATGCCGCCGCTCGCCGGCCCCGACAACGACTGAGCCGACCTCCCCGCGGAGTTCCAGATGTCCCCAGCCCTTCCGACGATTCGAGAGCTTCAGTTGCCGCCAGCCCGTCAGATGTCCTGTCCCGCACGTCCTGCTCCCCCGATCCCGCCGGCGCGGCCCCGCCATCGCCGACTGGTCCTGCTTGCCCTGCTCGCCGGCCTGTCCGGCTGCGGGCCGATGGACAAATTCGCCCCCGCCTGTCCCCATGTCGCGGTGCTGGGCGATGCCGCCGACCTCACCCGCTACAACGGCCGCGGCCAGGACCTCACGGATATGGTGCTCGATGGCCGCATCACAGGGGTCGGCGGGTCGTGCAAGGCGGGCGAGAAGAACACCACCGTGCTGGCGAGCGTCGCCCCGCATTTCGACCTGCTGCGCGGTCCGGCCGCGCCCGGGCCAACCGCGAAATTCAGCTATTCGGTCTGGGTGCTCGATGGCGATCGTGTGCTCGACCGGCAGAGCTATCCGGTCACGGTCGAGTTCACCCGCAATATCGACAAGCTGTCCCTGCTCGGCGATCCGGTCAATCTGGTGCTGCCGGTCACCCCGGCCAAATCCGCCGCCGCCTATACCGTGTGGTTCGGCTTCGAGCTCACCCCGGACGAGCTCGCGCTGAACCGCCGGCGCGGGCCGCGCTGACCGTGATCTGCCCGGCCATGGCGGCCTTGTGCCGGTGCAGGCAGGGGGCCGGAGCGCCGGGCGGTTCGGCCGGTGATCGAGCCTGCCGCCGCCCCGGATCGCTGCGGGCGGGGCGGTACGGCGTGCGGCTTGCCGTCACGGAACGCCCTGACGTATGTCTTGGCCTGCGGCACAGCGACGGGCGTTGCCCCGATCGTGGGGCCCGGTCCGCCGATGGGCGGCGCTGGGCCGTGCCTGGGAGGGAACGATCGATCGCGGATCGCCAGGCCGGAAACGCTGTCCGGCAAGTGGTTCGGATATGAAAGCCGGAAACGCAGCGCAGAAAGAGGTCGCATGACAGCGGATCACCAGCTTGCCTCCCCGGCCGGCGCCACGGCGCAGGGCCCCCTCGATCAGCTGGCGATCAGCACCATCCGTACGCTGGCCATGGACGCGGTGCAGCAGGCCAATTCCGGCCATCCCGGCACGCCGATGGGCCTGGCCCCGGTCGCCTATGCCGTCTGGCAGGACGCGCTGCGCTATGACCCCGCCGATCCCGCCTGGCCCAACCGCGACCGCTTCGTGCTGTCGGTGGGCCACGCCTCTATGCTTCTGTATGCGCTGCTGCATCTGGCCGGCGTGCAGGGCCCGGACGGGCCGGCGGTCAGCCTCGACGAGATCAAGCGGTTCCGCCAGCTCGACAGCCGCACCCCGGGCCATCCCGAATATCGCCACACGGTCGGGGTGGAGACCACCACCGGCCCGCTCGGCCAGGGCTGCGGCAATTCCGTCGGCATGGCGATGGCCGCCCGCTCCCTCGCCGCCCGCTACAACCGTGACGGCTTTCCGCTGTTCGATTACCGGGTGTTCGTGCTGTGCGGCGATGGCGACATGAACGAGGGGGTGGCGAGCGAGGCCGCCTCCACCGCCGGGCATCTCGGCCTGTCCAACCTGATCTGGATCTACGACAGCAACCGCATCACCATCGAGGGCAGCACCGATCTCGCCTTCACCGAGGATGTCGCCGCCCGGTTCGCCGCCTATGGCTGGGCGGTGCACGATATCGCCGATGCCAATGACCTCTCGGCCGTGGCCAGCGTGCTGGCCGCGGTGCAGCGGGAGACCGACCGGCCGAGCTTCATCCGTGTGCATTCCCATATCGGCTTCGGCGCGCCGCACAAGCAGGACACGCGCGAGGCGCATGGCGAGCCGCTCGGCGAGGCCGAAATCCGTGGCGCCAAGCGCGCTTATGGCTGGCCGGAGGACGCCAAATTCCTGGTCCCGCCGGAGGTGCCGGCGCATTTCGCCGCCGGCATCGGCGCGCGCGGGGCACGGCTGCGCAAGGAGTGGCTGGCGCTGTTGGCCGGCTATCGCGCCGCCCACCCCGATCTCGCCGCTGAACTCGACGCGATGGCCGCGCACGCCCTGCCGGCGGGCTGGGACGCCGATATCCCGGTGTTTCCGGCCGATGCCAAGGGGCTCGCCTCGCGCGATGCCTCGCAGAAGGTGCTGAACGCCGTCGCCCCGCATCTGCCCTGGCTGATCGGCGGGGCGGCCGATCTCGCCCCCTCGACCAAGAGCAACCTCACCTTTCCGGGCGCCGGCAGCTTCCAGGCCGACACGCCGGGCGGGCGCAACCTGCATTTCGGCATCCGCGAACACGCCATGGGCGCGATCGTCAACGGCATGGCGCTGTGCGGGCTGCGCGCCTATGCCTCGGGCTTCCTGATCTTCAGCGACTACATGAAGCCCCCGATCCGGCTGGCGGCGATCATGGAACTGCCGGTGATCTATATCTTCACGCACGATTCCATCGGCGTGGGCGAGGACGGGCCGACCCATCAGCCTATCGAGCAGCTCGCGGCGTTGCGCTCGATCCCCGGCATGGTGACGATCCGCCCCTGCGATGCCAATGAAGTGGCGGAAGCCTGGCGGGTCGCGCTGACCCGCCATGAGGGGCCGACCGCGCTGATCCTGAGCCGCCAGGCGCTGCCGACCATCGACCGCACCCGCTTCGCCCCCGCCGCCGGTCTGGCGCGTGGCGGCTACGTCGTGGCCGACGATCCGGCCGGCCCGCCGCAGGTGATCCTGATCGCCACCGGCAGCGAGGTTTCGCTCGCGATCGGGGCTTTCGAGACGCTGAAGGCCGAGGGCATCCGCGCCCGGGTGGTCTCCCTGCCGTCCTGGGAGTTGTTCGAGGCGCAGCCGGAGGACTATCGCGACGCGGTGCTGCCGCCAACGGTGCCGGGCCGGGTGGCGATCGAACAGGCGGCGACGCTGGGCTGGGATCGCTATGCCGGCCGCCAGGGGGCGATGCTCGGGATGCATGGTTTCGGCGCCTCGGCACCGTTCGCGGCGCTGCAGAAACGCTTCGGATTCACGCCGGAAGCGGTGCTGGAGGCGGCCCGTGCCCAGGCGCGGCGCGCCGGGCGGGGCTAGCCCGGGGGTGAGGAACGGGCGCGGATATCGGGGAAGCAAGCGGGGGTGGGGCCAGGATTGAGCGCGGACCCTTCCCCGGCGGCCGATCGGGACCCGCATCCATCGGAGGGGCATCCTCCCGCGAAAGCGCTCTAAAGCCTCGGCGGGTTCCCCGATGCGAGAGGGTGGACCGGAGCACCCGCACCGGCTTTGGCGAAAACGGCCGAGAGAACTTGCGTTCCCACGACGAAACACGAGCCAGGGAGAGCCAGGATGGACGTCGTGCCGAAGCCGCTCACGCAGGAAGGCGCCAATCCGTTACGGGCGCTGGCGGAGTACGGCCAGTCACCCTGGCTCGATTTCATCCGCAGCAGCTTCACCCTGGACGGCAGCCTGCAACGGCTGGTCGATCAGGACGGGCTGAAGGGCGTCACCTCCAACCCGGCGATCTTCGAGAAGGCGATGGGTTCGGGCGCCGAATACGATGACCGCTTCAAGGCGATCGTCGCCCAGGGTGATCACGACGCCGAGGACATCTACGAGAGCCTGGCGGTGGGCGACATCCAGCAGGCCGCCGATGTGCTGCGCGGGGTGTACGACGCCACCGCGCGCCGCGACGGCTATGTCAGCCTCGAGGTATCGCCCTATCTGGCGATGCAGACCGAGGCCAGCATCGCGGAGGCGCTGCGGCTCTGGGCCTGGGTCGCCCGGCCGAACCTGATGGTGAAAGTGCCCGGCACCGTGGCCGGCGCGCCGGCGATCCGCGCGCTGATCGCCGAGGGGCTGAACATCAACGTCACCCTGCTGTTCTCCCAGGCGGCCTATGAGGCGGTGGCCGAGGCGTATCTGGCCGGGCTGGAGGACCGTCTGGCCAAGGGCCAGGACATCTCCGGCATCGCCAGCGTGGCGAGCTTCTTCGTCAGCCGCATCGATACCGTGATCGACGCCGCGATCGACCGCCGCCTGCCCGCCGCTCCGCAGGCGGAGGCGGCGGCGCTGAAATCGGTGCGCGGCAAGGTCGCGATCGCCAACGCCAAGCTCGCCTACCAGCACTATCTCAAGCTGATCGCGAGCCCGCGCTGGCAGAAGCTCGCGGCCGCCGGGGCGATGCCGCAGCGGCTGCTCTGGGCCAGCACCGGCACCAAGGACCCGTCCTACAGTGACGTGCTGTATGTCGAGGAACTGATCGGCGCGGACACGGTCAACACCATGCCGCCGGCGACCCTCGATGCGTTCCGCGACCACGGCAGGCCGCGCGCCTCGCTGACCGAAGACCTGGCGGGGGCGGAGCGCGTGCTGGCGGAGGCGGCTCGGCTGGGGCTCGATCTGCCCGGGGTGACGGTGCGGCTGGTCGAGGACGGGGTGCGCCAATTTGCCGATGCCGCCGACAAGCTGCTGGGCACGGTCGCGGCCAAGCGCAACGCCATGCTGGGCAGCAAGCTCGCCGGCATCACCGACAAGCTGCCGGATGCGCTCGACAAGGCGGTGAAGGACAGGCTGGAGGACTGGCGCGCGGGTGGCAAGGTGCGCCGGCTGTGGGCGGGAGATGCCAGCCTGTGGACCGATGGGCCGGAAGCGAAATGGCTGGGCTGGCTGCGGATCGTCGATGACCGGATCGCCGATCTGGAGGCGCTGGTGGCCTTCCAGAACGAGGTGAAGGCGGCCGGCTTCCGCCACGTGCTGCTGCTGGGCATGGGCGGTTCCAGCCTGGGACCGGAGGTGCTGGCCAAGACCTTCGGCGCCCGCGGCGGCTTCCCCGAATTGCTGGTGCTGGACAGCACCGATCCGCAGCAGGTGGCATCCTTCGCGGCCCGCATCGATTTCGCCCGCACCCTGGTGATCGTCTCGTCCAAATCGGGCAGCACGCTCGAGCCCAACATCCTGAAGGCGTATTTCTTCGACCGGATGCGCCAGGCGGTGGGGGCGGACCAGGCGGGCAGGCATTTCGTAGCGGTGACCGACCCTGGCTCCAACATGCAGAAGGTCGCCGAGCGCGACGGATTCCGCCATATCTTTCTGGGCGATCCCTCGATCGGCGGGCGGTACTCGGTGCTGTCGAATTTCGGCGTGGTGCCGGCCGCGGCGATGGGGATCGATCTCGCGCAGTTCCTGCACGCGGTGCGGCTGATGGTGCATGCCTGCGCCGCCAACACCCCGCCCGCGTCCAATCCCGGCGTGCTGCTGGGGGTCGTCATGGGCGTCGCCGGGCTGCATGGCCGCGACAAGCTCACCATCATCGCCTCGCCCGGCATCGCCGACATGGGCGCCTGGCTGGAGCAGCTGGTTGCGGAATCGACCGGCAAGCTCGGCAAGGGGCTGGTGCCGGTGGACAACGAGACGCTGGGGCCGCCTTCAGTCTATGGCGCGGACCGGCTGTTCGCCTATCTGCGCCTGGCCGACCAGCCCGATCCGGCGCAGGACGCCGCGGTGGAGGCGCTGGAGCGGGCCGGCCAGCCGGTGGTGCGGATCAGCCTGTCGGGGCATCTGCAGATCGCCCAGGAATTCTTCCGCTGGGAGATCGCGACCGCGGTTGCCGGCAGCATCCTCGGGATCGATCCGTTCGACCAGCCGGATGTCGAGGCCAGCAAGATCAAGACCCGCGAACTGACCGATGCCTATACCGCGACCGGCAGCCTGCCGCCCGAGACGCCGTTCCTGACCGAGGATGGCATCGCGCTGTTCGCCGATCCCGCCAATACCGCCGCGCTGGCCCCGGCGGGTGGGCTCGACAAGGTGGTGAGGGCGCATCTCGACCGGCTGCAGGCCGGCGACTACGTCGCACTGCTCGCCTATATCGCCCGCACCGACGCCCATATCGCCACCTTGCAGCAGTGGCGCCTGGCGATCCGCGACCGTCGCCACGTGGCCAGCGTGGCGGAATTCGGGCCGCGCTTCCTGCATTCCACCGGCCAGGCCTACAAGGGCGGACCCAATAGCGGGGTGTTCCTGCAGATCACCGCCGAGGATGTCGCCGACCTCGCGGTACCGGGGGAGCGCTACAGCTTCGGCGTGGTGAAGGCGGCGCAGGCGCGGGGCGATTTCGACGTGCTGGCCGAACGCGGGCGGCGGGCGCTGCGGGCGCATGTCACCGGCGATCTCGCCGCCGGCCTGGCGCGGCTGGCCCTGGCGATCGAGCGGGCGCTCGGCTAGGGAGGCGATATGTCCGCCGGAAGGAAGGCCAGGGCTTCGCCCTGGACCCACCAAAGGCGATGTCTTTGGAGACCGTTAGTTCAGGTAACTCGGGTTCAGGGAGCTCGGGTCCTTGGTGTGTCTCAATCGGCCATTGGGGTGAAACCCCTGGGGGCCACTGGGGTGAAACCCCTGGGGGTCATTGGGGTGGAACCCCTGGCCCTGACTGTGATTTGCTGAAGCGTCGGAACGGGAGCCCCGGATGGACATCGGCGTCATCGGCCTAGGCCGGATGGGCGGCAATATCAGCCTGCGCCTCATGCGTGGCGGGCATCGCTGCGTCGTCTACGACCGCAGCGACAAGGCGGTGGCCGACCTCGCGGCGAAAGGCGCCACCGCCGCATCGGGCCTGGCCGATCTGGTGGCCAGACTGCCGGCGCCGCGTACGGTGTGGGTGATGCTGCCCGCCGGCGCCATCACCGAAGCCACCGTGACCGAACTCGGCACGCTGCTCGGCAAGGACGACATCGTCATCGACGGCGGCAACAGCTTCTACAAGGACGACATCCGCCGCGCCAAGGCGCTGGCCGCGCAGGGCATCCACTATGTGGATGTGGGAACCTCGGGCGGCGTCTGGGGGCTCGAACGCGGCTATTGCATGATGATTGGCGGGGCAAAGGACGCGCTGGCTCGGATCGACCCCATCCTGGCGACGCTCGCCCCCGGCATCGGCACCATCCCGCGCACACCCGGCCGCGACGGGCGCGACCCGCGCGCCGAGCAGGGCTATCTGCATTGCGGACCGGCGGGATCCGGGCATTTCGTCAAGATGGTGCATAACGGCATCGAATACGGGATGATGGAGGCCTATGCCGAGGGCTTCGACATCCTGAAGAACAAGGCTTCCGACGCGCTGCCGGAAGATCAGCGCTTCACCCTGGACATGGCGGATATCGCCGAGGTGTGGCGGCGCGGCAGCGTGATCTCGTCCTGGCTGCTCGACCTCACCGCCGCGGCGCTGGCCGAGAACGAGAGCCTGTCCAATTACAGCGGCGAGGTCGCCGATAGCGGCGAGGGGCGCTGGACCATCGAGGCGGCGATCGAGGAGGCGGTGCCGACGCCGGTGCTGTCCACCGCGCTGTTCACCCGCTTCCGCTCGCGTGAGGGGCATACCTTCGCCGAGAAGCTGCTCTCGGCGATGCGCTTCAAGTTCGGTGGCCATGTCGAGCAGGGCCACGGAAGCTGAGCCGGTGAATCTCGCCGCGAAGCCGCCGGTGGCGCCGGCCTGCGCCTTCGTCATCCTGGGCGCCGGCGGCGATCTCACCAAGCGGCTGCTGGTGCCGGCGCTGTACAACCTGGAGCTGGCCGGGCTGCTGGACGAGCGCTTCGAGGTACTGGGCATCGACCGGCTGACCGGCGATGACCACTGGTTCCGCGGCGAGCTTCTGGAGATGCTCCGCGCCTTCGTCGCCGAGCGCGGCGGCGGCACCGCGCCGGCCTCGGTGGACGATGCGTGCTGGGATGGCCTGGCGCAGCGGCTGCACTATCATTCGGGGGATTTCGCCGATCCGGCGACGTTCCAGGCGCTGGTGGCCGCGCTCGGCACGCGCAGCGCGATCTTCTACCTGGCGACCGCCGCCCGCTTCTTCGGCCCGCTGGTCGATCAACTGGGCGAAGCGAAGCTGCTGGCCGAGCCGGAGGGCGGTTTCCGCCGGGTGGTGATCGAGAAGCCCTTCGGCACTGATCTCGCCTCCGCCGAGCAGCTGAACGCGCGCATCCTGCGTCACGTGGGCGAGCGCCAGATCTATCGGATCGATCACTATCTGGGCAAGGAGACGGTGCAGAACATCATGGCGCTGCGCTTCTCCAACGGCATCTTCGAACCGCTCTGGCAGCGCGACCATATCGACCACGTGCAGATCACGGTGGCCGAGACGGTGGGCGTGGGCACGAGGGGCGCGTTCTACGAGGCGACCGGCGCGGTGCGCGACATGGTGCCCAACCATGTCATGCAGCTGCTGGCGATGACCGCGATGGAGGCGCCCAATTCCTTCGATGCCGACGCGGTGCGGGCGGAAAAGGCCAAGGCGGTGCAGGCGATCCAGCCGCTGTCGTCTGAGCAGGCGCGGCTGAATGTGGTGCGCGGCCAGTACCGCCCCGGCGCCCTGGATGGCGCGGCGGTGCCGGGCTACCGCCAGGAGCACGGCGTCGATCCGGCATCGGAAACCGAGACCTACATCGCCATGAAGTTCGCCATCGACAACTGGCGCTGGGCGGGCGTGCCGTTCTACCTGCGCACCGGCAAGCGGCTGGCGGCGCGGCGGACGGAGATCGCGATCCAGTTCAAGCCGGCGCCGTTCGCCCTGTTCCGTGACACGCCGGTCGACTTGCTGGCGCCCAACCGGATGGTGCTGCACATCCAGCCGAGCGAGGGCGTCAGCCTGCAGTTCAGCGCCAAGGTGCCGGGCCCGAAAGTACGGCTGGGCGCGGTGACCATGAAGTTCGACTACGCCGACCATTTCCATGTCGGCCCCAGCACCGGCTACGAGACGCTGCTGTACGACTGCATGGCGGGTGATGCCACGCTGTTCCAGCGCGCCGACAATATCGAGGCCGGCTGGGCGGCGGTGCAGCCGGTGCTGGATGCCGCCGCCGCGGGCGCCGCACGGCGCCCCGACCAGGGCGGCCGCCCCCGCCCCCCCCCCCCCCGGGGGCGGCGCGCCCGCGGGGGGCG
>VFSW01014157.1_pt1 | contig 11043 bp, 6 predicted proteins | sample 5358111 | NCBI WGS metagenome assembly VFSW01 (sample SAMN11554181, study PRJNA540505) | mine drainage metagenome | isolation source: sediment from site ElyBrook_90M | place: USA: Ely Copper Mine, Vershire, VT | collected 2017
AAGGCATGGCTCGTCGAGGCCGGATTTAGGCGCGCGCGGAAGGAGCCGGATATGGAATTGGAGTGCGAATTCCTGGACATGGCCAAATCGATGGGCATCCTGCATCGGCCCAAACTTCGCTTGATCCGCGGAATCGGCCAGCCCTTCGTGTGGGGAGTGTTCCGGGGCTCGATTTACCTGCCGGACGGGTTTGGGCGGCAAGGCACGTCCCGCGAACGCTCGCTCGTCATGGGGCACGAACTGGCCCATGTGCGCCGCTGGGATGCGTTGATCAATCTCATTCAAGTTGTTGTTCAGGCGATTTTCTTTTTTCACCCGCTGGTCTGGTGGCTGAACAAGATCATCCGCCATGAGCGCGAGAAATGCTGCGATGAAATGGCGGTGGCGAGCCTGCGCGTTGACTCGCGCGAATACGGTTCTGCCATCGTGGATCGCCTGGCAGCTTACTATGAGCCCGCCTGCCCGGCGTCAGCGCTGGCCATTTCCGGCCACGCGAAGGACCTCGAAGATCGCATCAAAAGCTTGCTGCAACCGGGCCGCGCTTTCCGCCAGCGACCTACGGTCGCTGCGGTGTTGGCCGCATTGCTTGTGACGGCAGTTGTCGCGCCCGCCCGGCTGGAGGTCAAGGCAGCGGTTGCCAAAACCGCATCGCAAGCTCCAGCGCCGCCAGTCCCAGGGCGGCGATTCACGACAATTGATCTTGGACCCTGGTCTAACGGCAGCTTAAAGGATAGCTGGCTGCCGAACACGTCCGATAATGACCTGGCAAGTTTTCCATCGGGAACTCACGAAGTTGCCGGAATTCCGTTTGAGGTGGGCGGCGTGGTGCAGTTGTCCGGCAACGGCCAGTCGCCAGCCGCCAGCGGCTTTTCCGAAGCCGCCGCCAACATTCCAATCGGGAAAGCGTTTTCAAAGCTTCACTTGCTTCATGCGTGCGCGGGCAAGGACGAAACGGGCGCGAAAATTTCCGCCATCGTCCTGCATTACGCGGACGGCCAGCGGCGGGAGATGCCGGTGAATTATGGCGAGAGCGTCCGGGATTGGTGGTTTTGGGAATTTGCCCCGGTCAGCGACCCCAATACCGTGATGGCCTGGACTGGCAACAATTTGAATATCCGCTCGCAAAACGGCGCGCTCCGCTTATATCGAACCACCTGGGCCAACCCCTTTCCCAAGACGCCAGTGGTGAGCGTGGATTATGTCTCCGGCCAGTCCAAGGCGGCTCCATTCATGCTGGGGCTGACGGTGGAATGACCGTTTTTGCGGCGAAAACAGTTTGTTTGACGTGATGAATCGAAACTAACGCGGTCTAATGGAGTTTGAACTAGTACAAATGTAAAATGTCTATGCTTGTGTTTGATTGCAACAATAAGCGATATAGCCGGCGGGCCATTTGGGCGGATGGCGCGGCGCGAGCGAGGAGCATCCCCGCAGCGGGCTGTGACGAGCGAGCAACAAAGCCAGCCGCCCAAAGGGCCAACGGATATATCGCTTATTGTTGCAATCAAGCACCAGGCAGAAGCAGCAACACGAAAGACAATCAAATGAATCAGCCCGAACGCACCTCGAAAGATCAAGTATGCCGACGCTAACCGCCCCACCTACGTCCGAAATCCAGAAGTCGACTCCCAAGGCAATCGAAGAACTGGCCTCGCACCACAGTGCCATTCAAGCCCAACTGGCCAAGGCCATTGTCGGCCAAAAATCCGTCATCGAGAACGTCCTGCTGACCGTTTTCTGCGGCGGCCACGCATTGATCGTTGGCTGTCCGGGCCTGGCGAAAACGCTGCTCGTGAACTCGCTGGCGAAGACGCTCGCGCTTTCCTTCAAGCGCATTCAATTCACGCCCGATTTGATGCCTTCAGACATTACCGGCACGGATGTCATTGAGGAAGACCCGGTGAGCGGGAAGCGCCGCCTGGAATTTTTGCAAGGGCCGGTCTTTGCCAACATGGTGCTGGCGGACGAAATCAACCGCACGCCGCCCAAGACCCAGGCCGCGATGCTGCAGACCATGCAGGAGCGCGAAGTCACGATTGGCAACAAGACCTATCCGCTGCCGTCGCCGTTCCATGTTTTCGCGACCCAAAATCCGATAGAAATGGAGGGCACCTACACTTTGCCGGAAGCGCAGGCCGATCGCTTCATGTTTAGCATCCATAGCACCTACCCAACCAATGAGGAGGAGGAAATGGTAGTGCGGACCACAACGGGGATTGAGACGCCCCAGTTGGATCCCGTCCTGGACGCCCGGCAAATTATTGACATCCAAAAGCTCGTGCGCGCCATTCCCGTTTCGGCGGAAGTGGTGCGTTACGCCGTTCGATTGGTTTCGCGCACGAGGCCGGAGGATCCGCGTTCTCCAAAATACGTCAAGGAGTTCGTTCGGTGGGGGGCGAGCCCCCGGGCTTCGCAATACTTGATCCTCGGCGCGAAAGCCCGGGCGGCCGTCGCCGGAGATTTCTGCGCGGATTATCAAGGCGTGCGTTCAGTCGCGCGCGAAGTGTTGCAGCACCGCATCCTTGTCAACTTCCACGCCCGCACCCAGAAAGCCACCGCGCTGAGCATCATCGACCAATTGCTCAAGGACGTCGCGCCCGACGAAAAATGAAACGCCTGCGAATGGTTCTATTATGAATCCTCCGGTGACATTTGACGCGAATTTGCTGGGCGCTTTGGAGGACATTTCGCTCGTGGCGCGGAATGTGGTCGAGGGATTTTTGAGCGGGCTGCATCAAAGCCCGTTTCTTGGTTACAGCACGGAGTTTGCGTCCTACGGCCCTTACGTCCCCGGTGATAACTTGCGCTATGTCGATTGGAAAGTATGGGCGCGGACGGACAAGCTCTACGTCAAACAATTCGAGGACGATACAAACCTGGCTTGCCAAATTCTGCTGGATTCAAGCGCGTCGATGGACTTTGGCGCCGGGAACAAGTTCCAATACGGGCGTCTGCTGGCGGTGGCGCTGGCTTACTTCATGACGCGGCAGCATGATGCTGTGGGCCTCGCGCTTTTTGGCCAGGCGACGGCGCAAGCGCTGCCCTCCCGTGGCGGACGCCAGCATCTGGACGAGATACTTCTGATGCTGTCTTGTTCCGCCGCCGAAGGGCAGGCGAGTCTCGGCCATGATTTGTTTGACGTGGTGGAGACGTTCAATCGGCGCGGGTTGACGGTGATTATCTCAGATTTCTTCGCGTCGAAAGAGGCCGTGTTTGAATTGTTCCAGCAACTTCACGATCGCCGGCAGGAGGTCATCGTTTTCCATCTCATGGCGGGTGAGGAGCTTGATTTCAAATACGAGGGCGAGTTGTTGTTTCATGATGCCGAAACAGGCATGGAATTGCCCGTGCATGCCGCCAGTTTCAGGAAGGAATATCTGGCCCGGGTCAGCCAGTTCCGGCGCGAACTGGAGCATGAATGCGACAAATATGAAATAGATTATCAACTGCTCCGCACCGACGAACCACTGCACAAAGCCTTGAGCGCCTACATGGAGAAACGGCGACTTGTATGAACGAACTCGCTGACTAAACGCCTATGCCGCAAATCATTTTTGGCAACGCAGCGTTTCTGGCGGGCATGGCCGCTCTGGCCATCCCGATCCTGGTCCATTTTTTGCTGAAGCGGAAGCGATTGAAGCTGCGGTTCAGCACGCTCCAATTTTTCGCCCAAATGGATGAAAAAGCGGGGCGCCGCCGGAAGCTGTTGAATTGGCTGTTGCTCGCGATGCGCATTTTCCTGGTCTCGTTGATCGTGCTCGCGTTCGCGCGGCCATATATGTCGAACGCGCGCCGCGCTGCCAATGAGCGCCCGGCGAAACGGGTTGTTTTTGTTTTGGACCGCTCCGCCAGCATGCGGGTGACCGAGGGCGGAACGACGCGGTGGGAGAAAGCGAAAGACATTTTGCGCAAAGCAGTCTCAGAAATGGCATTGGATGACCGCGCCGCGCTGGTGGATTGCGCCTCGCCGCCGAAAACGCTCTCGCCCTTGGATCCGGCGCCGAAATTAATTTCAGTAATTGACAGCCTTGAGCCTGGTTTCGGGTCGGGCGAAGTGGGCGACGGAATCCTGGAAGCGGTAAAGCTTCTGACGGCCAGGGATTTCCCGGGCGAATCGGAGATTTATGTTGTCAGCGATTTGCAAAAGCAAAGCTGCCAGAAGCTGGAATCGATATCCGTGCCCCAAAACATAGGTTTGAAAATCGTTGGGGTGGGGGCCGCCAACACACCCAACCTCGCGGTTTCTGATCTGGCGGTCGGGAAAGGGGAGTCTCCGCTTCAGGCGACGATTGCCAATTACTCGTCGGAGGAGGTTTCGGACACGAGCTTGGAATTTGTCATCAACGGCCAGATCGCGTTTTCGACTTCGGTCTCGGTGGGGGCGCATACCACCACAAATGTGTCGTGTGCATTGCCATCGCTGCCCTACGGCTGGCATCAGATCAGCGCCCGATTAGCGACACATGATTCCTATCCGTTGGACGACGAGCGAGACCAGGTTTTTCAAACGCCGCCGCCGTTGAAGGTGTTGTGCGTCGAGCCTCGCCCGGCGAAGCACGCATTTTCGGAGGATAGCTTTTTCCTCCTCAGCGCGCTGCAGCCGGATCGCGACGCCTCCAATGCGATTGGGTCGCCGTTCAACATCGAAAAAGTGCCTCCCGCCGGGTTGGTCGGCAAACTGCGAGATTCCGCTGCGGCGCCGTATCGCGTCGTCCTGCTGCCGGCCATGCGGCAATTGCCGGACGGCGCGGGGAGCGCGCTGCTCGAATACGTGAAGGCTGGCGGCGGATTGCTGGTTTTCGCGGGCGATGGCGTCAACGCCAGCCAATACAATTCGGAGTTGAGCGAATTGCTGCCTGCCAGCGTGGGCCGCGTTGAAGGCGATACGATGACTTACGAGAACTATTGGCGGCTGCGCGATTTTGACAGCAACTCGACCGTGTTTGCCGCATTTCGCCAGGCGCATAGCGGTGATTTGACGATCCCGGAATTCTGGCGGCGGTTCGCGCTTTCGCCAATCGGTTCCGCCCAGGTGCTCGCCCGATTCAGCGATTCCGCGCCCATGATCATCAGCAAAGGGATTGGCGCTGGACGCGTTCTTCTCGTCAACACGTCGGCCAACACCGGATGGAGCGATTGGCCGAAACACAAGACGTTCGTCCCATGGCTTCATGGAGCCTGCCATTATCTGGCAGGCGATGAGCTGTCCTTGGGGCCGCGATTTGAAGACTCCTTCATTGCCGGGGCGGCGGTGGAATTGGATATTGGCACTAACTACGCCAATCAGGGAATCCGGTTCCGTCCACCCGAGGGGGTTGAGGAAGTTGTCAAAGCGAGCGGCGCCGGCAAGATCGAGTTGCAACCGCAAATTCCCGGCTTCTATTCGCTGCTCGACTCCAGCGGACAAACCATTCGGCTGCTGGCTGTCAACACGCCGCAGCGCGAATCCGATCTGGCTGGCTTCGCAAGTCCTGATCTTCAGGCGCTTATCACCCGCAGCCAGGCTGTGACAGGCAACAAGCTGCTCGCATCGGTGCTCGATCCCGTCGAGGGTGGGCAGGGGCTGTGGCGGGTGGCCTTGATGACGGGCATTCTATTTCTCCTTTTGGAAACTGTATTCTCAAATCGAACGTTCGCTTGACAACATGAAAGGCTGATTATGAACAAACATTTGCAATACAACGCAGACAGGCTGGAGACAGCGCGGATGGCAAAGGATCGCGCGCGGCGTCTCGCTTTTATATCCAGCCTGTGCGCGGTGGCGCTCGGATTTGCGCTGGCGATTGCCGTGGGGGATTATTGGTGGCAATTGCCAGCGCCGGCCCGGCTCGTCGGCATCGGCGGGCTGGGCCTGATCGGGATCTTTGGCTGCGTGCGATTGTGGCACCTGCTGTATCACCCGACGAGCGCCAAACAGGTCGCGCTCGAATTGGAGACCCAGCGCCCCGAGCTGGGCTGCGTCGTCTCGACTGCCGCCGAATACCTGGAGGGCGGGCGCACCGCGTCGCAAAAATATGAGCCGGAGTTGGTCGAAGCATTGCAGGAACAGGCCGCCAAACGCCTGTTGGTGGTGGAAACCAATTACTACCGGAAACTCGCCATCTCTGGCGGCTCGCTGGCCGCCGTTGTGGCGGCGTGCCTGCTGTTTGTCGTGTTCGATCCTGATTCGATGACAGCATTAGCTCGTGTCACCGCGCCGTGGTCAGGGAAAACGTACACGCGCGTTGCAGTCAAACCGGGCGATGCCGAGATTCGGGCGGGCGAAAACCAGCCTGTTCAAACCGTATTCTCCGGACGCCTTCCGAAAGACGCGCGCTTGCGCTGGCGGGAAGCCTCCGCCGGCAAATGGCATACCGTCGCGATGTCAAAGGACACCAATGGCGGTTTTGAATCGTTGCTCCAGAATGTCCGCGGACCGTTAAAATACCAGGTCACTGGAAGCGATGCTGTCTCGCCGGAATACACCGTCAAAACCTACATTCCACCCGAGATCAAGGACTTCAAATTAAGCGTTCGCCAGCCGGCTTACACGAAGACTCCCATGATTGAGCATAGCAGTCCCAGTTTGAGCGTGCTGCGGGCGAGCGATTTGACGTTTCGGATAACCAGCACGCCAAAGGTCGCCACGGCGCGGCTGCGCTTTGCCAACGATTCCAAGGTCGATCTGGCTGCAGGCTCCGGCAATGTCTGGACGGGCAGCTTGAAGGCGACCAATGACCTTTATTACTGGGTGGAAATGGCGGACAACGAAGGGCACAAAGGCGGCAACATCACTCCATACCACATTCAAGTCCTGCCGGATGAACCGCCCAAGGTTGAGATACTTGACCCCGGCATGGATACGCGGGCCGATCCGACCAACAAAATCCCGTTGAAAATTTCTGTGACGGACGATTTTGGAGTCGGCGAGATCAAGCTCGTTTTCCAGAAATTGAATGGCAAGGAGCAGACCATTGTTTGCCCGAAGATTCAGACCGATGAAAAGGAGGCCACAGCGGAAGCGGTCATCGATCTGGCGCCCCTGCGTCTGAGCGAATACGAAGTGGTCGCTTATCACGCGGAAGCAAAGGACAACAACACGCTGGACGGCCCCGGCATCGGCAAATCTCCAGTTTACTTTGTCGAATACACCACCAAAGGCGAACCGTTATCCGAATGCCACGGCGCCTGCCAAAAAATCAATCTGCTTGTTCTCGAGAAGCAGATCATTGCCGCGACGACGGCGGTGGAGGAGAAAGATGTCGAGGATAAATTGCCCACCGTCGCTGCCATTCAGCGGCAGACCAAGGCTTATGCTGAGATCTTTCGCGATTCATTTCTTCTGAGCGTGTCGCCGCCCGAGGCGAAAACGGAATTTGCCGACGCCATCGCCTGCATGAACGAGGCCTCCGAGAAATTGGATGATGCCAAGCGCCCCGCCGCCCTCATTGCCGAAAACGACGCGCTTGAGCATCTGTATCAAGTGACACGCCTGCTTCCAGAATTGGAAGCGGGCATGTGCAAGGGCGGCAATGGCAATTGCGTCAAAATTGTTTTGGAAGCCATCGAGAAATTAAAGGAAAGCCAGAAGAAGGATCGCCAGCAGGAATTGCCAAAAATCATTGCGGCGGCAAAGAAGCTGGCGGCCCAGCAAGCCGCGCTGGCGGATATTTACCGCCGCTCGCCGGAGAAGCCGCCCGGCCAGGCGAAAGGGGAAAACCCCAACAAACCGCCTGGAGTCGCCAAGTCCGGCAAGGGCAACAATGGCCAAGGCGGCGCGAACAGCGCTCCGACGGAGCCGCAGGAAGCGAACGACTCCACTAACAACGTGGCCAGCAAAAGTGAAAATCCCCAATTGGACGAACAGCAAAAGGAGCTAAGCGAAGAGGCGAACGCGCTCGCGGAAAAACTTCGCGAATTGTCCGGCAAGGACCCGCGCGTGAGCGGCGCGTTGAGCCAGGGAATGCGGGCGGCCTCGGGGCACATGGCCGACGCAGCGCATCAAATTGCCAAGGGGCGTCCGAATTCGGCCATGCAGTCCGCCGGGTTGGGATTGTCGGGCCTGTCGTCCGTCATCAACGAGCTTGAGCAGTTGCTTTACGATAATTCCCGGGCCACCGACATGGCCACTGAGGAATACCCCAAGGAATTTCAGTCGATGATCTCCGATTACCTGCGCCGATTGTCCTACGCGCAATAGCGTATCGCGTTTGCTGATAAGATCGTGATCGAATTTTCCTACAGACTGGATTGGCGATGGTTCCTTGCGGGAAGTTTTGCCGCGGTCGCTCTGATCGGGTTGAGCTACGCCAAAGCTCGCGGCGGAAGCGCCGCCGGATGGCGCGCCGCGTTATCCGTCGTGCGCTTGCTTAGCGTGGCCGCGCTGGTGGTTTGCCTGCTCGATCCGGAGCGGGTGGAAGAGTTTCGCCACTACCAGCCATCATGTGTGGCTGTGATGATGGACACATCGCGGAGCATGGCCTGGGAGGAGCAAGGGGGAACCCGATTGAAGCTCGCGCAAAATTGGGTGAAAAAGGAATTGAAACCGCCCCCCAATTTTCAAGTTTCCTATTACGGATTCAACAGCAACGCCTTTCCGCTGGGCAACCGCGCCGATCTCGACAAGCTAGCGCCTGATGGAAATCAAACGGCCTACGCCGCTTCCCTTGAAAATCTCGCCACCATGACAAGCCAGGATGCGCCAGCCAGCGTGGTTCTGCTCTCGGATGGGGAAGATAATTCCATGAAAAGCGCGGAGTCCATCGCCAGGGCATTTGGCGAGCGGAAAATTCCGGTCCACACCGTCGTCATCGGCAGTTCGAACGAGCCGCCGGACATCGTCGTGGAAAATGTTCAAGTTCGGCGCGCGCTGTTGAGCCAATCGACAGCGAAGGCCGTGGTGAAATTGCGATCTTCGGGTTTCGCCGGCAAATCCGTCCCCTTGCGAATTCTAAAGGATGACAAGGTTTTGGTGGAGCGAAAGGTCGTGCTGGCTGGCGGCACTCAGAAGGTTGAAATGGAATTCACACCAGCTTCCAGCGGTTTTCAAACGTTTGTGGCGGACGTTCCCGCGCAACCCGGAGAGCGATTGACCGAAAATAACCGGCGCGAATTCGGAGTTACCACCATGGAGCAGAAGCTTCGGGTCATTTACATGGAGGCGAGCGGCGTTGAAAAAGGCGTCTTCCAGCCGCTCTACTTAAAGCATGCGCTCGAAGACACGCCGGGGATTGAGGTCAAGACGCTTTTCGTGGAGCAATACGGCTCGTCGCCCTCCCTGAATACGAAAGTGGCATACGTTGACCCCAAGAACGGCGATAAAATTTACCGCGTCGGGCATCCAACCCAGGGTTATCCGCGGACGCTGGAGGAATTGCTCAAATACCAGGTTGTGATTTTTAGCGACGTTTCGACGGGCGATTTCACTCCTGATCAGCTCAAAGCCACCGAGCGTTTTGTCACGGAGTTTGGCGGCGGCTTCGCGATGGTGGGCGGCCATACCTCTTTTGGGGCGGGCGGCTACCAGCACACTATTATTGACAACTTGATTCCAGTCGGAATGGAGCGCGAGGCCGACTTGACTGAAAACACCTTCCAACCCCGCGTGGCGGATAATGCCTGGGCGCATCCCGTCATGCACATTAGCGGCGATCCCGACGAAAATCGCGCGATTTGGACCACCAAATTCCCCCCGCTGCAAGGATACAACCGTTGCGACCGCGCCAAGCCCGGCGCCACCGTCCTGCTGGAGCATCCGACCGACCGCACCGACTACGGCCCCGCCATCATCCTGGCGACCCAGGAGGTCGGGCGCGGGCGCACCATGGCATTGACGACGGATACGACTTACCTTTGGGGAGAATGGTTTGAAACAATCTGGGGCGAAAAAATTGATCCAAACCAGCGCCTGTCCGAAGCCAACTGCGACGCCCGCTACTTCAAGCAATTCTGGCTGAACTCCGTCCGCTGGCTCGCGGCGCATCGCTTTGATTTCGAGGCGGACCTCGTCGGCATCGACGTGGCGCAGACATACGGCGCGCCAAATCTGGATATTCCAGTGCGCGTGCGGGCCGCAAATCGCGGCGGCCAGGAAACGGGCGACGCGGAAGTCACGCTGCATTTGTGGAATGATGCCGCGGAAGTGCAGAGCGCGCGCGCGCTTTATTCCGAGGAGCAGCGATGTTACCTGGGAATTGTCAAGCTTCCCTCCGTCGGGAAATTTCGCCTTCAGGCCACCGCCGCTTTCAAGGACGGTAAGACCGCCGAAGATCAGCAAATCCTGATCGGCGAAGATGTGGACCGCGAAATGGCCGACATCCGCGTCAAGCCCGACGCTTTGACTGCGATCTCCCGTTGGTCAGGCGGGCAGGTTTTCTCACCCGGCACAAACGATTCGAACGCGATGGCTCGCGCGTTAAGCGGCTCCAAGCCTTCTAGTGTCGAATATCGGAAGTCGCCCGTTTGGGACAAGTCCTGGTGCCTGGGAACCATCATCGGCCTGCTGACAATCGAATGGGTTATCCGCCGGCTGCGCGGAATGTCGTGAGCTGAATCAAATGCCGCAAAAGATGACCATGAACTTCACACCGTCGAAATGGAGCAGGGCGCCGCTATGGCTCGCTCTCCTTCTCGCGATTTCCTGTCTTTCCCATTGGCCGGTCCGCGCACAGCAAGCGCCCGCCGACGATTCGCAAAACCTGGAAGAGCAGGAATTGGAAATCGACAAGCAGCACTTCCGCAAAATCTTTGACGCGATGCAGGCTTACAAAACGAAAACCGGCGATTTGCCGAAATGGCTGTCTGATCTTTTTCCGGAATATCTCTCCGACCCCGGCGTCTTGATGTCGCCGGTTGAGATTCGCACGCGCCGCTCCGCGCTTTGGAATAATCACGATCCGAAGATGGCCACCTCCTACATTTATGAATTCAGCGACGCGGACGCGGGAGAAAAGGACGAAGACGGCGTCGAACTGACGATGAGACGCAAGAAGGATATCCAGATGCAGGAGTATGGCCCTGTGATCCCGATCCTCCGCTGCCATTTGCACAAGCGCGTCTTAAATC
>VFSW01014158.1_pt1 | contig 11043 bp, 11 predicted proteins | sample 5358111 | NCBI WGS metagenome assembly VFSW01 (sample SAMN11554181, study PRJNA540505) | mine drainage metagenome | isolation source: sediment from site ElyBrook_90M | place: USA: Ely Copper Mine, Vershire, VT | collected 2017
TGGCCGAACACCTGATGCTGATCGATCTGGGACGCAACGACATCGGCCGCGTGGCGCAGAACGGCACGGTCAAGCTCACCGAAAAGATGATCATCGAGCGCTACTCGCACGTGATGCACATCGTCTCGAACGTCGATGCAAAGCTCAAACCAGGTCTGAATGCGATGGACGTACTCAAAGCGACCTTTCCGGCCGGCACGGTATCGGGCGCCGCCAAGGTGCGCGCGATGGAAATCATAGACGAGCTGGAGCCTTCAAAGCGCGGCATTTACGCAGGTGCCGTCGGATATCTTGGATTTAACGGCGACATGGATGTGGCAATCGCGTTACGCACTGCCGTCATCAAGGACAGGACGCTGTATGTTCAGGCAGGGGCGGGCATCGTGGCCGACTCCAATCCTGACAGCGAATGGACAGAAACACAGAACAAGGCCCGTGCCGTATTGCGCGCCGCCGAAATGGTGCTGGACGGCCTGGATGCAGCAGTGCATCGTTAATCACGTCAAGAGACCAACCACTTTTTTACACGAAAGTCACAGACTGGTTATGATTGCACCTTGCACCTTGCACCTTGCACCTTGCACCTTGCACCTTGCACCTTGCACCAGTCACTTCGTCCTTTGAACACTTCAGGAAGTTAACTTTATGATTGCCGTCGAAATCGAAGCACCCATTATTGACCACAGGCTCAACATCGTAAGCAACTTGCTTCTCGCCCAGTAGCGTATGGCTAAAGTCATCGTGATGTTTACCGAAGAAAAGCATGAAGAGCCAGTACAAGGAGTCCTTGCACGTCTGCGCGCCCATCCCGCCCAGATCAAGGGTGATGGACTGGCAATCAAACGAGATGATTTGTATGACCGCACCAGTCTTTGTTGATACCAATTCCGTTTTCTGCGCGTTGATCAAACAACAGCGGCCAAATGAAGGTATCATCGCCACAATCCCCATTGATAATGGAGCATCCTGATGAATCTAGACCGCGCCATTCAGCAACACTTGGAAAAGCTTCCTCTCTCGCTACAGAGCGAGGTTTTGGATTACATTCTTTATCTGGAACAAAAAACGAAAAAACAATCCGCCAGCGACAGCGAACGCCGGAAGCATCTGGCAATCGCACTGCAAAAGGTGGCTGCCATGAATCCTTACGCCGAAATTGACCCGACCGCATGGTTGCAGGAACAGAGAACTGATCGCGCCTTGCCAGGACGGGATTAGCCATCATGCTGGCCGACAGCAACATCCTGATTTACGCCACAAAGCCGGAACACGCGGCGCTTCGCCAGTGGCTGATTGATACCCTGCCCAAAGTATCTGTCATCAGCAAAGTGGAGATTCTCGGCTACCACAAGCTACATGCCGCCGAAAAAGTTGCACTGACAAAATTGCTGAGCTGTTTGGAACTGATTTACCTGACACCTTCAAGCTATGAAATCGCCATCCAATTACGCCAGCAACAAAAGCTCACACTCGGCGATGCCCTCATTGCAGCCATCTGCCTTGAACGGGGATATGCACTGGCGACCCGCAACACACCGGACTTCACCTGGATTGACGAGTTGAAAGTAATCAATCCGTTGGAACAGCATTGAATCCGGAAGATAAATATGGAAAGATGATGATGAAATTTAAATATAATTTGCTGCTATCCTCACTGTTGGCAATATTCATAAATACTTCTGCGAATGCCGAAAATTGGGTTTCGATATTAAAATATGACGCTGGAGAAGAATTTATAGATAATGATTCAATTCGAGTCGAAAATGGCCTAATTTTATTAAAAGAAAAGTTTGTGTTAAATGAGACCGTTATTGGCAAAGGTTTTGCTTTTAATGTTTTAGCTGGCGGTCATGTAATCAATTGCAATGAGAGGACGGCAGCAGATACGGATTACAGTTACCTAGATTATGGAAAAATAACAAAATTTCTTGAAGTTCCAAAAACAGAATGGAAGTTTTTAAGTAAGAAATATGAGAGTATTGCTATTATGGCAGACGCAGTTTGTGCCTCTATGGCGACAAAAGTATCATCAATACTTGCAGAAGATAAACATTCTAAACAAGCCGAACTTGATTGGCATAATACAATTGATAATTTCCTACACGAAGTAAAGGTTGCTGAGGGTTTTGATTACTACGCAAGTGAAAATGCTAGTTTATATAATTCACTCGATTTAGAGGTAAAAAATCTAGGCAATAATAAAGAGTATTGGAACAAGGATTCTCTATTTTTTTTGTGCGAAGCTCATAAAAAAGTAATGCGGCAATTTAATACTGCAAACTATGAACTTGTAAAACTAGGCAGTCTTTGTACCAATCACTCGCCAACACTTTCCAAACTTGATTCATTGAAAGATCGTGCAAGCAAGGGTGATGCATCTGCTCAACATACCCTTGGACTGATGTTTTATAACGGGGAAGGTGTTCCAAAAGACATACCAAAAGCAATGCAATTGCTAAAAAAATCAGCTGATCAGGGCTATTCTAAAGCCGAAGCAGCTCTGAGTTCAATATATGGGTCTGGTGATGGAGTTACAAAAAATGATGCCATTTCCTTTGAGTGGAACCTTAAGGCTGCAATACAAGGGGACGCTACTGACCAGTTTATGGTTGGGACGAAATATATGCAAGGAACTGGAGTTGTTCGGGACTATGTTCGCGCTTATGCTTGGTATAACTTGTCTGCCGCACAAGGAAAAAAGTCTGCAATAGAAGCACGTGACTACTTGGAGCAATACCAACTGACGGCTAATCAGCGTGCAGAGGGTCAACTTCTTGCCTCTAATTGGAAAAAAGGCGATACGTTACTACCCACTAATAACAATTCAATGACTCAAACGCCAGAAATCAGCGATGCATTAGGTGGTACTGTACCAAAACTATCTAGAACCGGATCGGGTTTTATTGTCAGCGCAAATGGCGCACTGCTTACTAATCACCATGTTGTTAACGGCTGTTCTATTCTCAAAATTCGCGATTCCTCGAAAATTGAATATAACGTGACTGTTGTCGCGACTGATGCCAGGAATGATTTGGCGTTACTACAAACGGCTACAGCAGTATCACTGCCTGTGGCAATTTTTCGAACAAATACTTCAGTTGAATCGGGTGAAAGCGTCGTTGCCTTGGGTTACCCGCTTGCTGGCGTTTTGGCCTCTGAAGCAAATGTGTCATTTGGTTATGTGAGTGCAACTGCCGGGTTGGCGGATGACACAAGCAAATTGCAAATCTCAGCACCTGTCCAACCCGGCAATAGCGGTGGACCACTGCTAGATCAGTCGGGTAATCTAATTGGCGTTGTGGTTGCAAAGCTGGATGCCATCAAGGTTGCAAAAGCTATTGGCGATATTCCGCAAAACATCAACTTTGCCGTCAAGGGTGAAATTGCGCAGGTTTTTTTAAAAGCACACAAGGTCAGATTCAAGTCTGCAACAGCCACAAAAAAGCAGAGCAATACCGAAATAGCAAGTCAAGCTAGAACATTTACTGTACTGGTCGAATGTTACAAATAATACTGGCAGGACTAAATAATGACGCAGAATAATAATTACCTTATGGATTCTACGTTTCATATTGTCTCGAAGCTTGATGCCGCCGAAAGACAGCTTCGCCAGGTTGTTCGCCTTTTCTTTCAGCGCGGAGACGATGTGGCCATTCATACTTTGGCCGCCGCCGCATACCAGATTATCAGTGATTTGTGCGAAATTAAGGGCATTCATCGAGAGATAGAAGATTCTGCAATCTTGGAAGAAATGGGGATCAAAAGGGATGCTCTGGCAGCGTTGCGAAAGCCACAAAATTTTTTCAAACATGCTGACAAAGACACTGAAGGTGTCGTTCGATTCAACCCGCTTTTGAGTACATGCCTGATTCTGTATGCCATTCAGTACTTTTATGCCATTACTGGAAAACAGTTTCCAGAAGGTCAAGTATTCCGTGTATGGTTTTTTCTTCGCTTCCCAGATCGCATGCCTCCAGATGCCAAAGCTCTGCTTTCAAAAATTCCGAATATAATTAGTACAGATGATTACACTCTGTTCCTTGACTTGATTGGCTCATTTTATGCCAGCCAATAGCTGTAGTACTTCTGTCCTACCAAAATAATTAATATGTTACGGTTAACCGAAATAAAACTGCCGATAGGCCATCCTGAAGTTGACATCAGGGCGGCCATCCTCAGGCGGCTGGGTTTGACGCACGATGAACTGGTCAACTTTACCGTGTTCAAGCGGGGCGTGGATGCGCGCAAATCGCATGCGATCCTGTTCACGTATACGCTGGACGTGACGGTGTGCAATGAATCAGACGTGTTGGCGCGCTTCAAAAACGATCAGCATGTCAAAATTGCGCCCGATACAGGCTATTATTTCACCGCCCATGCAGCGCAGAACATGTCACCAAGACCCATCGTCATCGGCATGGGGCCTGCCGGCCTGTTCGCCGGCCTGTTGCTGGCGCAGATGGGTTTTAAACCGCTGATACTGGAGCGCGGCAAGGCGGTGCGCGAACGCACCAAGGACACTTTCGGGCTGTGGCGGCAGGGCGTACTCAACCCGGAATCCAACGTGCAATTTGGCGAGGGCGGTGCAGGCACTTTTTCGGATGGTAAGCTGTACAGCCAGATCAAGGATCCGCGTTATCTGGGTCGCAAGGTGCTGGATGAATTCGTCAAGGCCGGTGCACCGCCCGAAATATTGTATGTCAGCCACCCGCATATCGGCACTTTCCGCCTGGTCGGCATGGTCGAGAAAATGCGCGAGACCATCCAGCAGCTGGGCGGCGAAATCCGCTTTGAAAGCCGGGTCGATGACATCGAAATCGAGCAAGGCCCGGACAACCAGCAACAGGTCAGAGGCGTGGTGCTCGCCAGCGGTGAGCGCATCGCAACGGATCATCTGGTGCTGGCAGTCGGACACAGCGCACGCGACACCTTCGAGATGATCAGACGGCGCGGCATTTACATCGAAGCCAAGCCCTTTTCCATCGGCTTTCGCATCGAACATCCGCAATCCTTGATCGATGCGGCCCGTTTTGGCAAAAACGCCGGCAACGAACTGCTGGGGGCTGCGGATTACAAGCTTGTACATCACGCCAGCAACGGCCGTTCAGTTTACAGCTTCTGCATGTGCCCGGGCGGCACGGTGGTCGCCGCAACCTCCGAAGCAGGTCGTGTGGTGACCAACGGCATGAGCCAGTATTCGCGCAATGAGCGCAATGCCAATGCGGGCATCGTGGTGGGCATTACCCCAGAAGTGGATTTTCCCGGCGATGCGCTGGCCGGCGTTGAGTTTCAACGGCGCTGGGAATCCCGTGCTTTCGAGCTGGGCGGCGGGACCTATCAGGCGCCCGGACAACTGCTGGGCGATTTTCTGGCAGGCAAGCCTTCGATCCGCTTAGGCTCGGTGCAGCCCTCCTACACGCCGGGCGTACACTTGACCGATTTGTCCACCGCACTGCCCGACTACGCGATCGCCGCGATCAGGGAAGCGCTGCCCGCCTTTGCCCGCCAGATCAAGGGGTTCGATCTGCCTGATGCAGTGCTGACCGGCGTTGAGACACGCACCTCGTCGCCGGTACGCATCAGGCGCAATGCCGACGACCTGCAGAGCATCAATACGCGCGGACTGTATCCTGCCGGTGAAGGGGCAGGGTACGCGGGCGGCATATTGTCGGCGGCAGTCGATGGTATCGAAATCGCCGAAGCCGTCGCGCTGAGCATGGCAGCCACATCTAACGGGCATGGCAGCAGCCATCACGAATAATGAAACTTGCCATGCCCGTTTCCCTCACCCAAACCCTCTCCCGAAGGAGAGGGGACAACCGTATCGCTACGCGTGTTTCACGTTAAGCAACACGATGGACGATTTGAGCGTTGTCGAGCTGGATACGCCGCCGGACGACTTCCTGCCTGACGAGCCGGAAGGCGCGGCATTTCACAAGGCATTTCAGGCCGCCAGAATTACCGGTTTTGACTGCCGCTATCTGGCCATTCTAAGGCAGGGTGTGCGTGTTGCCATAGTCCCTTATTTTACCGGCATCTTCAATCTGGGCACGCTGCTGCCGGAAGGCCTGCTGAAAAAATGCATCAACCGGATCAGCTTCCGATATGCCTGCGTCGGCCATCCCTCGACAGATATCGGCCTGATAGACGGAGAAATCTCAGCCGACATCCTGACGCTGGTTAACGCAACGCTGTCCAAAAAATCTTCATTGATCGCCTATAAGAATTTCCATGCAAACCTGCCGCTGCAGGGCTTTGTCAGGGCGCGCGGTTACCCTCTGCCCGTGCTGGCTCTCAAAGGCGATTATTATTCCGGACTGGACGGGCGGCGCAGGAACGATTTCAAGCACAAGCTGGCAAAAATTCAGTCGCTCAGAATTGAAGAGTGTTCGAATTTTCCGGAAGGGCGGGTGTCCGAAATATTCAGTCTCTACATGAATACCTATGAGCATGCGTCTATCCGGTTTGAACAGTTGACCCCTGAGTACTTTCAAAAAACCGCTTCCATCAGCCGATTTCTACTGTTTTTTGAGGCAGACAAGCTGATAGGATTTGCCCAGATAATTGGCAAAAACCACAAGGCGGTCTTCAAGTACGTAGGCATGGATTATCTGCATAGTCGCCAATACGGCCTGTATTACGGAATATGTCTCAAGGTCATTGAGGCCTGTTTGAAGGGCGGTTATCAGCAGCTGGATCTGGGTGTAACGTCATACCATTTCAAGCATTTGCTGGGCAGCGATCTGATTGAAACGAGCATCTACTATCGCCACCATAACCCGCTTGTTAACTGGCTGATGGGCAAGTTCAGTTTTTTAATTGAGCCTGACAAGCATGAGCTGCAGTGATTCCTGCCGTATGTAACGGTCATGGCGAAGGCGCCACACCTGATGATTAATCTCGCCATGCCCGTTCCCCTCACCCAAACCCCGCTTCGCGCCCCACGGCAGGCTTTGACAGCCAGCCGACTTATGCGGCGGAAAGCATGCTTTCCGAAATCCCGTATTCGTCCCGGAAGGAGAGGGGACAAACGAGTCGCTACGCGAGTTTCGCGTTACTGATGCGGGTGAATTCATGATATAAAGCAAGCATGGTTTGGCCCAAGGATCAAAAATGAAGCGTAAATCGAATGGGGGCAAACTGCATTTGATTGTCTGAAGGTTGAACAGCCCAGGGGCGAATTGCGCATCTCTGGCATGTTAAAGGTATGGGCGCCGGCGAAAAACGAGATCAATACAAACGATATAGGTTTTATATGCTGTTAATGATAGACAATTACGATTCCTTCACCTACAACCTGGTGCAGTATCTGGCCGAGCTGGGCGCGGAGGTGGTCGTTCATCGCAACGACGAAATCACGATAGCCGGGATCGAAGAAATGCAGCCAGATCACATCGTGGTATCGCCCGGACCCTGCACGCCGAACGAAGCCGGGATTTCGGTGGCTGCAATACAGCATTTTGCAGGCAAGATTCCCGTGCTCGGCGTATGCCTGGGCCACCAGAGCATCGGTCAGGCGTTCGGCGGCAGGATCATCCATGCCAGGCAGCTGATGCACGGCAAGACGTCCTTGATACACCACAACAGCCGCAGCGTGTTCACAGGTCTGCCCAACCCGTTTACCGCAACGCGCTACCACTCGCTGGTGATCGAACGCGAAACCTTGCCGGACTGTCTGGAAATCACCGCCTGGACGGACGACAATGAGATCATGGGCGTACGCCACAGAAGTATGGCCGTTCACGGCGTGCAGTTTCATCCCGAATCGATACTCACCGAACACGGGCATGAGATGCTGAAAAATTTTCTGGAAGGGTGCAAATGATCACACCCCAACAGGCGCTGGTGCGCCTGATCGAGCAGCGTGAAATCTTTTACGACGAGATGCTGTTCATGATGCGCCAGATCATGAGCGGCGAAGTGTCAGCCGCGCAGATTGCCGGCATCCTCGTGGGACTTCGCGTAAAGAAGGAAACGGTCGGCGAAATTTCTGCCGCCGCGTTTGTGATGCGCGAATTTGCCACCAAGGTGCCGGTATCGAACCGCGAGCATCTGGTCGACACTTGCGGCACCGGGGGCGACGGGATACAGACTTTCAACGTGTCAACCGCCAGCGCGCTGGTTGCAGCAGCTGCCGGCGCACGCGTCGCCAAACACGGCGGACGTTCGATATCCTCCACCTGCGGCAGCGCGGACGTGCTGGAAAAACTCGGCGTGAATATCAACCTGACTCCGGAACAGGTCGCGCTTTGCGTGGACACCCTCGGCATCGGCTTCATGTTTGCGCCCAATTTCCACGGCGCGATGAAGTATGCAGCACCCGTGCGTCGCGAACTGGGCGTGCGCACGATGTTCAACGTGCTGGGGCCGCTGACCAATCCTGCCGGCGCCGACAATCAGGTTCTCGGGGTTTTTCATGCCGATCTGGTTGGCATCATGGCGCGCGTGTTGCAGCGCCTGGGCAGCAGCCATGTGCTGGTGGTGCACGGCATGGACGGCATGGATGAAATATCCATCAATGCCGAAACCTGCATTGCGGAGTTAAAGGACGGTAAAATTGACGAATACACCGTCAACCCGGAGCAATTCGGGCTGAACTGTGCTTCCAATGAGCTGCTGCGCGTGGCGAATGTCGATGAGGCCTGCGCCATGCTGCTCGGCGTGCTGGACAACAAACCTGGTGCGCCGCGCGACATCGTTCAGCTGAATGCGGGTGCTGCGATTTATGTTGCCGGATTGAGCAACACATTGGCGGAGGGCGTGTCACGCGCCCTTGAAGTAATCGAAAATGGCGAAGCGCGCGCCCTGCTGGATAAACTCATCCAGGTGAGCCGGCAATTCTCACCGACATGACGCAAGCTCCATCTCTGAGCATACAGGGATTTTCGCAGGGATATTGCCCTTGGGCAATAACTCGCAAAGTGCTTGCGCTGGTCGGCTCCCTCATCCCATCCTTCCCCCGGCGGGGGAAGGTTAGAACGAATCGCTTCGCGACTTTCACGGCAACGGTGCCCGTTTGACGCTGCTGTATTCATTCCGCCGCTGCCCTTATGCGATCCGCGCACGCATGGCTTTGCTTGCCGGAGGTATTGACTTTACGTTACGCGAAGTCGATTTGAAAAACAAGCCTGCTGCCATGCTGGCGGCATCGCCCAAGGGCAGCGTGCCCGTACTGGTGTTGCCCGACGGACGCGTCATCGATGAGAGTTGGGACATCATGCAATGGGCGCTGCACCGGCATGACCCGGAAAACTGGCTGGGCGAGCAGGATGCGTATCTTCTGGCATCCCTGACTTTGATTGAAATTAACGATACCTGTTTCAAACAGGCGCTGGACGGATACAAATATGCAGGCAGCTAAACTGAGCATACAGCATACCGTGTTCAGGGGGAAGAATTTTTGCGGCATCTGGAAGCGCGTCTGACGGCAAACCGCTATTTGCTTGGTCAGACGATGTCCATTGCGGATGCCGCAATCTTCCCGTTCATCCGCCAGTTTGCCGGAGTTGATGCGGATTGGTTCGGTAGTTCGCCCTATCCTGCGCTGCGCGCCTGGCTGAACGGCCTGGTGAATTCTCCGCGTTTTGCGGAGGTCATGCAAAAGCCTGTTGTCGGGATAAATCCCGACCTACGATCCTTCATTCAGAAACAGGAGCTTTAGCTCCGTTGTTTCGTGGGAATGCCCTTGCGGCATGAATCCTTCATTTGTCGGGATAAATCCTGACCTACGCTTTTTCTCCTCGATCCTGAATCCTTCACGCAACCACTTGGGGCACAGTCCCTTCATTCAGGAGCAGGAGATTCATCTCCGTAGCTCCGAGGGAAGCCCCTTGCGGGCTTAGTTGTGCGGAGAATCAATGATGACATGACAGATTTATCGTCATATTCAGAATTGAGTTGTTTCATCAGACACTTGCGGTCTTGCGGCATGAATCCTGCTTCCTGCCTCTTGAAATTCCGTAAATCTGCTCCATTTGGTTGCAATCTCTTCAATCTCATAAAGGACAGTCATGACTGAAAATACGAATCGCGAAACCATGGGATTTCAGACGGAAGTTAAACAGCTTCTGCAACTGATGATCCACTCACTGTATTCCAACCGCGAAATTTTCCTGCGCGAACTGATCTCCAATGCGTCTGATGCCTGCGACAAGCTGCGCTTCGAAGGCCTGCACAATGACGTGATGTTCGAAAACGACTCCGACTTGCAGATCCGCATCGGCTACGACAAGGAAGCCCGCACGCTGTCCATTTCCGATAACGGCATCGGAATGAACCGCGATGAAGTCATCAGCAACCTGGGCACTATCGCAAAATCCGGCACCCGTGAGTTTTTCTCGAAACTTTCTGGCGACCAGCAAAAGGATGCCGGCCTGATCGGTCAGTTTGGTGTGGGCTTTTATTCCGCGTTCATCGTTGCCGATAAAGTGACCGTGACCACACGCCGCGCCGGAGAAAATACCGATCAGGGCGTCTCCTGGGAATCGGATGGCGGCGGCGAATTTTCCATCGAAATGATCGAAAAGGCGCAGCGCGGCACCACCATCACCCTGCATCTTCGGGAAGACCAGGACGATCTGCTTTCAGGCCACAAGATCCGTTCCATTATCCGCAAGTACTCCGATCACATCGTCCAGCCCATCGTGATGAAATCCGAAAAACATATGGCCGGGCACCAGAAGGAGGAGTGGAAAGACGGTGAGCAAATCATCACCGATGAGGACGAGACCGTCAATCAGGCCTCCGCCTTGTGGGCACGTTCAAAGAGCGAAATCACCGACGACGAATACAAGGCGTTCTACAAGCATGTCGGTCATGATTACGGCGATCCGCTGGCCTGGACGCATGCGCGTGTCGAAGGCCGCCAGGAATACACCCAGCTGCTCTATATTCCCGGTCGTGCGCCGTTCGATCTGTGGGATCACAAGGCGCAGCACGGCATCAAGCTGTATGTGAAACGCGTGTTCATCATGGACGATGCGGAACAGCTGTTGCCCTCCTATCTGCGCTTTGTGCGCGGCGTCGTCGATTCCAACAACCTGC
>VFSW01014159.1_pt1 | contig 11042 bp, 10 predicted proteins | sample 5358111 | NCBI WGS metagenome assembly VFSW01 (sample SAMN11554181, study PRJNA540505) | mine drainage metagenome | isolation source: sediment from site ElyBrook_90M | place: USA: Ely Copper Mine, Vershire, VT | collected 2017
CGTGGGTGCTGCGCGGCCTGATCCGGGTCGAGCTGCCGCCGCCTTCGTTCGCGCCGCTGCCGATCGCGCTGGTCACGGTGACGGCCATGCTTGCGGGCTTCGCGCTGCCGCCGCTGCTGCAGTTGCGCAGCGTGCCGCCGGTGCGGGTGCTGCGCAAGACGGCGGCCGCGCCGCCGCTCAGGTTCGGGATCGCCTATCTCGCGGCGCTCGCGGCGCTGGTCGCCATTCTCTGGAGCCTGGTGCGAGACACCGAGCTGGTTCTCGACCTGGTCGGCGGAGTGCTCGGGGTCGGCGCCGCGCTCGCCGCCGCCGGCTTCGGTCTGGTGAAGCTCACGGGCCGGTTGCGCGGCGGCGTGGGTGTCGCCTGGCGCTACGGGCTGGCCAACGTGTCGCGGCGCGGCGCCGGGAGTGTCGTGCAGATCGTCGCCTTCGGTCTCGGCATGATGGTGCTGTTGCTGCTCGCGGTGGTGCGCGCCGATCTGCTCGCGGACTGGCGCCGCAGCCTTCCGGTCGACGCGCCCAACAATTTCCTGATCAATATCCGACCGGATGAGCGGGGCGCACTCGAGGATTTCCTCGCCGCGCACGGCCTCGGCCGCAGCGAGCTGTACCCCATGGTGCGGGCGCGACTGCTCGCGATCAATTCCAAGCCGGTCGAGTCGCTGCACCGGCCGGGAGACGCCGCGCGCAACTACGTGGAGCGCGAGCAGAATCTGACCTGGGCGGCCCGTTTGATGGACGACAATCAGCTGCTCGCGGGACGCTGGTGGTCGCCGGCCGAGTTCGGCCGGCCGCTGGTGTCGGTGTCCTCCGAATATCAACAGGCGCTCGGGCTCGCGCTCGGCGACGAGCTGCGTTTCGATGTGGCGGGCGAACCGCTCGTCGTCAGGGTCGCGAGCTTCCGCAAGATTCGCTGGGACAGCTTCCGACCGAATTTCTTCCTGGTGTTCCCGCCCGGGCTGCTCGACGGCGCCGCCGGCACCTACATGACCAGCCTGTATCTGACGCCCGCGCAGCGTCCCGCGTTGACCGATCTGGTGCGCCGCTTTCCCACCATTTCCGTGTTCGACGTCGATGCCATTCTCAGGCAGATACGCGACATCATGGATCGTGCGTCGCTCGCCGTGCAATACGTGTTCCTGTTCACCCTGGCGGCCGGCGTGGTGGTGTTGCTGGCCGCGGTGCAGGCGACGCGCGACGAGCGCCGTTACGAGAGCGCGATGCTGCGCACGCTCGGCGCAAGCCGCGGCACGGTGCTCATGGGGGTCGCCGCCGAATTCTCGGCGCTGGGCTTCCTGGCCGGCACGCTCGCCGCGGTCGGCGCCACCGCCATCGGCTGGCTGCTCGCGCGCCGGCTGTTCGGCGTGCCGTTCAGCTTCGATCCCTGGGTCTGGGTCTTCGGCCTGGCCTGCGGCACGGTGCTGGTCGGTGTGAGCGGTACCCTGGCGACGCGCCGCGTGGTCGAGACGCCGCCGATCGTCACGTTGCGCGACGATTGAGGAGTCAGCGTACCTCGACGATCAACCAGCCTTCGGCCACGGGCGTTCCTTCGAAGGGCAGACCCTCGATGCGCAGGACATAGCTGCCCGCCGACAGGCTGGAGGTGTTGAACGTCGCCCGCAGCTCGCCGTTCGAGTCCCGGAGCACCTCATTGACGATCAGTGCCCGGCCTTGGTCCTTCTTGTCCACGACCAGACGGAAGCGCGAGTACTTCGAGTGGCTCAGGTCGAGATGCAGGTCGACCAGCTGCGGCTCGGCCCGGTTCACCAGCAGCCGCGCCCGATCGATGCCGGCGGCACGGTCGGGCACCATCGTCACGCGGCTCTCGGCCGAGGGTTGGACCAGCGACCCCTGCTGCTGGCGGCTGCGCGCGTCGTTCAGCTCGCTTTTCAAGTACAGGTACTTGCCGTAGAGCGCCCAGAGCGCCACCAGGCAGATGAGCGCGAACGCCGCGAGGCTTATGAGCGCGGGGGGTGTGCGCCACCACGGCGGCGTCGGCTCGCCGAGATCCTGGGGCCGGCCGATCGCGTCGAGCAGCTTCAGGCTCGCCTGGGCACGCTCCGCGAGCTTTTGCTCCGCGAGGTACTCGGGGTTCGCGAGGCACCAGTTCTCCAGCTGGCGCGCGCCTTTCACCGGCAGTTTGCCGTCGAGGTACCGCTCGAGCAACCGGTGCTCTTCGATGAACTTGCGATCGAAGCGCTGCCCGCCGGCCTCGGCGGCCGGTGCGCTGCCCGCCGTCGGGGCTTGAGTCGATGACATCGTCCTGGCCTCTGAAGGGTCGTGGTTGTTGCCGCGTTCATCATGCCGGTTCGCGGCGCAGGAATATGTGAAATGATCGGCAAAAGGCCCGTCAGGCGCGCGCCGGGGCGCCCTTCTCGAGCACGTCGCAGAGCGCGGCGACGGCCGGACCCCGGGTGCTCGATTTGCGCCACACCGCCCCCACGGTGCGCGCCGGGGCGGGTTTAGCGAACGGCCGGATCACGACGTCGCGCCGCGAGCCGAAGGGCGACTCGACCGCGAGTTCGGGCAGCAGTGTGATCCCGAGCCCCGCCACCACCATTTGCCGCAGGGTCTCGAGGCTGGTCGCGCGAAAATCCTCCGACTCCCGGACCTGGATGCGGCTGCACACCTCGAGGGCCTGGTCGCGCAGGCAATGGCCGTCCTCGAGCAGCAGCAGGGTCTGGCCGGCCAGATCCGCCACGCGGATCGAGGCCTTGGCGGCGAGCGGATGCCCGATGGGCAGCGCGAGAGTGAAGGCCTCCGCGTACAGTGCGCGGCTGTCGATACCGTCCTGAGGCGCCGGCAGGGCCATGATGCCCAGATCGATCTCCCCGTCGCGCAGGCGCTTCAGCAGGGACTCGGTCTGGTACTCGTACAGCATCAGGCCGAGGTGCGGCAGCGCCTTGCGGATCTTGCGCATCACCCGCGGCAGCAGGTACGGACCGATGGTCGGGATCAGTGCGACCTTCAGCCGGCCGGCGAGAGGATCGGCGTTGTTGCGGCCCAGCGCCAGGATTTCCTCGCTCTCCTGCAGCATGCGCCGGGCACGCGCCACCACCTGCCGGCCCACCTCCGTGAGTTGCACGTTCTTCGGTTGTCGTTCGACGAGCTTCACCCCGAGGTAAGCCTCGAGCTTCTTCAGCTGTGCCGAGAGGGTCGGCTGGCTCACGAAGGTGCGCGCGGCGGCCCGGCCGAAGTGGCCGGTGTCCGCGAGTGCCACCAGGTACTTGAGGTCCTTCAGATTCACGATAGAAGGATTCTATCAAATCCATATATCGAATCAATTCGATTAATTACCGCAGCGGCCTCATGCTCCCCCTCCTGAACCAATACCCATGCTGCGCAAGGAGTCATCCATGTCCCTGATCAATACCGAAATCAAGCCCTTCAAGGCCACCGCATACCACAACGGCAAGTTCGTGCCGGTGACCGAGCAGGATCTCAAGGGCAAGTGGTCGGTGCTGGTGTTCTACCCGGCCGACTTCACCTTCGTCTGTCCCACCGAGCTCGGCGATCTCGCCGACAACTACGCGGCATTCAAGAAGCTCGGCGTGGAAATCTACGGCGTGTCCACCGACACGCACTTCACCCACAAGGCCTGGCACGACACCTCCGACACCATCAAGAAGGTGCAGTACCCGCTGGTGGGCGATCCGACCTTGAACCTTGCGCGCAGCTTCGGCGTGCTGATCGAGGAAGAGGGCCTTGCGTTGCGCGGCACCTTCGTGATCGATCCTGCGGGCAAGGTGAAGATCATCGAGATCCACGACAACGGCATCGGCCGAGACGCCAGCGAGCTGCTGCGCAAGGTCCAGGCGGCCCAGTACGTGGCCTCGCATCCGGGTGAAGTGTGCCCGGCGAAGTGGACTCCGGGCGCCGAAACTCTGCAGCCGTCCCTGTCCCTGGTCGGCAAGATCTGACCGGCTCCCGGCGAGCGCGGCGGTCAAGGCAAACGGAAGGTCATGAAACATGCTCGATGAGAATCTCAAGGCCCAACTGAAGGATCATCTGCGACGGCTGACCCGGCCGGTGGAGATCGTCGCCTCGGCGGGGGAGGATGCGAAGTCGCGCGAAATGCTGGAGCTGCTCGCCGACATCGCCGGGCTGTCGCCGCTGGTCAGTCTGACCGGCGGCGACGCGCAGGCCGCGTACCGGCCTTCGTTCGCGCTGCGCCGTCCCGGGGAGGCGCCACGCATTCGCTTCGCGGGCCTGCCCATGGGCCACGAGTTCACCTCCCTCGTGCTCGCGCTGCTGCACACCGGGGGCCATCCACCCAAGGCCGAGGAGCCGTTGCTCGGGCAGGCGCGCGCGCTCGAGGGTGACCTGCATTTCGAGACCTTCGTGTCCTTGAGCTGCCACAGCTGCCCGGACGTGGTGCAGGCGCTCAATCTCATGGCGGCGGTCAATCCAGCGATTCGCCACACCATGATCGACGGCGCGGTATTCGCCGAAGAGGTGCAGCGGCGGGAGATCATGGGAGTGCCCGCGGTGTTTCTGAACGGCCAGCCGTTCGCGCAGGGGCGCATGGAGCTGGCGGAGATCATCGCGAAGCTCGATCGAGGCGGTGCCGAGCGTGCGGCCGAGAGCATGCGCGCCAAGGCGCCGTTCGATGTGCTGGTGGTGGGCGGCGGACCGGCCGGGGCCGCCGCCGCCATCTACGCGGCCCGCAAGGGCATTCGCACCGGCGTCGCGGCTGAACGCTTCGGCGGGCAGCTGCTCGACACCGTCGGGGTGGAGAATTTCATCTCGGTCAGGCAGACCGAGGGCCAGAGGATCGCGGCGGGGCTTTCCGAGCACGTCGGCGCCTACGACGTCGATGTGATGAATCTGCAAAAGGCATCGGCCCTGATTCCGGGCGATCTCATCGAGGTGCGCTTCGCGAGCGGCGCGGCATTGCTGGCCCGGTCGGTGGTGATCGCCACCGGTGCACGCTGGCGCGAAATCAACGTGCCCGGGGAACGGGAGTACCGCAACCGGGGGGTCGCCTACTGCCCGCATTGCGACGGGCCGCTGTTCAAGGGCAAGGCGGTGGCGGTGATCGGCGGCGGCAACTCGGGCGTGGAGGCGGCGATCGATCTCGCGGGACTGGTGAGCCACGTCACCCTGATCGAGTACGATGCGCAGCTGCGCGCCGATGCGGTGCTGCAAGCGAGGCTGCGCAGCCTCGCGAACGTGAGCGTGCTCACGGGGGCGCAGACCATGGAGGTGCGCGGCGACGGTCAGCGAGTCACCGGGCTTCTATACAAGGACCGGCAAAGCGGCGGCGCGCGGGAACTCGAGCTCGCCGGGGTGTTCGTGCAGATCGGCCTGGTGCCGAACACCGACTGGCTCGAGGGCACGGTCAAGCTCACGCCGCGGGGCGAGATCGAGGTCGACGCCCGGGGTCAGACCTCGGTGCCGGGAGTGTTCGCCGCGGGCGACTGCACCGTGGTGCCTTACAAGCAGATCGTGATCGCGATGGGCGAAGGGGCCAAGGCCTCGCTCGGCGCCTTCGATCGGCTCATTCGCTCGCCGCTGCCCGCCGCGGCGCGGGGCGCTACAATCCAGGGGTGAACCGTCCGAGAATTTCATAATGGATCGCGTAACGCCGACGCGCCTGTCGGCGGGCGTCGCCGTGGTCAGCGTCATCGAGCACCAGCTGCGCTTCCTGTTGCTGCGTGCCTACCGGAACTGGGACTTCCCCAAGGGCCTGGTCGAGCCCGGCGAGCAGCCGATCGATGCGGCGGTACGCGAAGTTCGCGAGGAGACCGCCCTCGACGACATCTCCTTCGACTGGGGCATGGTGTTCGTCGAGACCGGCCCATACGCCAAGGGCAAGGTCGCGCGCTACTACATCGCCCGCAGCAAGCAAACCAGGATCACGCTGCCGGTGAATCCCCTGCTAGGCCATCCGGAACATCACGAGGCGCGCTGGGTGGATTACGACAGGGCTCTCGCCATGGTCGCACCGCGCCTGCTGCCGGTGGTGACCTGGGCGCGCGGCATCGCGTTGCATCTCGCGCATCCGCCGCCCTGAGCAGCGGCGGCCGAGGTTCACAGCGAAAGCGTGCCGCGAGCGATCTCCACGACCTCTCCGCCGACGAAAATCCGCCTCGCGGCATCGACCTGCAGATGCAGCCGCGACGGCCGCGCGACGGCTTCGCCCTGCGAGATCAGGAGCTCGACCGGCAGCGCCTCGCCCATCGCGAGACACCAGCCGCCGAAGTTCGCGGTGGCCGAACCGGTGGCCGGATCCTCGAGCATGACCGGCCCTTGAGAGAAAAAGAAGCGCGCGAGCGCATGCCCGGGCAGGGTTCGCGCGAACACGTACACCTTGCGTTCCCCATTTGCGCCGGTCAATGCGGCCTGCGCGCCGACGCCCGGCGAGGCGCGCCGGACCGCCGCCGCCGAGACCAGCGGCACGATCAACTGTTCGCTGCCCGCCGCGACCCATAGCGGGCGCTCGGCGAGGTCGGAGGCCTCGAGTCCGAGGGCGCGGGCAAGCTCGGTCCGGTCCGCGGTCACCTCGCGCGTGCGCACCGGCGGCGCGGTCAGGGTCCAAAGGCTGCCGGCGGCGCGCACCTCGACGAGTCCGGCCGTCATCTCGAGCGTGAGCCGATCGCCGCCCCGTCCGAGACTCCGGCACACCTGCGCGGTGCCCAGGGTCGGATGTCCGGCGAACGGCATCTCGTAGCAGGGAGTGAAGATGCGCACGCGCGCGGCCGCACGGGTCGACGGCAGAATGAACGTGGTCTCCGACAGATTGAATTGCCGCGCGAGCGCCTGCATGGTCGCGGCGTCGAAAGACGAACCGTCTTCGAACACGCACAACGGATTGCCGGTGAGCGTGCCCGAGTCCTCCGTGAAGACGTTCAGTAGGCGAAATGGATGAGTGGAAATACCCTTACCACCAATACGGGCCGCGACGCACCACCACCACGGGGGCAGGCGCGACCATCGCGACCCCCGGGCCGCCATAGTATCCGCGATGATAGGGGTAGGGCGCGACCACGCATCCGCTCATGGCCGCAGTACCGACCAAGAAGCCCAACGGTATCAGGAACTTGTAGAGCCGGTTGCGCATATGTCCTCCAGTGTTCTCAATGTGCCTCGTGCTTGAGGAGAACGGCCGACCCCGCCGGAGGATGACGGGGTGAACGTTTCTTAAGGCTCAAGCGAGGGTGTGAAACACCTTTTGCACGTCATCGTCCTGCTCGAGCTTGTCGATCAGGGCGAGCACCTCGGCGGCCTGCGCCTCCGGCAGCTCGACCGGAACCGAACAGATGTATTCGTGTTCGGCCGACAGCGGCGCGAGGCCGCGGGTCTCGAGCGCTTCCTGCAGTTTTCCGAAGTCGTGGAAGGCGCAACGGATGACCAGCTGCGCCTCGCCCTTCTCGCCGGTGCTCTCGCCCATCTCCTCGAGCCCGTGATCGATCAGGTAAAGCTCGAGGTCGTCCTGATCCTTGACGGCGCCCGGATCCAGGCGGAACACGCCCATCTTCTTGAACAGGAAATTGACGCTGCCGGTGGTGCCGAGATTGCCGGCGCCCTTCGCGAACAGATTGCGCACGTTGCCGACGGTGCGGGTGGGATTATCGGTGGCGGTCTCCACCAGCAGGGCCACGCCGTGCGGCGCATAGCCCTCGTAGAGCACCTCCTGGTAATTCGCCGCTTCCTTGCCCGAGGCGCGGCGGATGGCCGCGTCGGTCTTGTCCTTGGGCATGTTCACCGCCCGGGCGTTCTGCAGAATGCGGCGCAGCGTCGAATTGGACGCTGGATCCGGACCGCCCGAGTGAACCGCGATGTTGATGTCCTTGGCGATGCGGGTGAATTGCTTCGCCATCCGATTCCAGCGCGCGAACATCGCGTGCTTTCTGACTTCGAATATTCGTCCCATGATGCTTCGTCCCAGGCGATCGGCCGCCAACGGCCCTTCCGGACGCGCATGGTAGCAATACGCCGTCAAACCGCTAGACTTACCCTCCATTCTTCCAGGCGTACCTTGACCATGAACGCAGTCCCCGACGAGGCGCCCGCCACCACGAGTTTTCGCGACTTGGCCCTGTCCGAGCCGGTGCTGCGCGCGCTCATCGACGTCGGTTACGAGGCGCCCTCGCCGATCCAGGCCGCCACCATCCCGGTGCTGCTGCAGGGACGCGATCTGCTCGGCCAGGCGCAGACCGGCACGGGCAAGACCGCGGCGTTCGCGCTGCCGGCCCTGACCCGGCTCGACCTCTCGCGGTCGGCGCCGCAGGTGCTGGTTCTGGTGCCCACCCGGGAGCTCGCATTGCAGGTCGCCGAGGCATTTCAACGCTACGCCGCCCATCTGCAGGGCTTTCACGTGCTGCCGATCTACGGCGGGCAAAGCTATCAGCCGCAGCTGAACGCGTTGAAGCGCGGCGTGCACGTGGTGGTCGGCACTCCGGGCCGGGTGATCGATCACATGAATCGCGGCACTCTGTCGCTCGCCGGCGTGAATATGCTGGTGCTCGACGAGGCCGACGAGATGCTGCGCATGGGCTTCGTCGACGCTGTCGAGAGCATACTGGTGGCGACGCCGCCGCAGCGCCAGATCGCGCTGTTCTCGGCCCCCCTGCCGGCGCCCATCCGCCGCATCGCGCAACGCCATCTGCGCTCGCCGGCCGAGATCACCATCAAGACCAAGACGAGCACGGCGACCAACATCCGGCAGCGCTACTGGCTGGTGAGCGGGGTGCACAAGCTCGATGCGCTCACGCGCATTCTCGAGGCCGAGCCTTTCGACGGCATGCTGGTATTCACACGCACCAAGCAGGCGACCGTCGAGCTCGCCGAGAAGCTCGAGGCGCGCGGCTTCGCCGCCGCCGCGTTGAACGGCGACATTCCGCAGCCACTGCGCGAGCGCACCGTCGCGCGCCTGAAGGCGGGCGAGATCGACATCGTCGTGGCCACCGATGTGGCGGCGCGCGGACTGGACGTCGAGCGCATCGGCCACGTGGTCAACTACGACGTGCCCTACGACACCGAATCCTACGTGCACCGCGTCGGCCGTACGGGCCGCGCGGGACGCAGCGGCGAGGCCATCCTGTTCGTCGCGCCCCGCGAGCGCAACATGCTGCGCGCCATCGAGCGAGCCACTCGCCAGCCGATCGAGCCGATGAACCTGCCGAGCGTCGATGCGGTGAATCAGCTGCGCATCGCCAAGTTCAAGCAGCGCATCGCCGACGCGGCCGCCGGGGCCGCCGGGGCCGCCTGCCGGCCGACCCGCGAGCAGCGCGCCACCGCCCCGGCCCTGGCGGCCCTGGACACCGCCGCCGCGCGCGCCGCGCGCGCGCAGGGCGCGACGCCGCTGCTGCTGCCGGCGAAGGTGCCGGGCGAGGCCGCGGATGCCGGGACTCGCGCGCACGCGGCCGCGCGCTCGCCGGCGCGGCCCGGGAAGTCCGGCGGGCGAGTGGAAACCTATCGCATCGAGATCGGGACGGCCCATGGCGTCAAGCCGGGCAATATCGTCGGCGCCATCGCCAACGAGGCCGGTGTCGAGGGCGCTTACATCGGCCGCATCGACATCCGCGAGCAGCACAGCTTCGTCGATCTGCCCGAAGGCATGCCGCGGGAGATCTTCAGGCACTTGCAGCGCACGCGGGTCGCCGGCCGGGAGCTCAAGATCAGCCGCGTCTCGCCGGCCACGGAATCATCAGCGCAGGGGAGTCAGATCATGTCCAAGGGCATGGAGCGAAAGAAAGAGCAGAAGAAGAAACCGGGCAAGAGCCTCGAAGAGAAGCGTGCCGTGAAGCGCGCCAAGCGCGAGGAAAAGCGCGGCTGAGCCGGCGCGGGCGGGGCGGCGCGGGGGCGGCGGCGAGCGCGATTTCAGACCACGCGCCCGCGCCGTCCACCGGCGCGAAAGTAACGGACATTGGCGGCCATCTCATCGAGGCAGCGCTGGCGCGCCTCGCGCGCGGCCCAGGCGATGTGCGGGGTCACGATCAGGTTCGGCACGGTGGGATCAAGCAGCGCATCGCCGTCGACCGGCGGCTCCTGCGCCAGCACGTCGATGCCGGCGCCGCCGAGGCGCCCGGCCTTGAGGGCCGCGGCGAGCGCGGTGCTGTCGACGAGGCCGCCGCGCGCCGTGTTGATCAGCAGCGCATCGGGCCTCATGAGGTCGAGCTCGCGGGCGCCGATGAGGCCGCGAGTGGCGCAGGTCAGCGGACAATGCAGGGACAGAATGTCCGCCGTCGCGAGCAGCTCGTCGAAGTCGACGCGCCCGGCGGCAGGCGCTCCGCCGCGGCGGTTCGCCACCCGCACTTGCATGCCGAAGGCCTCGGCGAGCCGAGCCGCCGCCCGGCCCAGGTCGCCGAAGCCGATCACGCCGAAGGTGCGCCCGGCGAGCTCGCGGATCGGCGCAGCGAGCACGGCACGCCGCTCGTCGCGCACCCAGGTGCCGTCGGTCGCCCGGCGCGAGTACTCGGCGAGGTGCTGATTGAGCGCGAGCGCCAGCGCCCAGACCTGCTGGGCCACCGATTGCGTGCAATAGCCGCGTACGTTACACACGCCGACACCGCGCTCGCGGGCGGCGTCGAGATCCACGTGGTTGGTGCCGGTGCCCGCGAGCGCGATCAGCCGCAGGCGCGGGGCGGCCTCGAGCACCGCCCGGCCGATGCGCAGCTTGTTGAGCAGCACGATTTCGGCGCCGACGATGCGCTCTGCGACCTCGTTGTCGGCGGTATCCGAATGAAACACCAGGTCGCCGGCCGCCGCGAGCAGTTCACCGGCGTCCAGGTCGCCGTTCGAGACCGTGTCGTAGTCCAGGAATACCGCGTGCATGGCGCGCTAGAATAGCGGGGCATGAGAATTTCCGCCGTCAAATCGCTGATCGCCGTCAATGTCCTGGCCTATATCCTGCAAAGCACCGGGGGCGGGGCGCTCGAGGATTGGTTCGCTCTGTGGCCGCTGCAGCCGGTCGACGGCGTGGTCTACTTCCACGTCTGGCAGATCCTCACCTACGCGTTCCTGCACTCGACGGACAACGTCGCGCATCTGCTGCTCAACATGCTGGCGCTGTGGATGTTCGGCACCGAGATCGAGCG